>Ga0308167_1000737_pt1 | contig 49744 bp, 55 predicted proteins | sample PhyCR1_2_FD_202138 | JGI IMG/M metagenome (GOLD analysis project Ga0308167, IMG submission 202138) | Phyllosphere microbial communities from UC Gill Tract Community Farm, Albany, California, United States - DLSLRC.R1 | ecosystem: Host-associated > Plants > Phyllosphere > Unclassified | place... | reverse complement strand
ATCCCGATGCGGCGGCGGGCCAGTCGACGGTCCCGCTCGGGGATCGCCGTGAGCTCCTGGCCCGCGACCGTGACGGAGCCCGCGGTGGGCAGTTCGAGGGCGTTGACGAGGCGGACGAGGGTCGACTTGCCGGCACCGGAGTAGCCGATGACGCCGAGGACCTCTCCCTGGTGCACGTCCAGGGAGACGTCCTCGACGGCCACCACGGTCTCGCCGGTGTCGGCGCGGCGGTAGTGCTTCGAGACGCCGCGGAGTTCGACGAGGGTGCTCACTACTGCTTGGCCGCCTTCGCGTCCTTCTCGACCTTCGCGAGCTCCTCCTGCAGCTTCGACGCGCTCTCGTCACGGGCGACCGCCTCGGGCAGGTCCTTCGCGAAGGCCTTCTGCACAGCGGGGTCCTGGAACAGGTCGGCGAGCGCGAGGTAGGTCTTGTCGTCCTTGTCCGCCTTGCGGGCCGCGAAGACGTTGACGTAGGGAGCGGCGCTCGCGCTGGACGGGTCGTCCTGGTAGATGATGTCGCTCGTCGGCAGGTTCGCCGCGGTGGCGAAGTTGTTGTTCACGATGGCGGCGGCCACGGAGCCCTGCTGCAGGGCGTTCGCGGTCTGCGACGCGTCGAGGGGCTGCACGTCGACCTTCGAGGACTCGATGTCGGTCGTGCTGGAGAACGCCGAGCCACCGTCCTTGAGCTCGAGCAGGTCTGCGGCCTGCAGGATGAGGAGTGCGCGCGCCTGGTTGATGGAGTCGTTCGGGATCGCGACCTTCGCGTTCTCCGGCAGCTCCGACGGCTCCTGGTACTTCGTCGCGTAGAGCGGGAGCGGGTAGACGGCGGTGGAGCCGATCGGCTGCAGGTCGTCGTTCGAGGTGACGTTGTAGTCCGCCAGGTACTGGATGTGCTGGAACTGGTTGAGGTCCAGCGTGCCGTCCTTCAGCGCCGGGTTCGGCAGCGAGTAGTCGGAGAAGTTCGTCAGCTTCACGGTGACGTCGAGCTTCTCCTTCGCGAGCTTCGTGTAGGTGCTCCAGTAGCCGAGCGACTTGTCCGCGACGCCGATCGTGACGGTCTTCGGCGCGCTGTCCCCGGCAGCGCCGGAGTCGCTGCCGCCGGAGCGCACGGCACCGACGATGACGGCGACGACGATCGCGACGACGACCACGGCTGCGGCGACGATCCAGCCGATCGGGCGCTTGCCCTTCGGCTTCTCGGGCAGTGCGGGTGCTGCGGACATGGGTGCTCCTCGTGGGCTGTGCTGTGTGGGGTACCGCGTGTGCTCGCGGCGTGCAGTCGAGTGTGACGTCAGCGGGAGCGCGGTGCGACTTCCGTTCCGCCGTGTTACACGCTGACCAGGGGGCGGCCTGGGAGACTCGGGTGGTGCGCAGTGTGGAGCTCGTCCTCGACCCCGGATCCGACGCGGCCGTCCGCGGGGCATGGGCGGCACTCGTCGACGCCGACCTGCCGAGTCTCGGTCGGCACACGGCTCCGTCGAACGCTCCGCACGTCACGCTCGTCGCGGGGACGGACCTGCCGGTGCCGGACGCCGTGCCGGAGCCGCCCTCGACGCTGCGGCTCGGCGGACTGCTGCTGTTCCCCGCCGGGCCGGGTCGGAGCGTCCTCGCCCGGGCGGTCGTCGTCGACCCGGACCTCCAGGCCTTCCACAGTGCCGTGCACCGACTCGTCCCGGGCGGCGTCGAGACGTCCCTGCCCGGCGCGTGGTCGCCGCACGTGACGTTCGCCCGACGGGTGCGGGACGCGGACCTCGGACGCGCCGTCGACGTGCTCCGCGCGGTACCGCTGCCGGACGCGCTCCGGGTCGGCGGCGTCCGGCACTGGGACGGTGAGACGGCGACGCTCACGTCGTTGCGGTGAGCTGTGGGACGGACACGGGGCGGGCCGCCCGGCCGGGTGCGCGCGGGCCGCTCACACACCGAGGACGCGTTCTGCGAACGCAGATCCGAACTTGCGGTGCGGGTCGGCCGCTCGCACCAGGTCGCGGACGTCCTGGAGGCGCGGGTACAGCCCGGCGATCGTCGCGCTGTCCAGGGAGCTCGTCTTGCCCCAGTGCGGCCGCCCCGCGAACGGTGCGAGCAGCGCCTCGAGGTCGGGCAGCAGCGCCGCGACCTCGGCGGGGTGCTTCCGCCAGGTGAAAGCGATGCAGAGCACGTCCTCGCCCTGGGTCGGGCTCAGCCAGAGCGGGTCGGCGGCCATGGTCCGGAGTTCGCAGACGTGCAGGTGCGGCTGGATGCGCCGGGCCATCGTCCGGACGGCGTCGAGCGCCTCGGCCGCGTACCTGAGCGGGACGAAGTGCTCGCTCTGCACCTCCGATCCGTGGCTCGGCACCGACTCGATCGGGAAGTGCGGCAGCCGGTCCCACCACGGCCCGACCGAACCGTCGCGCGCGGTGTGGTGCGCGTCACCGGGCGTCCCGGGCAGGCGCGGTGCGCCGAACAGGTGGTCCGGCACCGTGACGTCGTCCGCCCGGTCGGGGACCCGCGACTTCACGAGGACGTTCGAGACCTCGTCCCCGAAGACCGTGTACGAGCAGACGGAGTAGCCGGCGGCGTGCACGGCGGCGACCTCGGCGGTGAACGTGGACCAGGGGAGCGGGCCGTAGGAGTCCTGGCGCATCCGGTAGGTCGGCTCCACGTCGACCGTGACCCGGGTGACGATCCCGAAGAGCCCCAGGTGGAGCACGGACCCGTCGAACCCGGGGTCTCCGCGACGCAGCGTGCGGGTCTCGCCGTCGGGTCCGATGCACTCGAGCGCGCGGACCGCGGTGGTGAGTGATCCGAGCGCCGTGCCGGACCCGTGCGTCCCGGTGGCGACCGCTCCGCCGAGCGAGATGTGCGGCAGGGACCCGGTGTTGTGGAGTGCGTACCCGGCGCGGTCGAGCTCGGGGGCGACGACGCCGTAGCGGGTCCCGGCGCCCATCGTCGCGGTCCCGGTGTCCCGGTCGACGACGAGGTCCGTCGGTACCCCGGTCAGGTCGAGCAGGACGCCCGGGGCGTCGGCGACGTCGTTGAAGGAGTGGCGGGTGCCGAGGCCGTGGACGCGGTCGGACCGGGCGACGATCTCGGCCACCTGGTCCAGCGAGGTCGGTCGCTCGATGCGCTCAGCCGTGTAGGTGACCGTGCCGGACCAGTTGAGCTCGCTCGTCGTCGAACGCATGCGCCCACCCTGCCACGCGGCGGGGTGGGCGCGTCGGCCGGCCGTGGATCAGTGGGCGGACGGGGTTGCCGGAGCACCGTCGGGCGTCGCGGGCTTCGTGACGAACACCGACACGAGGATGCCGAACAGGGAGATCACGGCGCCCGTCAGGAACGCGGTCTTCACCCCCGCTGCGGTCGCCACGGCGACGTCGGTCGTCCCGCCCTGGACGGCGGCCGTCGTACCGATGGCGAGCAGTGTCACGAACAGCGCCGTGCCGGCCGCGCCCGCGAGCTGCTGTGCGGTGCCGACCATCGCCGAGCCGTGTGAGTACAGCTTCGGCGGCAGGCCACCGAGCGCGGAGGTGAACAGCGGGGTGAAGGTGAGTGCCAGCCCGACGCTCAGCACGACGTGGGCGACGAGGACGAACCAGACGCTCGTGTCGGCCGTGATGGTCGACAGGGCCCAGAGCACCCCGGACACGATGACCGTCCCGGGGATCAGCAGGACGCGCGGACCCCTGGCGTCGTAGACCCGACCGACGATCGGGGAGAGCAGCCCCATGAGCAGACCACCGGGCAGGAGCAGGAGCCCCACGTTCAGGACCTCGAGGCCGAGGACGGTCTCGAGGTAGATCGGCAGCAGGATGAGCGTGCCGAACATCGCCATCATGCTCAGCGCCATCGCGACGATGGCGATGCTGAAGGTGCGGTTGCCGAAGGTCCGGAGGTCGAGCAGCGCGGAGTCGCTGCGCTGGAGCCGGACCTGGCGGACGACGAAGAGCACGAGGGCGACGAGGCCGACGGCGAGGGCGACGACCGGGACCAGCGGACCCGCGGTGGCGATCTCGGCGATGCTCGACAGGCCGTAGACGATGCCGCCGAACGCGAACGCGGACAGCACCACGGAGAGCACGTCGATCGGCGCCTTCCGCGGGGTGCCCACGTTGCGGACGCGGAACACACCGAGCAGGAGTGCCGCGATCGCGATGGGCAGCACGAAGCCGAACAGCCACCGCCACGAGAACGCGCTGAGGATGAGCCCGGAGATCGTCGGTCCGATGGCCGGGGCGACGGAGATGACGATCGAGATGTTGCCCATCACCCGGCCGCGGTGCGCCGGCTCGATGAGCGTGAGCACGGTCGTCATGAGGAGCGGCATCATGATCGCCGTGCCGCTCGCCTGCACGATCCGCCCGACGAGCAGCATCGTGAAGCCGGGGGCTGTCAGCGCGATGAGCGTCCCGGCGGAGAACAGCCCCATCGCCCAGACGAACACCGGCCGGGTGTCGAAGCGCTGGAGCAGGAAGCCGGTGATCGGGATCACGACGGCCATGGTCAGCAGGAAGCCGGTGGTGAGCCACTGCCCGGTCGTCGCGCTGATGCCGAGATCGCGCATGAGCCGGGGGAGCGCGACGCCCATGATGGTCTCGTTGAGGATGACCACGAAGGCGGACACGAGCAGCAGCCCGATCACCAGTCGGGTCTCGGAGGCGGACGGCTGCGTGACGCTGCCGGTGCGGGGTGCGGAGTCGACGGTCATGGGGCTCCAGGCGTGGGACGGTGTGGGACGGTCGCGCAGGGCGTGACGGAGGGTGCAGCACCAGTGCGGATGCGGTTATTCCGCTTCCGTCCGACGAGCGGGGTGTTCAGTGCAGGATGTCGAACCCGGCGGCGTCGCCGTGCGGGACGACCGTCCGCGTGGTGACGTCGGTCACGGTCGCCGAGGGCGGTCCGGCGCGCAGGAGCTCGACGAGCGCCTCGACGGCCGGGGCCTGCCCCTCGGCCTCGACCTCGACCGTCCCGTCGAACAGGTTCCGGGCGTAGCCGACGAGGTCGAGCCCGTCGGCCTTCCGGGCGGTCCAGTACCGGAAGCCGACCCCCTGCACCGTGCCGGACACCACCGCGTGCACCCTCGTCACCGTCGTCATGTCGCTCAATGTAGGCGGGCGGTGACCGCGGGAGTTTTCGGCGCTGTTTCGGGTTGGTGAAGCCGCCTGATAGAGTCATCGCAACCCGAACACTTCGAGTCACAATGACACTAACTCCCGACACCCCGATCCGCGTCGCCGTCTCGACGGTGATCGTCGCGCTGCGCCCACACCCCGACACCGGTGTGCCCGCGCTGTGGATGCCGCTCGTCCGCCGCGTGACCGAACCGCACGAGGGGTCGTGGGCGCTCCCCGGGGGGTGGGTCCGACCGGAGGAGGGGCTCGAGGACTCCGCAGCGGCACGACTCCGCGAGACGACGAACGTGCAGCCGCGGTACCTGGAGCAGCTCTACGCCTTCGGTGACGTCGACCGCTCCTCGAGCAGGGTCGTGTCCATCGTCTACTGGGCGCTCGTCCACCCCGACGAGGCGAACGTCGTCCCCGACGACTGGAACGTCCGCTGGTTCCTCGCCGACGAGCACCCGCCACTGGCCTTCGACCACGACCGCATCGTGGAGTACGCGCTCTGGCGCCTCCGCAACAAGGTGTCGTACTCGCGGATCGCGCAGGCGTTCCTCGGGGACCGGTTCACCCTGGCCGAGCTCCGCGGCGTCTACGAGGCCGTGCTCGGGCGCACGCTCGACCCGGCGAACTTCCGGCGCCAGGTGGCGCAGTCCGACGCCGTGCTGGCCACCGACGAGACCACGAGCGGCGGTCGGCACCGGCCGGCCCGCCTCTACCGATCCAACCCCGACCTGGCGTACGCCGACAACGGCCCGCTCACCCCGACCCCGAGCACCACGAACCGATAGGAACCACCGTGTCCATCGCCACGACCATCGAGCTCATCTCCAACGGCCAGGCCGCCGGCAGCACGTGCACGCCCGACCTGGCGATGCCGACGTGGGACTTCGACGCCCGGCCGGGCTACGGCCCCGGGTCCTCGATGTCCGACGTCATCCCGACGAGTGCGCCGCGGCAGGGCGTGATCCCGGACGAGTACCGGAACGCCCCGACCGAGGAACTGCACGAGCGCATCGAACGGGCCAAGGCGACGCTCGGTGACCGGGTGGTCGTCCTCGGGCACTTCTACCAGCGCGACGAGGTCGTGCAGCACGCGGACTTCCTCGGCGACTCGTTCCAGCTCGCGAACGCCGCCCTGACGAAGCCCGACGCCGAGGCGATCGTGTTCTGCGGTGTGCACTTCATGGCGGAGACCGCGGACATCCTCGCCCGCGACGACCAGCGGGTCATCCTGCCGAACCTCGCCGCCGGCTGCTCGATGGCGGACATGGCGGACATCGACAGCGTCGAGCAGGCCTGGGCCGAGCTCACCGAGGTCTACGGCACCGAGCCCGACGAGGACGGCCGCGTGCCGGTCATCCCCGTCACCTACATGAACTCCGCCGCGGACCTCAAGGCGTTCTGCGGCCGGAACGGTGGCATCGTCTGCACCAGCTCGAACGCGGCCACCGTTCTCGAGTGGGCGTTCGAGCGCGGCCAGCGCGTGCTGTTCTTCCCCGACCAGCACCTCGGCCGGAACACCGCGAAGGCCATGGGGATCAGCACCGACCGCATGCCGATGTGGAACCCGCGCAAGCCCCTCGGTGGCAACGACGCCGAGACGCTGCTGGACGCGCGGGTCGTGCTCTGGCACGGCTTCTGCTCCGTGCACCGTCGCTTCACGGTCGACCAGATCGACCAGGCGCGCCGCGACCACCCGGGGGTCCAGGTGATCGTCCACCCGGAGTGCCCGATGGCCGTCGTCGACGCCGCCGACGCCGCCGGCAGCACGGACCTCATCCGCAAGACGGTCGCCGCCGCGACGGAACCGACCACGTTCGCGATCGGCACCGAGATCAACATGGTCAACCGGCTCGCGGCCGAGTACCCGCAGCACACGATCTTCTGCCTCGACCCGGTGGTCTGCCCCTGCTCGACGATGTACCGGATCCACCCCGGCTACCTGGCGTGGGTGCTCGAAGCGCTCGTCCGCGGCGAGGTCCTGAACGAGATCGTCGTCCCGGCCGACGTGCAGGCCGACGCCAGGGTCGCGCTCGAGCGCATGCTCGCCGCGAAGCCGCGCGGCTGACACGGGCCCGCCGGAACGGAAGGAGCACCGCGTGCACGTCGTCATCGTCGGGTCCGGGATCGCCGGACTGACCGCAGCGATCCGGGCGAGCGCCCGCCACGACGTCACCCTGGTCACCAAGGGGGCGCTCACCGACGGTGCGACCGCGTACGCGCAGGGCGGGGTCGCCGTGGCTCTCGGTGCGGACGACTCCGCCGCCCTGCACCAGGCCGACACCCACGTCGCCGCGGGCGGCAGCGCGGACGCCCGTGCCGTCGAGGTGCTGTGCACCGACGGGCCCGCCCGGGTCCGGGACCTGCTGGCACTCGGCGTCCCCTTCGACCGCACCGCGGACCCGGCGAGCCTGGACCGGTTCGGTGACGACCTCGCCCGCGGGCGCGAGGCGGCGCACGGACGCTGGCGCGTCCTGCACGCGGACGGCGACGCCACCGGTGCCGCGATCGAGCGCACGCTGGTGGACGCCCTGCACCGGCGGCACGTCACCATCCTCGAACGGACCTGCCTGACCGACCTCGTCGTGCGGGACGGCGCCGTCGTCGGCATCGACACGCTCGACCTCCTCGGCGAGCCGCGGCGCATCGGCGCGGACGCCGTCGTGCTCGCGTCCGGCGGTGCGGGACACCTCTACCGGGAGACCACCAACCCCCTCGTCGCGACCGGGGACGGGCAGGCCGCCGCGTGGCGTGCGGGCGCCGTGCTCGCCGACCTGGAGTTCGTGCAGTTCCACCCCACCCGGCTCGCGGTCCCCGGCGGTGGCCTGCTGTCCGAGGCCGTCCGCGGCGAGGGCGCCGTGCTCCGCGACGCCGCCGGGCGCCGCTTCATGACCGGCGTCCACCCCGACGCCGAGCTCGCGCCACGGGACGTCGTGGCACGTGGGATCGCGGCCGCGATGCGCGACCAGGGCGGCGCACCGGTGGTCCTCGACGCGTCGGGTCTCGACCCGGACTTCCTCGTCCGCCGGTTCCCCGGGCTCACCCGCGCCACGCGCGCGGCGGGGTTCGACTGGACCCGCGAGGGTGTCCCCGTCGCGCCCGCCGCGCACTACGCCATGGGCGGGGTCGCCACGGACGCCGAGGGGCGCACGAGCCTGCCCGGGCTCCTGGCGGTCGGCGAGGTCGCCTGCACCGGGGTCCACGGCGCCAACCGCCTCGCCTCGAACTCGCTCCTCGAGGGGCTGGTCTTCGCGGTCCGGGCCGCCGACGCGCTCGGGGTGCCGCGCCCCGGCACGCTCCGCCTGCGCGGAGGCTCGGTGCCGGCGGTCACGCCCGTCGCGGACGCGGTCGTCCGGGGTGACCGGACGCTCCCCGCGACGTCCGCGCCCGACACGCGCCGTGCCTCCCGTCCGGACCGGCCAGGAGGCGCGGACCACGGGACCGACGTCACCGACGTCCGCCGTCTGGTCCAGACCGAGATGACCGACCGTGTCGGGCTGCTCCGGGACGCCGCCGGGCTCGAGGCGGCGCGTCGCGCCCTCGACGCCACGTCCGTCCCGGCGCCGACCGGCGTGCGTGACCACGAGGACCGAGCGCTGCTCGACCTGGCCCGCGTCACCGCGCTCGCCGCCGCGGCGCGCACCGAGTCCCGCGGCGCCCACGCCCGCACCGACCACCCCGACACCGACCCGACGGCACCGACCAGCACCGCGTGGGTGCGGGTGCCCGCAACCGTCCCGCAGGGAGCCCTCGCATGACCGAGACCACCACCGTCACCGACCCGGGGACGATCCCGCCGCACGCCCTGCGTCGGGTCATCGAGACGGCTCTCGAGGAGGACGCTCCCTGGGGCGACGTCACGAGCGAGACCCTCATCCCGGCCGACGCCCGCGCGACCGCGACCCTCGCCGCCCGCGAGCCCGGGGTGCTCAGCGGCGTGGACGTCTTCGTCGCCGTCATGCACGCCGTGGACCCGACGATCGAGGCGGTCGTCCACGTCCACGACGCGGCGGGCTTCCGGGCGGGTGACGTGCTCGCGACGGTCACCGGACCCGCCCGCGCGGTGCTCCGGGCCGAACGCGTCGGACTCAACCTCGCGCAACGGATGTCGGGCATCGCCACCACCACGGCGCGGTACGTCGCCGCGGTCGAGGGCACGGGTGCCCGCGTGGTCGACACCCGGAAGACCACGCCGGGCCTCCGCGCGCTCGAGCGGTACGCGGTGCGCTGCGGCGGCGGGCACAACCACCGCACCTCGCTGTCCGACGCCGTCCTCGCGAAGGACAACCACCTCGCCGTGCTCCTGGCGGCGGGGACCGACATCGGGGACGCGATCCGTGCCGCCCGGTCGCGCCTCGGGCACACGGTGCACCTCGAGGTCGAGGTGGACCGGATCGACCAGATCGAACCCGTGGTCGCCGCCGGCGTCGACACGATCATGCTCGACAACTTCTCCGTCGAGCAGCTCGTCGAGGGTGTCGCGCTCGTCGGGGGACGAGCACTCGTCGAGGCGTCCGGAGGCGTCACGCTCGACACCGTCGCCGCGATCGCCCGGACCGGTGTCGACGTCGTGTCCGTCGGGGCGCTCACGCACTCGGCCCGAGCGCTGGACCTCGGTCTCGACATCGACGTCGAGGCGGCCTCCTGACGGTGTTCTACCTCGACCGCGCCGCCACCACCCCGGTCCGCCGCGAGGTGCTGGAGGCCATGTGGCCCTTCCTCACCGGGGTGTTCGGGAACCCCGCGTCGACCCACGGTGTGGGGGAGCAGGCCGCCCGGGCGCTCGACCAGGCCCGGGCCGAGGTCGCAGCGTTCCTGGGGTGCCGACCGGCCGAGGTCGTCTTCACCACCGGCGGCACCGAGGGAGCGAACACCGCCGTCAAGGGGATCGCCCTCGCGACACCGAGGGGCCGGCACGTCGTCACCAGCGCGATCGAGCACGAGGCCGTGCTCGCGAGCTGCTCGTACCTCGAGCGCTTCCACGGGTTCGACGTGACGGTCCTGCCGGTCGACGCCGACGGCCGCGTCGACCCGGCGGTGCTCGCCCGCGCACTTCGGGCAGACACGACGCTCGTGTCGATCGCGCACGCCTCGAACGAGATCGGCACCGTGCAGGACGTCCCGGCGCTCGCCGAGGTCGCGCACGCCGTGGGCGCCCGGTTCCACACCGACGCGGTCCAGTCGGCGCCGTGGCTGCCCGTCGGCCCCGGGGTGCTCGGTGCGGACGCGGTGTCGATCGCCGGGCACAAGCTCGGTGCGCCGAAGGGCACCGGCGTGCTCGTGGTCCGGACCGGCGTCGCCCTCGAGCCGCTCCTGCACGGGGGCGGCCAGGAGCGCGGGCGTCGGTCCGGGACGGTGGACGTCGCCGGCGCGGTCGCGATCGCGACGGCGTGCCGACTCGTCGCTGCGGAGCGTCCGGCCGCCGCGGCCCAGGCGGCTGCCGTCCGGGACGCGGTCATCGACGGCGTGCTCGCGCGGGTCCCGGGAGCGGTGCGCACCGGTGCACGGGCGGACCGCCTGCCGGGACACGCGTCGTTCTGCTTCCCCGGCGATCCGTCGGAGCCCGGGGCCCCCGCGGTCAACGGGGAGACCGTGCTCCTCGAGCTCGAACAGCGTGACGTGGTCTCCTCGTCGGGCAGTGCCTGCGCGGCGGGGAGCACCGAGGCGTCCCACGTGCTGACGGCGCTCGGTCTGCCCGAGGACGTGGCACGGACCGCCCTGCGGCTGACCTTCGACCGGACACTGCTGCCGGGGGACGTCCCGACGGTGGTGGACGCCGTGGCGGACGCCGTGGCGGCCGTGCGCGCGCTGGGCTGAGCGCCGCGGGACCCCCGCTCGCGGGTGTACTAGACGTTCTACTCCATGAGTGGGGCCGTGTCCCCCCTTTTGCGGACCGACGAACTGCGTCAGAGTGAGGTCATGGCAAACGCGATGACCACACGAGCTCCGCAGGAGGACCGCTTCCGGGCGGTGCAGCTCCTGCCGGCGCCCGCGACGGTCCTCGCGCTCGTCCTCGCCGCGCAGCACGACCTCGGCACCGCCCCGCTCGGCGTGATCGCCGTCGTCGGAGCCCTCGCCACCGCCGGGAGCGCCCTGCTCCCGACCGTGCGTGCCGCCGCCGCCCGGAGGACGATGCCCGCTCCGACCGAGTCGGACCGGTACCGAGAGGACACCGAACACCCTTGAGGACCGGCGCCGCCGACCCCGACCCCTGCGAGGTCGCGCGGCGCCCCCAGCCGGACGCTGCCCCCTTATCTGCGTCCGGCGCGGGACACGACGTCCCCTGTCGTCGTGTCCCGCGACCCCTGCGTCCCGCCGTGGGCCGCGCGCGTCACCCCCCCCTGAACCGACGTGCGCCACCCCCCACCGTCCACGGCGGGACCGGGCTGGTCAGATGTGCTCGACGGTCCCCGGCCAGACGTACTCCAGGTCGTCGGGGACGTCCGGGAACAGCGGTCGGTAGTGTTCGGGCGCCTTCTGGACCAGCTTCGAGCGGTGCGAGCGGTGCAGCGCCGGGTCGTCGTTCCACGGCGGCACGGGGAACGCGCCGCGCTCGTAGGCGTCGAGGTCCTCGGGGACTCGAGCGAGGTCCACGAGCGTCTTCCCGAGGCACGTGTCGGCGTGCCCGCGCTCGAGCCACACGGCACACGTCGCGTCCTGGTACGCCATCAGCGCCGGCCGGTACCCGCGCCACATCGCCACCACGGGGTGGTGCTGCCAGCCGTAGTCGGGGAGTGTCAGGGCGCGCATCACCTGGAGGGTCTCGACGCGCTGCTTCCCCAGCCTGCGGTCGTCGAGCACCTCGGCCGACGCGCGGAAGTCCGCGTACGGCAGGAACGTCTGCATGCCCAGGGACGCTACGCCCCGCCGCTGGCACCCGACACATGTCGTCACAACCGTGCACGGCGATCGGGCGCGTGTGAGCATCGAGCACATGAGCGGAGAACTCGTCGTCGGTGTCAGCGGGAGCCCGTCGGACCCCTCGCGGACGTCCACCCTGGTCGCGGCCACGGTCGCGCGGATGGGGCAGGAGATCGAGGGGGCCCGGACCGAGACCGTCGAGATCGGTCCGTTGCTCGCCGACCTCGGTGCCGCCTGGTCGCGTGAGGCGATGGCGCCCGAGACGGTCCGCGCGCTCGAGCTCGTCGAGTCCGCGGACGTGCTCGTCGTCGGCAGCCCCGCCTTCCGGGCGGCGTACTCGGGCGCGTTCAAGCTCTTCTTCGACTGGGTCGGGCAGTACGACCTCGTCGACACCCCGGTGCTGCTCACCGCGACCGGCGGGAGCGACCGGCACGCACTGCTCGTCGAGCACCAGATGCGTCCGCTGTTCGGCTTCTTCCAGTCGACGACGCTGCCGCTCGGGGTCTTCGGCAACGAGCGCGACTTCACCAAGCGCGAGGGCGGGTACGACATCACGAGCGTCGACCTCGAGCTGCGGATCGACCAGGCCGTGCGCCGGGCGATCCCGATCATCCGCGGTGGCTTCGCGACGGCGGGTGCCGCGGACGTCCGTCGTCCCGCTGACTTCTGACGCGCGCGCGTCCCGTTCCGGCCGCACAACGCGCCGCCTGCGCATCTTCCGGTCGCACGACGCGCCGCGCGCGCGTCGCGTTCCGGTCGCACGACGCGCCGCCTGCGCATCTTCCGGTCGCACAACCCGCCGTCCTCACGGAAGGTGAGCGGCACGTCGTGCGACCAGCGCGATCACGAGCGGCGCGTTGCGCGACCGGGAGGCACGGTGCGGGGCCGCCCCGCGCCTCCCGTCCGCCGACCGACGCGAGCCGCGCGGAGCCGGATCGGCCCCGGTCCCGGGAATCGCCGTTCCGTCGCGGCCTTCCGGGCGCAGGACACGCCGCTTGCGTCCGTTCCGGTCGCGCGACATGCCGTCCTGACGGAAGGTGAGCGGCAGGTCGTGCGACCGGACCGCGTGCGTGCGGCGAGTCCTGCGACCGGAGCGCGCCCCCAACGGCGCGTCGTGCGACCGGAGCGCCACCGCCCACGGCCGCGCCGCGCGCTCAGCCCTGCAGTGACGCGACGTGCGCGACGGCGAGGCGGTACCCGTCCGCACCGGCGCCCGCGATGACCGCGGTGGCCGCCGTCGCGACGTGGTCGACGTGCCGGAAGGGCTCGCGCTTCCACGTGTTCGACAGGTGGACCTCGACGACCGGGACCGTGAGCGCCTCGACCGCATCGTGCAGCGCCACCGAGGTGTGTGCGTACGCGGCCGGGTTGATGACGACGCCCACGAAGTCGTCGAGCGCCTCGTGCAGCCACTCGACGAGCTCGCCCTCACGGTTCGTCTGGCGGAAGTCGACCCCGAGTCCGTGCCGAGCCGCCTCTTCGGTGACGATGTGCGACAGGTCCTGCAGCGTGACCGTCCCGTACTGCTCCGGGTCGCGGCGCCCGAGGATGTCGAGGTTCGGGCCGTTGAGGACGAGGATGCGCGACTCGGTCATGGCCCGAGCCTAGTGGCGGCCGTTTTCGTGGCGCCCCGCGCACCGACGTATGCACCGGCTATGTGAACGGTCACAAAACGGTGTAGCGTTCCCGTCCGGGTCGGCACGGTTGCCGACTGCAACACATCGACGTGGAGTGTGAATGGTTCTCGCGGCAGCGGAAAACGGGATCCGGCTCGATCTGGGCTGGGTCGACTACTTGATGATCATCGTGTACTTCGCGGTGGTCATCGGCATCGGGTTCACGGCTCGGCGGCAGGTCCGCACGAGCATGGACTTCTTCCTCTCGGGTCGGTCCATGCCCGCGTGGATCACCGGCCTGGCGTTCGTGTCGGCGAACCTCGGCGCCACCGAGATCCTCGGCATGGCGGCGAACGGTGCCCAGATCGGCATGGCGACCCTGCACTACTACCTCATCGGTGCGGTGCCCGCGATGGTCTTCCTCGGGCTCGTGATGATGCCCTTCTACTACGGCTCGAAGGTCCGCTCCGTGCCGGAGTTCATGCTGCGCCGCTTCGGCAAGGCCCCGCACATCGTCAACTCGATCGCCTTCGCGGTCTCGAACGTCCTCATCGCCGGCATCAACCTCTACGCGATGGCGATCGTCATCGAGGCCATGCTCGGCTGGCCGGAGTGGGTCGCGATCCTGGTCTCGGCGGCCTTCGTGCTCGCGTACATCACCCTCGGTGGCCTGTCGAGCGCCATCTACAACGAGGTCATGCAGTTCTTCGTGATCATCGCCGGCCTCGTGCCGCTGACGATCGTCGGCCTGCACCGCGTCGGCGGCTGGGGCGGTCTGACCGAGGCCATCAAGGAGACCCAGGGCGTGCAGCACCTGCAGACCTGGGTCGGCACGGGCATCGGCGACGTCACGAACCCGATCGGCGCCAACTGGCTCGCCATCGTCCTCGGTCTGGGCTTCGTGCTGTCCTTCGGCTACTGGACCACCAACTTCACCGAGGTCCAGCGCGCGTTCTCGGCGAAGAACATGTCCGCCGCTCGTCGCACCCCGCTCATCGCGGCGATCCCGAAGCTGTTCATCCCCTTCATCGTCGTCATCCCCGGCCTCATCGCCGCGGCCGTCGTCGGCAACCAGTTCGCCTCCGGTGAGCTGACCTACAACGACGCGATCCCGAAGCTCATCCAGATGTACCTGCCCACCGGTGTCCTCGGCATCGCGGTGACCGGTCTGCTCGCCTCGTTCATGGCCGGCATGGCGGCGAACGTGTCGTCCTTCAACACGGTGTTCACGTACGACATCTGGCAGCGCTACATCAAGCCGAACATGCCCGACGTGCACTACCTGACGACCGGCCGCTGGGTGACCGTCGTCGGTGTGGTCGTCGGCATCGGCACCGCGTTCCTCGCCGCGCAGGCGGGCAACATCATGACCTACATGCAGACGCTGTTCTCGTTCTTCAACGCACCGCTGTTCGGCGTCTTCATCCTCGGTCTGCTCTGGAAGCGCATGACCACGCAGGGTGCGCTCTGGGGGTACGTCCTCGGCATCGTCACCCCGACGATCACCTGGATCGCGTACCTCGTGAACCCGGACCTGTTCTCCACCGCCACGGCGGAGACGATGTACGGCGCGATCATCTCGTTCGTCACCGTGCTCGTGGTGGGCGTCGTCGTCTCGATGGTCACGAAGCCGAAGGACGTCTCCGAGCTCGGGGGCCTCGTCTACGGCGTCGGCAAGATCGACATGACCGCCGGAGCCGTCGCCACGGACACCGCGTGGTACCGCTCGCCGGCCCTGCTCGGCACGGTCGCCCTCGTGCTCTGTGTCGCCCTCTACCTGCCGTTCCTCTGATCGCAAGAAGGAGTCCACCGCTCATGAGTGACACCACCACCGCCATGACCGAGGAGCAGAAGGCCGCCCTCGTCCGCTCCACCCGACGACTCGACCTGCGTCGCATCCTCGGAGGCCTGTTCGTCGTCTACGGCGTCATCACGACGATCGTCGGCATCGTCAACTGGGACACCGACCCCGAGAAGACCGGGGGCATCCACATCAACCTGTGGGTCGGGCTCTCGATGCTCGTCGCCGGGCTGCTCTTCTTCCTCTGGGACCGGCTCAACCCGGTGCCGGCCGAGGACATCATCGGTCAGGCCGAGGCGGAGGAGCACCAGCGCGCCGCGGGCGAGGGTCGCGAGCTCGCCTGACGCTCCCGCGCCCTCGACCGACGGCCGTCCGCTCCTGCGGGCGGCCGTCGGTCGTCCTGCCGACGGGTCGTCCTGGAGGCGCGGGCCCGCTCCGGCGCACTAGTCGCGTGATCGGGGTCTCGTTGACTTGCTCGCGGGTCGCGGCATAGTATTGATATGTCGATCGAGTGTTCTCGATGGGAAGTGATCCCCGGATTACCTGCAGCGAGCGCGGGGCCCGGGGATCTGCGCTTTCCAGAGAGCATGCTCACGCAACGGTGATCTCGAGCACGTCGCTGTCACCGCCGACGAGCGCTGCACTCGCGCCGCACGCGATGTCCGCCAGTGCCAAAAGAGGTTCACTGTCACCCCGGGCGTGACTCCACACCACCGACCGCCCGACGCCCTGCGTGCGGAACGCGTCGAGTGCACGCCGATCGGCGCGATCGAGGGCTGGTCCGCGAGACTCGAGCGTCAGGTGGTGCACGGCGCGCGACTCGAGTTCGTACACCAGACGCTCGAGACAACGTCGACGGCGTCGCTCGGCACGAGCCGGGGACCCGTCGTACCGGACGACGATGGTCGCGACTGCAAGTCCGAGCAGACCGCACCACGTGTGACGCTGCACCTCGATCGCCTCGTACCAGTGCAGCTTCTTCATCCGCGCTGGTCGGAGCCGCTCGATGGCGTCCCGGAGGGCAGCGGAATGACTGTCGTCGACGATCACCGCCGCCAGGATGTACGCGGCGTGATCGAGCCCGCCTCCGGGTTCCGATTCGTCGCAGTAGGCTCGGTGCACGTCCGTAGCATATTGCGTACCAGTTCGCGGTCCGGAACGGCACTTGCGGGCGACGGGGTCTTGCGAGAGGTTCTGAGGGAGCGAAGGAGCTGCCCGTGTCCACCATGGTGTTCATCAACCTGCCCGTCGACGACCTCGACCGGTCGAAGGCGTTCTACGAGGCCCTCGGGTACTCGATCAACCCCGCGTTCACGGACGAGACGGCGGCGTGCGTCGTCATCAGCGACACCGTGTTCCTGATGGTCCTCACGAAGCCGAAGTTCGCGGAGTTCACGGACAAGACGATCGCCGGACCGGACACGATCGAGGTCATCAACTCCCTGAGCGCCGACTCGAAAGACGACGTCCACCGCATCGTCGACGCGGCCGTGGCTGCCGGGGGAGCGGAGGACCGGCCGGAGATGGACCTCGGGTTCATGTTCCAGCGGAGCTTCACCGACCCGGACGGGCACCGGTGGGAGTACGTGTGGATGGACGCCGAGGCTGCGCAGGACGGCCCTCCCGCCGAGTGACGCGCGTGTCGGCGGCGGCCGCCAGGATGGACCCATGACGATCGAGCCGCCGACCGCCGTCCCCGACCTCGTCGTGGGGCCCGACGGTCTGGCACGTCCGGTGTGGGCATCCGCCGACCCGATGCTGCGGGACTACTACGACACCGAGTGGGGCATGCCGGTCACCGACGAGCGTGGGGTGTTCGAGCGCCTGTCGCTCGAGGCGTTCCAGTCCGGCCTGTCGTGGCGCACGATCCTCGCGAAGCGTCCCGCGTTCCGGCGGGCGTTCGCGGACTTCGACCCGGACGTCGTCGCGACCTACGGCGAGCGCGAGGTCGAGACGCTCATGGCCGACGCCGGGATCGTCCGCAACCGGGCGAAGATCCTGGCGACCATCACGAACGCCAACGCGACGATCGCGCTGCGTACCGACGGCGGACTGTCCGACTTCGTCTGGTCCTTCCGGCCGCCCGAGACCCCGGTCCCGCGCACCGCCGCCGACGTCCCGACGCGGTCCGACGAGTCCCTGGCGCTGTCGAAGGCGCTGCGGAAGCGCGGGTTCGCGTTCGTCGGCCCGACCACGATGTACGCCCTGATGGAGGCGCTCGGCATCGTCGACACGCACCTCGTCGGCAGTCACCGCCGCGGGACGTCCGGCGTCTGGGTCTGACCGGTCCCACGGTCCTCGGCGGGACTAGGGTCGCGACATGACCAACCAGGAGCCGAACCCGCGGGTGCACCCGATCCGGCCGGCGGAGTCGGACACCGTCGCCGTGCCGGTCGGCGGCGTCGACCCGGAGCCCGTCGCCGCGCCCGACCCCGAGGTCGCCCCGGTGCACGATCCGGACGAGGTCCGGATCGCCTTCCTGCTCTTCCCCGGGCTCACGCCGCTCGACCTGGTCGGCCCGGCGGAGGTGCTCGCCCGGGTCCCGGGTGCCGCCGTCGAGTACGTGGCCGCAACGCTCGACCCGGTCCCGTGCGACACCGGGCCGGCGCTGCTGCCGACGACGACGCTCGCCGATGCGGAAGCGCCGGACGTGCTCGTCGTCCCGGGCGGTCCGGGAGCGTTCGACGCGATGCTCGACCGAACCCTGCTCGACTGGGTCCGCCGTGCCGCGGAGCGGGCGACGTGGGTCACGTCCGTCTGCACCGGTGCGTTCGTGCTCGGTGCGGCGGGCCTGCTCGCCGGCAAGCGCGCCACGACGCACTGGGCGTCGAAGCCGATGCTGGCCGACCTCGGAGCCGACCCCGTCGACGAGCGCGTGGTCGACGACGGGGCCGTCGTCACCGCGGCCGGGGTGAGCGCCGGGATCGACATGGCGCTCTGGCTCGCGGCGGAGCTCGCCGGCACACCCGCGGCGGAACGGATCCAGCTGCAGATCGAGTACGACCCGCAGCCGCCGTTCGACGCCGGATCCGCGCTCCGGGCCGACACCGCGACCGTGGCGCGGGCGCGGGCCGCTGCCGAGGAGTCCCGCGGTGCGCGAGTGGCCCGGGCCGCGGCAGCGATGATCCGGTGACGGCCTCAGCCGATCAGCCGATCGGCCGATCAGCCGGTCCGTCGAGCGGGAGCCGCATCTGCACCGCGGTCGTCTCGTACCCGAGCTCTTCGTAGAGCGCCCGGGCACCGGTGTTGTAGCCGAACACGTTGAGGCCGATGCTCGCCGCCCCGGCGGCCCGTGCGGCGTCCTGCCCGAGTTCGAGCGCACGCCGCGCGTGTCCTCGGCGGCGGTACGGTTCGTCGATCTCGACGTTGAAGACCCACCACTCGGGACTGTCCGGCGCGAAGGGACCGATCCACAGGTACCCGACGACGGTGTCCTCGGCGTCCACGACGTCCCACACCAGGTGCCCGGTGGCGGGGGACCCGTCCGGGAACCACTTCTCCAGGGACTCGCGACGGTTCTGCTCGGCACGCTCGCGGGTGTCGCCGGCGAGCACTCGGGACTCGACGTACTCGTCCATCGTCGTGTCGAGCCAGCTTCCGAGACGGTCCTGCGGCATCGGCACCAGCCGCGTCTGCTCGGTCATCGGTTGCCCTTCTGCCCGCGGCGGGGCTTGCCACGGCCGAGTCCCTTGCCGCGCCCGCGGCCCTTCGCCGAGCCGGCGCCGGACCCGGAGCCACCGGACCCGGTCTTGCTGGACCGCCCGGCGCCCGATCCACCCTTGCCCGTCCCACCCTTGCCCGGCGCGGCGCCGGACGCGGATCGGCCACCCGACGGGCGGGAGTCGGCGCGCTCGGAGCGAGACGAGCCTCCTGGCTGGTCCTGCTGACCCCGCGAACTGTTCGCGGTGCGCCCGCGGACCACGCCGATGAACTCGTCGGTGAGCTCGGACGCGTCCTCGTCGCGCCAGACGAGCGCGATGCGCGTCCCCGGAGCGTCCACCAGGGGTCGGCCGACCAGCTCCTTGCGGCTGGCGGCCCGGAAGAGGGACTGCGGCAGGACGACCACGCCCACGTTCGCCTCGACCAGGTCGAGCGCCGCGTCGACGTCCGCCGGGACCGGTCCGTGGTCGACGACCTCGGTGGCGGCGAGCTGCTCCTGCGTGACCTGGTCGGCGTCGGCCAGTGCGGAGTCCTTCGGCATCGCGACCACGGCGGTCTCGGTCCACAGCGGGATGGCGTGGTGTCCGTCCTCGACCGGGAGTCGGGCGAAGGCCATGTCGGCGGATCCCGCCAGGGCGTCTGCGACCTCGTCCGCTCCGATCGGCTGCAGCACGAGCTCGACGTCCGGGTTGCGGTCGCGCCAGACGCGCACCCACTTCGCGGGGGAGACCCCCGGGACGAAGGCGATGGTGAGGGCCGCGGTCATGCAACCGAGCATAGGGGCCGTACCCTTGACACCATGGCGCAGGAACAGACCATGAAGCCCGAGACGGCCGCGAAGAAGCTCGGCATCCTGCTGTCGGCCGCCCCGGAGTCCTTCCGCGGTGCGCCGATCAGCCGGACCGCCTTCGACGAGCTCCGCACCCAGCCGCCGACGTGGCTCGAGGACCTCCGTCGCGACGGCCCCCACCCGCGACCCGTCGTGGCGCAGAAGCTCGGCGTGTCGATCTCCGGTCTCGCCCGCGCCGGCGTCGACGAGCCGCTGACGACCGCCGAGATCAAGGCGCTGCTGCAGGAGAAGCCCGAGTGGCTCGTGCGCGAGCGTGCGACGCAGGCCGCGGTGCACGCCGAGAACGCCCGCGTGAAGCAGGAGCGCGCCGAGAAGGCCGCGCGCACGCAGGACTGACCCGCCGGACGCCTCCCGACCCTCCACCCCGATGACCGCCGTGCACGAGACCGTCGCCGACGCGATGCTCGTCGTGCCGCAGTTCGCCTCGGTGTGCTGCATCGTCGGTGACCGCTACCGCCCGCGCATCGGCGTGATCGTGCCGGCTGCGGTGATGCTCGTCGCGATGGTGCTGCCCGTCGTGGACGCGGGGACCGTGTGGACCCTCCTCGCCGCGACGCTGCTGCTCCTGCTCGCGCCGCTGCCGGTCATGCGCCGTCGTCGTCCGGACGGACGACGCGCCGAGCCCATGGACGTGCACCGTGCGCTCTCCGCCGTCGTCATGGCGGGGATGCTCCTCATGGGTCACGCATCCGGGATCGCCGACGCGCACGCCGGCCACGGGATCGCGCTGTCGGCGGTCCTCGGCGCGGGGGTCATCGGGTACAGCGCTTTCAGCGGATGGCTGTTGCGTTTCGAGTGGGGCCGCGAGGACCGCCGTGCCGTGCGCAGCGGCGAGGTCTTCGCGATGACCGTCGCGGTCGTCGGCATGACGCTCGCGATGTAGCGCACCGGTCTGGAGGCTCGGCGCACCTCCCACGGACGCGTCGGCTCCGCGCGTGGTCGCGACCCCCAGCGGCGCTGGGCGCGGACGCCGGCACCCGGTACGGTCGAAGCATGTCCGATCGCGCCGCCCGCCGAAGCGACCTCGGTGCTCCGCGCCTCGACGAGGTCGACGAGCGCATCCTGTGGACGCTCGCCGCCGATGCGCGGATCCCCAACAACCGGTTGGCGGCCGCCGTCGGGATCGCTCCGTCCACCTGTCTGACGCGGGTTCGCGCGCTCGAGGACGCCGGAGTGATCCGCGGCTACCGCGCGGAGGTCGACGTGGCGCGCCTCGGGTTCGCGATCGAGGCGATGGTCTCCGTGCGGGTGCACGCGGCCGCACGGCACGAGCTCCGGGACTTCGCGAAGCGCCTGCTCCGGGTCCCCGTCGTGCGGGACGTGTCGTTCCTGGCGGGGGACAAGGACTTCCTCGTGCACATCGCCTGCACGTCGACCGAGCAGCTCCGCGACTTCGTCGCCGACGAGCTCAGCGGCGATCCGTCCGTCGCGACGACGCAGACGAACATCGTGTTCGAGCGGCTCGAGGCCGACCGCGCCCACCAGGGCCGGTCGTTCGACGAGCTGCGCGGCTGGCGCGCCTAGACACCCGCGCCGCGGTCGTCGCCCGGCTGGGCCTGAGGCCCGGGATCAGCGGGTGCGGGTCATCGGGACGTGCGGGATGCCGTCCTCGAGGAACTCGTCCCCGGACCGGACGAACCCGAACCGTGCGTACCACTGCTCCAGGTGTGCCTGCGCGTCGATCGCGATCGACGCGGACCGTGACTCGGCGATCGCGGCCCCGATGAGGGCGCCCGCGAGTCCCTTCCCCCGGGCGTCGCGGGCGGTGGCGACGCGACCGATCCGTTCGGTGCCGTCGGGTTCGCGGAGGAGCCGGAGGGTCGCGTCGACGGACCCCTGCCCGGTCCAGAACTGCAGGGTCCCGGGCTCGAGGTCGCGGCCGTCGACGTCGGGGTACGCGCACTCCTGCTCCACGACGAAGACGTCCTGCCGCAGACGGAGGATCTCGTGCAGCGTCACGATGTCGAGGTTGCGGGTCGGTGCGTTGTGGATCGAGACCACGTCCTGCCTTTCCTGGCTCTTCGCTGCGAAACCGGGTGCGGATTCGCAGGATCGGGCGTACATTCCCGGTCAACCACTCTACGTGCGCGGCCGAGATCAGGAGGTGAGCGCATGGACCAGTCGATGCGCGCACCCTGGCGCGGCCTCGTCCGGTACACCCTGTTCGCCATCGGGCTCGGTGCCGGCGTCGTGCTGTTGACGCTGCTGCTCGGCGCCCGCCCCGCCTCGGCGGCACCTGGCGTGACCGGTCCGGGCACGTCGGCCGGCAGCGGACCGATCGGCGGCCTGGTCGGCGGAGTCCGGGACACGGTGCAGGGTGCCACCGCGCAGGTCGGGTCGACGGTCGGGACGGTCGTGCAGCCGGTCCGAGAGGCCGTCCGCCCCTCAGCTCCCTCGGCTCCCCGACCCGCTCCGGCGCCGGTCGTACCCGCCGCTCCGGCCGTGCCCGCCCCGGCCGTGCCCGCCCCGGCCGTGCCCGCTCCGGCCGTACCCGCGGTACCGGCAGCGCCCGCCGCCCCGGCTGCACCTGTCGTGCCGGCTGCGCCCGCTGTCCCGGCTGCGCCCGCTGTCCCCGCGCCCGCGGCCTCGGCCCCCGGCGTTCCGGACAGCGCGGCCGCGCCTGCGCCGACGTCACCGGGACCGACTGCCCCGGCACCTGTCGCCGAGCCGACGTCGAGCGCCGCTGACGGTCCCACTGCCGGTGCGGACACGCCCGCGGCAGGATCCGGCGGAGCGTCCACGACGACCGTCTCCCGGCCGCTGACCGACACCGCCGTCACCGTGCTGCGGCCGGTCACCGGTTCCGTGCAGGAGCTCTCGACGGCCCGCCCGCTGGAGACGCTCGTGGCGACCCTCGACCGACTGGTCGGCGGGGTGCCGATCGTCGGTCCCGTGGTCGGCGACGAGAGCCTCGGCGCGGTCACGGCGCCCGTCACCGGCCTGGTGGACGACGTCCTGGGCGGCGTCGGGAACACGGTCGGCACGATCCCGGACGTGGTCACCGGTGTCCCGCCGGTCGTCGACGGAGTCCTGCCCCACGTGCCCCTGCCCGGTGGGACCCTGCCCGACGGGGTCCTGCCCGACGGGGTCCTGCCCGGAGGGACGGACGGGTTCCCCGGGACGCTGCCCGTCGGGACCCAGCTGCCCGCCACCGCGACGGTGAGCGTGGCGGGCGTCCTCTCCCGCGAGGACCGTGCCGCGAGCGTGACCGGACCCGCCGTGACCGCCGGGAGCACCCCCGCAGCGGACGGTGTCCGGGTGATCGGTCCGCTCGCGCCCAACACGCTCGGTGACACGTCGGTCGACGCCGCCGGCGTGGTGTTCGGCGGCGACGCACTCCTCGTCCCGGGGGATCGGGACGTCCAGCACGGCCCGCTCGGCGACCAGCCCGAGGGCACCGTGGGCGGCGGATCTGCTGCCGGTGCCCAGAGCGTCACGGCCGTCGGCACCGTGGGCTCGGACGACCTCCGGTTCCTCCTCGCCGCAGGCACGAGCGGCAACCGCGCTGACGACACGCTCCCCGCGTCCGTCGTCGGCGAGCACGACGTCGCTCCTGACTGAGATCGGTGCTCCTGCCCCACGCGGCAGGCACGCACCCCGGCCGCGACCGCGGTCGGTCAGATCTCGATCAGGAAGTCGACACGACCATGAACAAGTACGTCTCGAGAGGGCTGTGGTTCACCCTCTTCGTCGGCGGGCTGACGCTCGGAGGAGCCGCGGCAGCGAACGCTGCGACGACCTCCGGTGCGGACGGCACCGTCTCAGGAACACAGGTCGCGCCCGTGGTGGACGCGCCCGTCTCGGCGACCGGCAACGCCCTCGGCGTGCTCGGCGACGCCGTGTCCAGCGCCACCGGCACCGCTCCGGCGGCACCCGCTGCCGAGCCCGCCCCGGCTCCCGCCGCCCCTGCTCCGACGACGTCGGGTGCGGACGGCATCGCCTCCGGCACGCAGGTCGCGCCGGACGTGACCGCTCCGGTCGACGTGTCCGGCAACGCCGTGGCCGTGGGCGGGGACGCAGCATCCGCGGCGCCGGCGCCGGCGCCGGCTCCGGCACCAGCTGCACCGGCGCCGGCGTCTCCCGCTCCGGCCCCTGCCACGTCCGGTGCCGACGGTGTCGCCTCCGGTACCCGGGTGGCGGGTGACGTCACGGCACCGGTCACCGCTTCCGGCAACGCCATCGCCGTCGGCGGTGACGCGGCCTCGACGTCCTCGGCCGCCGAGGCTCCCGCCGAGGAGAGTGCCGGTGGTCCTGCTGCGCCGAGCACCTCGGGTTCGGACGGAACCGCGTCCGGGACCCAGGTTGCCCCGGTGGTCTCGGTGCCGGTGACGGTGTCGGGCAACGGTATCGGTGTCCTCGGTGACGCCGAGAGCACCGGGAGCACCTCGGGTGGCGGTACGGGTTCGTCGACGCCGGCGGCTGGTGGCAGCACGTCGGGTTCGGACGGGACCGCTTCGGGCACGCAGGTGTCCCCGGTGGTCTCGCTTCCGGTGACCGTCGGCGGGAACGGCATCGGTGTCCTCGGTGACGGAACGAGCACCGGCAGCACGACCGGTACCGGTACGGGTTCGTCGACGCCGGCGGCTGGTGGCAGCACGTCGGGTTCGGACGGGACCGCCTCGGGTACGCAGGTGTCCCCGGTGGTCTCGGTCCCGGTGACGGTGTCGGGCAACGGCATCGGTGTGCTCGGTGACGGCAGCTCCGCCGGCACGGCGGGCACGGGCACGGGGGGTTCGGCTCCGGCGGCTCCGAGCACGTCCGCTTCGACGTCGGGTGAGGACGGGCTGCTCTCGGGTAGCCAGGTCGACCCGGTGGTCTCGCTTCCGGTGACGGTCGGTGGGAACGGCATCGGCGTGGTCGGTGACGGCACGAGCACGGGCAGCACCTCGGGTTCCGGTACGGGTTCGTCGACGCCGGTGGCTGGTGGCAGCACGTCGGGTGAGGACGGGACGGCTTCGGGCACGCAGGTGTCCCCGGTGGTCTCGGTCCCGGTGACGGTCGGTGGCAACGGCATCGGCGTGGTCGGTGACGGCACGAGCACGGGCAGCACGACCGGTACCGGTACGGGCTCCACGACGCCCGCGACCGGCGGCACGACCAGCGGTGACGGCGGACTGCTCTCGGGCGGTCAGATCACTCCCGTGATCAGCATCCCGGTCACGATCGGTGGCAACGGCATCGGCATCGTCGGTGACGGCACGAGCACGACGACGCCCGGTGAGGGCACGGACCCCGGTGACGGCACGGACCCGGGTGACGGCACGGACCCGGGTGACGGCACGGACCCGGGTGACGGCACGGACCCGGGTGACGGCACGGACCCCGGTGACGGGACCGATCCCTCCACTCCGGGCACCGGCACCACGCCCGGCTCCGGCACCACGCCGGGCTCCGGCGTCGTCGGCGTGGTCGCGACCGACCGCACGACCGGTGCGGGCGCGGCCGTGGTGAGCAGCGCCTCCTGGACGACCGTGCCGGTGGCCGATCGCACGGCGACGCGTTCCGTCGTGTCCAGCACCGCTGCGAACGGCACGTCGGCACAGCCGGCGCTCGCATGGACCGGCAGTGACTCGCCGGCCCTGCCGGCAGGCATCGCGCTCCTGCTCCTGCTCCTGGGAGCCGGGACGCTCGTGCTCCGACGTCAGCACTGAGGAACGGCGCCTGCGGGACCCTCGGATCAGGGGGTCCCGCAGACGCCTGCCCACGTGTCGACCCGTGTTTCCGACGTGGGACGGCCCAGACCCGGGTCGGTGCGTCGGGAACGTGGCTCGGCCAGCGACAGATGCACGTCACGCGACGCAACCGTCCGGTCGGCCCACCGCGCCCCGAGCACGAGTGGGGTATCGTTCCCGGTACGCAAGCGCTCCGGGGTCGGTGCAAGTCCGAACCGGTGGTGACAGTCCACGAGCTGACGCAGGGTGCAAACCCCGCCGATGTTGACCCGGTGGAAATCCGGGACCGACGGTGAAAGTCCGGATGGGAGGAAGCGCTGGCGGACAGGACGACCCGTCGTCCGGTCCGCCGATGCCGACGACCGTCGTGCACACCCGGAGTCCCGTTGAGAGGACACCAGTGTTCACCGGCATCATCGAGGAACTCGGCACCGTCACCGCCGTCGAGCAGCACGGCGACTCCGTCGCGCTCACCGTCCGCGGCCCGCTCGTCGTCGCGGACGCGCAGCACGGCGATTCGATCGCGACCAGCGGCGTCTGCCTGACCGTCGTCGAGCAGACCCCGGAGACCTTCACCGCCTTCGTCATGAAACAGACGCTCGACATGAGCGCCCACGGAGCACTCCGGGTGGGGGACCGCCTCAACCTCGAGCGTGCCGCCTCTGTCGGTGACCGACTCGGCGGCCACATCGTGCAGGGGCACATCGACGGCACGGCGAGCGTGCTCGAGACGGCCGACGGCGACGGCTGGCGGCGCGTCCGGTTCTCGCTGGCGCCCGAGCTGAGCCCGCTCGTCGTCGACAAGGGCTCCGTCGCGATCGACGGCGTCTCCCTGACCGTCAGCGCCGTCTCCACCGAGGACACCCCGCCGGACGCCGCCTGGTTCGAAGTCAACCTCATCCCCGAGACGCTCGAGGCGACGACCCTGGGCCTCCGGGTCCCGGGCGACCGGGTCAACGTCGAGACCGACGTCCTCGCGCGTCACGTCCGCCGGATGCTCCGGCTCGACGCCGCGGCGGCGACGGTCACCCAGGAGGCGCGGTGATGGCCCTCGACGCCCGGCACCTCCCCGAGACGGTCGCGTCCGCCGCCACCCCGGTACCGGGTGTCGCCACCGTCGAGGATGCCGTGGCGGCGATCGCCGCTGGCCGCCCAGTCATCGTGGTCGACGACGAGCACCGCGAGAACGAGGGCGACGTCATCCTCTCCGCCGAACTCGCGAGCCCGGAGTGGATCGCCTGGACGGTGGCGCACTCCTCCGGGTTCATCTGCGCCCCGGTCTCCCGGGAGATCGCCGACGCGCTCGACCTGCCGCCGATGGTGCAGCACAACGAGGACGTCCGTGGGACGGCCTACACCGTCACGGTCGACGCGGCCGTCGGCGTCACCACCGGCATCAGCGCACACGACCGTGCCCGCACGCTCCGGGTCCTCGCCGACCCGGCATCGGTCCGCGACGACCTGCACCGGCCCGGCCACGTCGTGCCGCTCCGTGCCCGACCCGGCGGGGTCCGCGAACGCGCGGGGCACACCGAGGCAGCGATCGACCTCGTCACCGCAGCGGGGCTGCGGCCGGCGGCGGCGATCTGCGAGATCGTCGACGAGGACGGCAGCATGATGCGTCTGCCGCGGCTCGTCGAACTCGGGGCGCGCGAGGGCGTGCCCGTCATCACCATCGCCGCGCTCGCCGACTGGCTCGACGCGGCCGACCGGGCGGCGGCGCAGTCCGCGCCCACGGAAGGGACCCCAGCATGAGCGGAGCAGGAGCAGCGGAGCGCAGCCACGTCGACGGCAGCGGCGTCCGCGTCGCGATCGTCGCGGGGCAGTGGCACGATGTCATCGCGGGCGGCCTGCTCGCGGGCGCGCAGCGCGAGGTCGAGCGGCTCGGTGCGTCCGCGACCGTCGTCCCCGTCCCGGGGAGCTTCGAGCTGCCGGTGGTCGCGAAGGCGGCGCTCGAGTCCGGGTTCGACGCGGTCGTGGCCCTCGGTGTGATCATCCGTGGTGGCACGCCCCACTTCGAGTACGTGTCCGACGCCGCGACGAGCGGCCTGACCCGCGTCGCGATCGAGACCGGCAAGCCCGTCGGCTTCGGGGTGCTCACCCTCGACGACGAACAGCAGGGGATCGACCGGGCCGGTCTGCCCGGCTCGAAGGAGGACAAGGGGGCCGAGGCCGCGCACGCCGCGATCAGCACCGCCGTGACCCTGCGGACCCTGCGCGCCGCCGCCTAGCTGTAACCGGCCGCCGTCTGGGCAGCCTGCCGTCCGGACCCCGCACGACGACGGGCCCCGCACCGAGGAGGTGCGGGGCCCGTCGTCGTGCGGCGTGTGACTACCGCTTGCCGAACACGTGGATCGGCAGGAAGAACGAGATCGTCATGAGGAGCAGGCCGCCCATGAAGACGAACGCCTGTCCGGACTCCACCTGGAACGCGAAGCCGAACAGGTACATCGACACCAGCAGCAGCAGGATCGAGAAAACAGCGGCGATGACGCGGCCCACAGTGGTACCTCCGGAATCAGCGGGTGGTTCGTCACACAGTCTATCCCCAGCGAGGGGGATGCTCGTTCACCCCGCGGGCTTCGTCGCGATCAGACGGTCGACGACGGCGAGCAGCGCGTCCATGTCGACGATGCCGCGGGTGGGGCGGACGTCGGTCGTCGCCCCGAGGGAGGCCTGGTGGTACAGGCCGTCGCCGAGGAGCTTGATCGCCTGCGCGGTCGGCTCGTCGCCGAGCTCCTCGACGAGCGTCTCGAGCCAGGCGTTCTCGGTGTCGTCGAGGGTCCGGCCGGCCTCTTCGTAGCCGGCCTGCTGCAACCGGCTGGCCGCGAGGAGTGCGAGGTCCAGCTCGCTGCCGACGTACAGGCAGTTGCGCACGAAGTACCGGGCCGCGCCGTCCTCGGCCTCGCGCATCCGGTCGACGTCGATCGCCGACAGGTCCGACAGGCGCTCGCACAGCCCCTCGACCAGGGCGGCCTTCGAACCGAAGTGGTACAGGAGTCCGCCCTTCGAGACACCGGCGCGGGCGGCGACGGCGTCGAGCGTCGCCGGACGCTCGCCCTCCTCGCACACGATGGCGACGAAGCTGTCGAGGACGCGGTCGCGGGCACTGGCCATGCGGAGAGTCTAGAGAACCCCTCGTGACTGCGAGGACACCGTCGCGGCTCGGCGTTCCGTGAACGTTCACGAACCCCTTGCCGCACGCCGTGCGCCGCGGCTACCGTCGCGGTGACCGTGAAGGTCCACGACCGAACAGGATCCGCATGTCAGCGCAGACCGCGACCACCTCCGACCCCTCGACGACCCGCACCGGCGGCACCCCCGGCTGGGCCGTCCTCGGACCGGGCGGCATCGCCCGCCGGTTCCTCTCCCAGCTCCCCGCCAGCAACGGCACGCTCGTCGCCGCGGGCAGCTCGTCGACCGACCGTGCTCGGGCGTTCGCCGACGACGCCGTCGAGCACGGCTTCGCCGACGTCTCCGCGTCGACGTACGACGAGGTCCTCGCCGACCCCAGGGTCGACGCGGTCTACGTGTCGACGGTCCACACCGGGCACGCCCACCTGGTGGTCGCCGCGCTCGAGGCCGGCAAGGCGGTGCTCTGCGAGAAGCCGCTCGCGCCGAACCACGGCACCGCGATGGCCCTCGCGGACGCCGCACGTCAGGCGGGCCTGCCACTCGTCGAGGCCTACATGTACCGCTTCCACCCGCAGACCGCGGCCCTCCTCGACCTCGTCCGCGACGGCGTGATCGGCGCCGTCACCCACGTCGACGCGTCGTTCGCGTTCCGCGCGGGGGAGCGTTCGGGCCGCCTGTTCGACGTCGACACGGCCGGTGGCGGGATCCTCGACGTCGGCGGCTACCCGGTGACGATGACGGCCGCGATCGTCCAGGCCGCCACCGGCGTCGCGGTGGCGGAGCCCGCGGAGCTCACCGCGGCGGGGACGCTCGGTCCGACCGGGGTCGACGAGTGGACCACCGCGCACCTCACGTACCGCGGCGGCATCACCGCGTCGGTCCGGACCGGAGTCCGGGTGCAGGACGAGAACGCCGTCACCGTGTACGGCACCCGCGGCCGCATCGTCCTCACCGACCCGTGGACGCTGTCGGAGGACCCCACGATCGTGGTCCGCACCGTCGACGAGGACCCGCGCACCCTCTCCTTCGCGGGCGCCCGGCCCTACGCGCTCGAGGCCGACGCGACCACCACCGCGCTCGCCGGCGGCGCGGTCGAGGCCGCCGCCATGACCCTGGACGAGTCGCTCGCCACCGCCCGCACGCTGGACCGGTGGCGCGCGGCGATCGGCCTCCGGTACCCGTTCGAGGCGGAGACCGCGGACATCCCCACCGTCAGCGGCCGACCCCTCTCGGTGCAGGCGGACAACCCGATGCGGTTCGGTGAGGTCGCCGGGGTCGGGAAGCGGATGTCCCGGCTGGTCATGGGCGTGGACAACCAGCCCGACCTCGCCCACGCCAGTGCGATCTTCGACCTCTTCGTCGAACAGGGCGGGAACGTCTTCGACACCGGCTACATCTACGGCGGCGGCGTGCTCGAGGGGCGACTCGGCAAGTGGATCCAGAACCGCGGGGTCCGCGAGGACGTCGTCGTCATCACGAAGGGGGCGCACACCCCGTTCTGTGACCCGGAGTCGCTGACGAAGCAGCTGCTGGAGAGCCTGGACCGCCAGGGGACGGACTACGCGGACATCTACATGATGCACCGTGACAACGAGGACATCCCCGTCGGGGAGTTCGTGGACGTGCTCGACGAGCACCGTCGCGCCGGGCGCATCCGTGTCTTCGGCGGGTCGAACTGGAGCCTCGAGCGCTTCGACGAGGCGAACGCCTGGGCCGCGGCGAACGGCAAGCACGGCTTCGAGGTGCTCAGCAACCACTTCGGACTCGCCGAGGCGTACGACGTCCCGTGGGCCGGCTGCCGACACGTCACGGACGCCGCGTCGAAGGCGTGGCTCGAGGAGCGTCAGGTCCCGCTGCTGCCGTGGTCGTCGCAGGCCCGCGGGTTCTTCACCGGACGCGCGACCCCGGAGGACACGAGCGACGCCGAACTCGTGCGCTGCTACTACAGCGACGCGAACTTCGAGCGTCTGCGCCGGGCGCGCGAGCTCGGCGCGCAGTTCGGCGTCCCGGCGACCGCGATCGCGCTCGCGTACGTGCTCGCCCAGCCGTTCCCGACGTTCCCGCTGTTCGGGCCGCGCACGATCGCCGAGGCGCGGTCGTCGATGCAGGGGCTGTCGGTGGAGCTCACGCCCGAGCAGGTGGCATGGCTCGACCTGCGCGACTGAGCGACGCCCCGGTGACGGTGCCGACCGTGGTGTCGGTGCCGTCCCGGGGCGCGACCCGCGCCACGATCCACGACGTGGCCGCCGCGGCCGGGGTGTCGCGGCAGACCGTGACGCGCGCGATGAACGGGCAGTACGGCATCAGCCCGACCACGAAGCAGCGGGTGTTGGCGGCGGCAGCGTCGCTGGACTACCGCCCGTCCCGGTTCGGACGCGGGCTCGTCACGGGCGGGGAGCGCCAGCTCGGACTGGTCGTGAGCGACCTGCGGAACCCGTACTCGCCCGAGCTCGCGGCCGCGGTCCTCGGGTTGGCCGCGGGCAAGGGGTGGAACGTGATGCTCGCCGACGTCGGGCTGGCGGGGGACTCCGACCGTGCGGTGCAGGCGCTCGGTGCCCAGACCGACGTCGTCGTCGGCTACCTCGGCGCACGGGCGCCCGAGTGGATCGAGCGGCTCGGGACGGTCCCGGTGGTGGAGCTCGACCCGGCCGGCGAGGTGCTGCGGGCCGCGGTCCGGATCGACCCGACGGGGGCGATCGAGGAGGTCGCCGACCACCTCCTCGCGTCCGGCGTCCGACACCCGGTGATCGTCGACGCGTCGGCGGCGGGGCGGCCGAGTGCACGCGGCAGGCTCATGCTCGACGCGCTCCGGCGTCGGGGCTGGTCGCCGGAGGTCGCGGTCGCCGAGGCCCCGACCGCGGAGCACGGGGCCGCGATGGCAGCGCGGGCCCTCGAACGGTTCCGCGGCGTCGACGCGGTCCTGGCGTTCAACGACGTCATGGCACTCGGGGTGCTGGCCGCGTGCCGCCGCGCGGGTGCGGACGTGCCCCGTGACGTCCGGGTCGTCGGGGTCGACGGCCTGACCGCGGGCACGCTCGTGGCACCCACGCTGACGACCCTGGCGGTGGACCTCGGGGAGGTCGCGCGCGAGGCCCTCGACCTGGCGCTCGGCATGCTCTCCGGGGAACTGCCGCGGCACGGCGCGGCCGTGCAGCGCACCGTCCGGCACCGACTGCTGCTCCGGGAGAGCGCGTAGGAACCGTCAGGACCGGTGGCGGTCGGGAGGCGCGGGACGGGGCCGTCTCGCGCCTCCCGACCGTTTCTGTTGCAGTTGCAACCAAGACCGTCCAGACGGTACACTAACGGAGTCCTGACGGGACGCGTGACGACACCGCGTCCCGTCTCGTCTGCTCGCCGTCGACCTGGTCCGGCCCGAACCCCAGGGAGTCCGTCGTGTCCGCACTGCTCACCAGCCCCGTCGCCACCGCCGTCACCGGCAGCCGCGCCCGACGGTTCCTGGCACTGGCGGTGCTCATGCTCCCGGTGCTCCTCATCTCCGTCGACAACACGGTCCTGAGCTTCGCGCTCCCGACCATCTCGCGCGCCCTCGACCCGAGCGCGACCACGCAGCTGTGGATCGTCGACGCCTACCCGCTCGTGCTCGCCGGGCTCCTGGTCGTCATGGGGAGCATCGGCGACCGCATCGGCCGTCGTCGCATCCTGGTCGTCGGCGCCACCGGGTTCGCGCTCTTCTCCGTCGCGGCGGCGTTCGCCACCGACGCGTGGATGCTCGTCGCCGCTCGCATCGCCATGGGCGTGTTCGGCGCGATGCTCATGCCGGCGACCCTGTCGATCATCCGCAACGTCTTCGTCGACGCGGGGGAGCGGCGGATGGCGCTCGCCGTGTGGTCGACGATGTTCGCCGCCGGCAACGCGCTCGGTCCGCTCGTCGGCGGTGTGCTGCTCGCCCACTTCCACTGGGGCAGCGTGTTCCTGGTCGCGGTCCCGATCCTCGTCCTCATGCTCGTCGGGGTCCCGTTCTGCGTCCCCGAGTCGAAGGACCCGATGCCCGGTCCGGTCGACGTCGTCAGCATGGCGCTGTCGCTCGGTGCGCTCGCTCCCACGGCCTGGGCGATCAAGTCGGTCGTCCACCCCGAGGAGCGGGGCTTCGCAGTGGCGATGCTCGCCGTCGGCGTGGTGTGCGGCGTGGCCTTCGTCCGCCGTCAGCTGCGCTCGCGGACCCCGATGCTCGACCTCCGGCTGTTCCGCAGCACCGCCTTCACCGGCAGCGTGCTCATGAACCTCATGGCGATGTTCTCGCTCACCGGGTTCCTGTTCTTCATCGCGCAGCACCTGCAGCTCGTCGCGGGCCTGGACCCGTTCACCTCGGGCGTCGTGCTCATCCCGGGCTCGGTCCTGACGGTCGTCGCCGGGCTCGTGGTCGTGCCGATCGTCGCGCGTGTCGCACCGCGGTGGGTGGTGGCGGTGTCGCTGTCGTTCTCCGCGGTGGCCTACGCGCTCGTCAGCCTGCTCGGGCACGACGCGACGGTGCCGGCACTCGCCTTCGCGTTCGTGCTGCTCGGCATCGGGATCGGTGCGTCCGAGACGGTCACGAACGACCTCATCATCTCGACCGCCCCCGCGGACAAGGCGGGAGCTGCGTCGGCGGTCTCGGAGACCGCGTACGAGATCGGTGCGGTGCTCGGCACGGCGGTGCTCGGGACGATCCTCGCGACCGCGTACCGGGCGCACGTCGTGGTGCCCGACGGGCTGAGCTCGGCGTCCCACACCGCGGCGCAGGAGACCCTGGGCGGTGCGGTGTCCGCGGCGTCGGAGCTCGGCGGGAGCGCGGGGCAGGCGCTGCTCGAGTCGGCGCGCGCCGCGTTCGACTCCGGTGTCACGATCACGGCCGGGGTGGCCGCGGTCCTCATGGTCATCGCGGCGGCGGGTGCCGTCGTCATGCTCAAGCGTCGCTGAGCCGGCGGCGCCGGGACGTCGCGCCCACCCCACGACGGCGTCATCGGACGTCATCCGGCACGCCCGGGTGCCGACGAACCTGGGAATCGTTGACCTCAACCAGGGTTGAGGTCATACGTTGGGAGAAGGCCGCGCCACCGCGGTCACCCCCACCCCGAAGGAACGACCACGATCCCCATGCCCGACGCAGCACCGGTCGACATCGCCGACGCCTACAAGGCCGCCTTCCGCGGACACCCGGCCGGTGTCGCCGTCATCACCGCCGAGGGCCCCGACGGACCGACCGGCCTGACCGCCTCGAGCGTGGCGAGCGTCGCGATCGACCCGCCCGTGCTGGTCTTCTCGCTCTCGACGAACTCCGGGTCCGCGGGCGTGGTGCTCGGTGCACCGCTGTTCGTGGTGCACCTCGTGGACTCGCTCGGGGTCGGCCTCGCCCGGCGGTTCGCCGCCACGGGCAGCCCCGCCGCGGACGACCCGATCTGGGGCACGCTGCCGACGGGCGACCACTACCTGCCCGGTGCGGCGACCGCACTGCGCTGCCGACCGCTGTCCACGACGCCCATCGGCAGCTCGACGGTGGTCGTCGCAGAGGTGCTCGACATCGTCGTCGGGCGCGAGCGTGGCGAGCCGCTCGTCTACCACAACCGGGAATTCCACTCCCTGACCGATCGTTCCCGGCTCTCGTGAGCTGCGGGACCCAGACCGCCAACCACCGATCGAAAGGAACTCGCAATGGCTGAGTACACCCTGCCGGAGCTGCCGTACGACTACGCCGCACTCGAGCCGCACATCAGCGGCAAGATCATGCAGCTGCACCACGACAAGCACCACCAGACCTACGTGACGGGTGCGAACACGGCGCTCGAGCAGCTGGCCGAGGCCCGTGAGTCCGGCAACCTCGCCAACGTGAACAAGCTCGAGAAGGACCTCGCGTTCAACCTCGGCGGCCACGTCAACCACTCGATCTTCTGGACCAACCTCGGCCCGGACACGAAGGTCCCCGAGGGCGAGCTCGCCGCGGCGATCGACGAGTTCTTCGGCTCGTTCGAGAAGTTCCAGGCCCAGTTCACGGCCGTCGCGACCGGCATCCAGGGCTCCGGCTGGTCGGTGCTCGCCTGGGACCAGGTCGGTCAGAAGCTCACCACGTTCCAGCTCTTCGACCAGCAGGCGAACGTGCCGCTGGGCGTCGTGCCGATCTTCATGCTCGACATGTGGGAGCACGCGTTCTACCTCGACTACCTCAACGTCAAGGCGGACTACGTCAAGGCCGTGTGGAACATCGTCGACTGGGAGAACGTCGCGCAGCGCTTCGCGAACGCGAAGTCGCAGTCGTTCGTCACGCTCTGAGTCGATCGGCGCGGTCGCGTCACGCGACCACCTGACGGACGGGAGGCCCGGTGCCGGCTGGCACCGGGCCTCCCGTCCGTCTCGGCGCAGGATCAGACGGCGGCGACGCGTCCGCCGCGGACGAGCTCCGAGGCGATGCCCCGGAGGGCCGTGTCCGTGTCGGAGTGCTCCCGGTCGACGACCGCCCCCCACTGGATGCCGCGCGCTGCCAGGACGGCGCTCCGGGCCGCCTGCTCCGCCTCGAGGCCGCCGTACCCGTGCGCGCGGCACCAGGCGGCGACCGCGGCCACCTGGAGCCGGTGGAACGAGCGCTGGCGATCACGCCCGTCGAGGCACTCGACCGCGCCGAGCTCGAAGGTGAGTCGGGCGGCCAGTGCACGCTCCGGGTCGTCGAGCCCGCCGAAGACGGCGACGAGGTGGTCTCCGAGCGCGTCCTCGTCGGCGGTCGGATCGAGTGACACGGTGGACTGTCCGCGGCCGAGGTGCTCCACCACGGCGTCGATGAGCGCGTCACGTGAACCGAAGTGGTACACGATGGGGTAGGCGCTCGTGCCGAGGACGCGCCCGAGACTGCGGACGGACACGTCTTCGAGTTTGGTGTCCTGCAGGTGCTGTGCGACCTTGGTGATGATCGCGGGTTTCAGGGTCGGGTCGGGCTTCCGGGGCATGGCGTCTCCGAGCAGTTGAGCGAACGTTCACATACGAGCATTCAGTATATTACCCGTCCTTGCTGCGCCGTGGGTGTGCGAGCGGGTCCTGCGGGATCGAGCCGAGCATTGCTCGGATTCACGTAGACTGCCCGTGATGTCCCCCGAGCACTCCTCATTCCCGCCGTCAGCTCCTGCGCGGGCGGAGCGAGCCGTCGCGGGGCGTCGTCGCGGCGTCGGCAAACGGTTCCTCGTGGTCGGCGACGTGCTCGACGCGGTGCTCGTGCACACGACGGCGACGCGGATGGGCGAGCACGACCCGACAGCCGTGATCCGGCACCGCCCGTCCGGAGCAGCGGGCAACACGGCGACGTGGCTCGGTTGGCTCGGCGCCGAGGTCGACCTCGTCGGTCGGGTCGGTGTGGACGACGTCTACCGCCACGAGCGCTCGCTCGCCGACGCCGGCGTCCGCGCACACCTCCGCTACGACGCCCGCACGGCGACCGGCGCGGTCGTCTCCGTCCGCAACGACGAGGGGCGGACCGCCATGTCCGACCCGGCTGCCAGTGCAGCGCTCGGGGCCGACGACGTCCCGCTCGAGCTCGTGGCGGCCGCCGACATCGTGCACCTCACCGGCCCCGCACTCCTCGGTGGCGGGGCGGACCGCATCGCCGGGCTCGTCGCACGCGCCCGTTCCGGGGGTGCCCGCGTGGCGGTGGACCCGTCGTCCGCGGCGGTCGTCCGCGCGGTGGGGCCGGCGGACTTCCTGGCCGCCCTCGACGGCGTCGACGTGGTGTTCCCCGGCCGGGCAGAGGCCCTCGAGCTCACGGGGCAGGACGACCTGGGGACGGCGGTACGGCGCCTCACCGACCACGTCCCGCTCGTCGTGGCGACCGCGGGACCGGACGGCATGGTCATCGGCCGCCGAGGGCGGACCCCGCAGCGCGTGGCCGCCACACCGGCCGTCGTCGTCGACACGATCGGCGCCGGGGACGCGTTCGCCGCCGGCTTCCTCCGAGCGTGGGCGACGGACCCCGTCCGGGTCGGTGCTGCTGCTCGTGAGGGCGCCCGGGTGGCGGCACGCGCGCTCGGGTTCGTCGGCGGTCGGCCACCCGTCTGACCGCGCGACGCGTCAGCGCTCGGACGGCTCCGCGGTCACCGTGAGCGTCTGGACCAGACCCGCCGCCAGGGGCGCGAGCCGGATCTCGACCCGCAGGCGTCCGGAGGTCCCGGGGAGCCACCACCGCAGGTGCGTGGGCGTGGTGGACCGTTCCTCGACGGGTTCCGCCGTCAGGTCCGCCCCGACCTCGGCCACTGCCTGTGCGACGGCTCGTCGGCGGCGGTCGTACGGCACGTCCTGCGCGACGTTCGGGGTGAACAGCGCGTCGGCGACGTCGTCGCGCCAGTCGGCCAGCAGACGCGAGACCGCACGCTGTGCCCGGCGCGTCGCCGCGACCGTCGGCTGCAGCGCCGTCGGCACGGCCTCGGACGCTGGTCTGCCGAGCGCGTCGAGGAGGAGGTCGTGGGCCTCCGCCGCGCCGACCGACACCTTCGCCTGCGTCGCGTTCTCGAACGCCACGACCCCCAGGCCGTCCCGGACCGACCAGCGCATGTGGGCCGAGAAGCCGGGGTAGCCCCCGGAGTGGGACACGAGCTCGCCGTGCCGGTCGTCCTGCTCGACGAAGAGCCCGAGACCGTACGCGGTGGCGCGGGTGGCACCGGGCAGGACCGCGGACGGGACGACGCGCACGGCCTGCTGCATCAGACGTCGGTCGGCGCGGGACACGGGGGAGTGGGCGCCGTCGGGCGTCCCTGCCGGGTCGTCGTCGAACGCGGCGGCGAGGTGGGCGGCCCACCGCGCCAGGTCGGACACCGTCGAGAACAGACCGCCGATGGGCGAGAACGCCCCGGGGCCCGTCGTCGGCAGGGATTCCCAGACGTCGCCGAGCGGCCGGTGCCCCGTGACGACGAAGCCCGGGGACTCCGCCGCGCTGAAGGTCGTCGAGTCGAGTCGCAGCGGGCGCAGCACCGCGTCGGCAGCGACCTCGGCGAAGGGGCGGCCCGCCGCGGCCGAGACCGCGCGACCGAGCAGGGCGTACCCGGTGTTCGAGTAGGCGAACCGCGTGCCCGGGACCGAGTCGAACAGCAGCCCGTCGCGGAGCACGGCGTCGAACGCCGCGTCGCTGATCGGTTCCTGCCGGTCCGCCCACGGGTCGTCGGTGGGCAGGCCGGCGGACATGGTGAGGAGCATCCGGAGCGTCGGGACCGGGGAGTCCGGGCTCGGCAGCGGCACGTCGGCGAACGCGGGGACGAAGTCGGTGATCGGGTCGTCGAGGGAGAGCCGGCCCGCCGCCACCAGCGTGAGCAGGGTCGCTGCGGTGACGCTCTTCGTGCAGGACGCGATGCGGTAGACGGTGTCGGCGTCCGGCGCGCGGCCGTCGCCCCGGTCACCGTGCCCACCGGAGACGAGCAGCCCCGAGCGGTCGAAGACGCCCCAGGCGGTGCTCGGCGCGGTGCCCTGCTCGACGCGCCGGCGGAACAGGTCGTCGATGCGGGTGACGAGCTCGTCCGGCAGGCGGGGGTGCTGCGGGGTCATGCGCGGCGCATCCTCTCGTAGGCGTCGAGCGCTCGGCGGCGGGTCTCCTTGAGGTCGACCATCGGCGCGGGACGGAGTTCGTCGGCCGGGATCCACCGGCGGACGTACTCGCGGTGCGGGTCGAACCGCTCGAGCTGCCGATCGGGGTTGAAGACGCGGAAGTACGGGGCGGCGTCGAACCCGGAGCCGGCGACCCACTGCCAGTTCGCCGCGTTGTTGGCGGCGTCGGCGTCGACCAGTGTGTCCCAGAACCACCGCTCGCCGACCCGCCAGTCCACGAGCAGGTTCTTGACCAGGAAGCTGGCCGCAGCGAGCCGGACCCGGTTGTGCATCGCCCCGGTGTGCCAGAGCTCCCGCATGCCGGCGTCGACCAGGTCGATGCCGGTCGTGCCCGTCCGCCACGCGTCGAGCTCCGCCTCGGACGGATCCCGCCACGGGAAGGCGTCGAACTCGCGCCGGACGTTGACGGTCGCGATGTCGTCGCAGTGGAAGTACTCGTTCCAGTTGAACTCGCGCCACGCCAGCTGCCGCAGGAACGCGGGGGCCTGTCGGCGCTGCTCCGCTCCGAGCCGGCCGTGCAGTCGGTGCCACACCTGGTACGGGCTGATCTCTCCCCAGCGCAGGTGCGGGGAGAGTCCGCTCGTGGCGGTCATCGCCGGCTCGTCGCGGTGGCCGTAGTCCTCGAGCGCGGAGTCCACGAACTGCTCGAGGCGGCGGTGGGCGCCTCGCTCGCCGGGCTCCCACGCGTCGCGGAGCCCGCCGGCCCAGTCCGGGTGCGTCGGGAGCAGCGCCCAGTCCTCGAGCGTGTCCGCACGGACGTCCGCCGGGGCGGGCAGCTCGCGTGGCTCGGGCAGTGGGTGGCGGGGCTCCGGCATCGCCTGGGCGGCGTTCCAGAAGGGGGTGAAGACCTTGTAGGGCTCGCCCTGGCCGGTGAGGACCGTCCACGGCTCCCACAGCAGGTTGGCCGCGAAGCTGTGTGCCTCGAGGCCCCGATCGGTCAGGGACGCCTTGATCGCTGCGTCCACCTCGCGTTCGGCGAGCCCGTACCGTCGGTTCCAGAACACGCGCTCGGCACCCGTCTCGGCGACCAGCGCTTCGACCACGTCCGCGGCGGTGCCGCGCCGGAGCACGAGCCGGGAGCCGCGGTCACGGAGCCGGGCGTCGAGGGCGGCGAGGGAGTGGTGCAACCACCACCGTGCCGCGGCGCCGATCGGACGGATCCCGGGGGATTCGTCGTCCAGCACGTACGCGACGGTCACCGGGCCGTCGTGGTCGAGCGCCGCGCGGAGCGCCGGGTTGTCCGCGAGCCGGAGGTCGTCGCGGAGCCAGACGAGCGAGCCGCTCACACCGCGGCCGTGTCCAGGTCGGCTGCCCGGCCCGCTCGTCGGCCGCGGGGGCTGCCGGCGGCCGTCCGCAGCTTCGTGCAGAGCTCGGTCAGCGTCCGGAGCTCCGCGTCGCTCAGGCCGGAGCCCAACTGCTCCGCGATGGTCGCCGCGTGCTGCACGGCCACGGCCCGGTACACGTCGAAGCCGTGCGCGGTCAACGCCACGATGACGCCGCGGGCATCGGTGGGGTCGGGCTGCTTCTCGACGATGCCCCGTGCTGCCAGGCGGTCGACCAGGCGGCTGACGCTCGGCTGCGTCAGGAGCAGGTGCCCGGTGAGCTCACGCATCCGGCACCGTCGTCCGGGCTGGGTGGAGAGGTTGAAGCACACGTCGTACTCGTTGAAGGAGATCTCGCCGCCGGGGAACTCGGCGTTGAGTGCACGCATCACGGTGACCTGGGCCCGGAACAGGGCTTCCCACGCGGCGACCGCCGTCCCCTTGTCGCTGCGGCGTGACTCGCTCACGGTGTCGTTCCCTCCGGTCCGGTGTCCGTCCACACTACCGACCGGCTCTGACAGCTGGGGCGCCCGGACGGGCCACGGCCGCGGGACCAACGAGGGCCGGCCGTCCGACGGACGACCGGCCCTCACCCTTGCACCAAGAGTGTCCTGCAATCACATTCCACAGGCGGTGCCACAGCAAACACTGCCTGCGCCACCGACTGTATAACGAAGCGGTAACGAGGCGCTAGACCGATGACGGCACGTTGCCTGCGAGTTCACCAAGAGCAGCCGATGTGTGACCCGGGGCCGGATCAGAACAGGTCGGGCGACGGGGTCGACGCGTAGCGGACCGCGACGTCGGCGTGACGGTCGAAGCGGTAGCCGACACCGCGGACGGTGCGGACGATCTCCTCGAACGCGCCCAGCTTCGACCGGAGGCGACGGACGTGGACGTCGATCGTGCGCTCGTTCGGCGTCTCGTCCTCACCGTCGGACCAGAGACCCTCGATGATCGCGGACCGGTCGACGGTGCGGCCCTCGCGCAGGACGAGGAACTGCAGCAGCTCGAACTCCTTGTACGTCAGGGGCGCGGGCTCGCCGTCGAGGGTGACCCGCTTGCGGGAGATGTCGATGACGACGCCGGTCTCCTCCGGCTCGGGCTTCTCCGCCTGCTTGCGGGCGGCCACCGCGGAACGGTCCTGCAGCGCCAGGCGCACCACGTCGACGTCGCGCCCGCCGGAGCCCTCGGCCGCCACGGCGACCGCCGCGTACGTCTCCGAGGTGGGGACGAGCTGCGCCGTGAGGGCCTTGAGCTGCTCCACGACGGCGGCCAGCGTGGTGCCGGCGGCCGCGGCCTTCTCCTCGTCGATGCCGACGTACAGCGCGAAGCCACGGGCCTCGGTGCCCTCGGGGAGCGCGCGGTTCCGCTGCGGCGCGACCGTGGGGCTCGTCGGGACGGCGTTGGTGGTCGGCTGCGCAGCCCGCTCGCGGCGCGGACGCAGCGGCGTGACGGTGCCCAGGTCGGTCGGAGCAGGGGAGCGGAGGGCGGTACGGGGCTGAGCGATGGTGAGCGACATGGTGGTTCTCCGGGCGATGTGGCCGCTGCGGGTGACGCTGCGGCCGGTGTCGAATGCGTCGGCCCGGGTCCGGCGGGACGCCGACGTGCCCTGCGGTCCTGCTGCGGACCGGGGCGGACCCGGGGGAACGGGAGACGTACCTCGTGACGTGGTGCTCGTCGTCGACGGGGTCGTCACCCGGGGATCACGCTCGCGCGACTGGGGTGGTGTCGCGGGGGATCCAGCTGGAACGGATGCCGATCAGGCACACATTCGACAACGCATGACCGCGGTCGCCGGCATCATCATGCCGGTCGTCCCCACTGCCCCTGAGCGGGAGCACGCCTCGGAGAGGACGCGGGTGGACGCGGTTGCAGTCATGGGACGAGTATCGGTGGGATACCAACCGGCTGTCAACCGTCCGCACGGACGGTGCGGTGAACCGGACAAGACGACGGACGGGAGGCGCGGTGCCAGCCTGCACCGCGCCTCCCGTCCGTCTGGTGGTCGCGTCGCGACCGGGATCGTCCTACTCGGCCAGGCCGTAGAGACGGTCGCCGGCGTCGCCGAGACCCGGCACGATGTAGCCGTTCTCGTCGAGCTTCTCGTCGAGCGCCCCGAGGACGATCGAGACGTTGCGGTCACCGACGGCCTGCTCGACCGCGGCGAGGCCCTCGGGGGCACCGAGGATGCACACGCACGTGACCTCTTCCGCGCCGCGGTCGAACAGGAAGTCGATCGCGGCCGCGAGGGTGCCACCCGTGGCGAGCATCGGGTCCAGCACGAAGCACTGTCGGCCGGACAGGTCGTCGGGAAGGCGCTCCGCGTAGGTCTGCGGCTCGAGGGTCTCCTCGTTGCGGGCCATGCCGAGGAAGCCGACCTCGGCCGTGGGGACGAGCTTGACCATGCCCTCGAGCATCCCGAGCCCCGCGCGCAGGATCGGGACGACGAGCGGTCGGGGCTTCGCGATGGCGACACCCATGGTGTGCGCGACGGGCGTGTCGATCGGCGTCGCCGTGACCCGGACGTTGCGGGTGGCCTCGTACGCCAGGAGCGTGACGAGCTCCTCCGTCAGGGCGCGGAACGTGGGGGAGGGCGTCGTACGGTCGCGGAGCACCGAGAGCTTGTGGGTGATGAGCGGGTGGTCGGCGACGTGGACTCGCATAGGGTCGAGCCTACCGTGCCGTCGACAGCCAGGAGGCCCGCGTGGAACACCCCGCAGCACGCCCGTTCGTGCCCGCCATGGAGCGCGCGCTCGACGAGGCGCGCGCCTGCCTGGACACCGGGGACGTCCCGGTCGGAGCGGTCGTGCTCGACGCCGCGGGACGGGTCGTCGCGACCGGTCGCAACGAGCGCGAGGCCAGGCAGGACCCCACCGCGCACGCCGAGGTCCTGGCGCTCCGGGCCGCCGCGGCGGTGACGGGCGACTGGCACCTCGACGCACACACGCTGGTCGTCACGCTCGAGCCCTGCCCGATGTGCGCCGGCGCCGTCCTGGCAGCGCGCGTGCCCCGTGTGGTGTTCGGGGCGTGGGACCCGAAGGCCGGCGCGAGCGGGAGCGTCTACGACATCGCGCGGGACCGACGCCTGCCGCACCGCTCCGAGGTGGTCGGCGGTGTGCTGGAGGCCGAGTGTGCGGCGCTCCTGGACGACTTCTTCACGGCGCGGCGCTGACGCGACCGCGGGCGACCGTCAGACCGTCGGACCGTCGGGCCGTCGGACCGTCACCAGGTGACGGCGATGAGGACGTTCACGATGGCCAGGGCGCCGGCCGAGTGGAAGAACGGCAGCGCCGCCTTGGCCTTCGCCTGACCCGCGTCCGCACGCTTCTGACGGGCGCGGGCGACGAGTGCGAGGACGAGGGCGACGAGCGCGATGACGAGCTTCACGCCGAGCTTGGCGTGGTTCGCCCCGCCGTCCGTCGTGGCGTCGATGATCCCCATCAGGCCGAGTCCGGTGACGAGCTGCGTGACGAGGCCGGCGATGACCCAGAACGTCTGGAAGCCGCCCTTGCGCCGGACCTGGACGAGGAACGCGCCGATCACGGCGGCGAGGCCGATGAAGTGGAGGATCAGCAGGACGTCACGCAGCACGGTCATGGGACCATCGTCCGGTATCCGCGAGGCGTGTCGCCAGCAAGGGGAGCCTTACCGTCCTGCCCCGCCGCGAGGGTCCGAGGTCAGTCGGCGGCGCGGATGACGATCGCCTCCGTGGGCGGGCGGGGGCCGGTGCGCAGCACGTCCGGTTCCACGTAGATGACCCGGGCGATCGGCACCGCGGCGCGGACCCGCTGCTCGACGACGTCGATGCCGGCCGCGACGTCACCCAGCCGCCGGTCCCCGTCGACGGCGACCTTCACGCCGACCATGAGCTCGTCCGGGCCCAGGTACAGCGTCTTGAGGTGGATGACCGACTCCACCTCGGGGCCGTCGAGGACGGCGCGCTTGATGCGCTCGACGTCGGCAGCCGTCGCGCCCTCGCCCACGAGCAGGCTCTTGGTCTCGATGCCGAGCACCACGGCGACCGCGATGAGGAGCACCGCGATGAGGATCGTGCCGATCGCGTCGAACACGCCGTTGCCGGTGACCACCGTCAGGCCGACGCCGAAGAACGCGAAGACGAGGCCGGTGAGGGCCGCCGTGTCCTCGAGCATGACCACGGGCAGCTCGGGGGCCTTCGCGCGTCGGACGAACTGCACCCAGGACTGCTTGCCCTTGTCCGGCCGTGCCTCGCGCAGGGCGGTCCGCAGCGAGAAACCCTCGAGCGCGATCGCGATGAGCAGCACGGCGATCGGCAGCCACCAGTTCTCGAGCGGGTGCGGCTCCCGCAGCTTCTCGATCCCCTCGTACAGCGAGAAGACCCCGCCGACGGTGAACAGGATGATCGACACGACGAAGGCGTACACGTACCGCTCCCGTCCGTAGCCGAACGGGTGCTCCTCGTCCGCAGCGCGGCGGGCGCGCCGACCACCGAGCAGCAGGAGCAGCTGGTTCGCCGAGTCGGCGAGGGAGTGCACCCCCTCGGCCAGCATCGACGCCGATCCGCTGATCGCCGCCGCGACGAACTTCACGATCGCGATGCCGACGTTCGCGCCGAGTGCGGCGAAGATCGCCCTGGTGCCTCCGGAAGCGCTCACCCGTGTCCCCTTCTGCCGTTCCTGGCCACCGATCCTAGGCGTCCGTGCCCTGGGTAGGGTCGGGCCATGACCATCGAACTACCCCGCACTGCCATGCTCGGCGTCGGATCCATGTCCGGCGCGGTCCTCGACGGCCTGCTCGCCGCCGGCCTCGACCCGTCGACCGTCGCCCTGACGACCAAGTCCGAGTCGTCCGCGGCGGCGTTCCGCGAGCGCGGTCTCGACGCCGCGGCGAGTGACACCGACGCCGAGGCGAACCGCTCGGCGGTCCGGGGTGCCGGGCTCGTCGTCCTCGGGGTCAAGCCGTACGCCATCGCGGACCTGCTCGACGAGGTCGCCGAGGCGCTCGAACCCGGGGCCGTCGTCGTGAGCGTCGCGGTCGGGACCACGATCGCGAGCATCCAGGCGCGGGTGCCCGCTGGGGTCCGCGTGGTGCGAGCGCTGCCGAACACCCCGATCGGTGTCGGTCGCGGGGTGACCGGCATCAGCGCGGGGGACTCCGCGGACGCCGAGGCCGTGGCACTCGCGTCATCGGTGTTCACCGCGTCCGGCGTGGTCGTCGAGGTCCCGGAGTCGCAGCTCGACGCGCTCTCGGCCGTGTCCGGATCGGGCCCCGCCTACGTCTTCCTGTTCGTCGAGCAGTGGCAGCGGGCCGCCGAGTCCCTCGGGTTCACCCCGGAGCAGGCGGCGACGCTCGTGCAGGGCACCATCGGTGGTGCGGTCGAGCTCCTGGCTCGGTCCGGCTCCTCCCCGTCGGAGCTGCGCCGCGCGGTGACGAGTCCGAAGGGGACGACCGAGCGAGCTGTCGCCGTGCTGCAGGACGCGGACCTGGGCGGCACGCTCGAGGCCGCCTCGCGGGCCGCGATCGCGCGGGCCGAGGAGATCGCCGCGTCCTGACGCGCCACCCAGGGACAGGAGGCGCGGTGCGGGCCCGCACCGCGCCTCCTGTCCGTCCCGTCCGTCCGTCGCGCCGGACCCGCTACTCGAGCGCGGCGAAGCGCTCCAGGTCGGCCGTCGCGCCCGAGACGATGATGACGTCGTTCTGTCCGATGACGCTGTCGGGCGTCGCCGGGACGAAGGCCTGCCCGGGCGTCTTGATGCCGAGCACCGTCAGCCCGAAGCGCGTGCGGATCACGGTGGTCGCGAGGTCCTTGCCGCGCACGGACCGTGGCGGGAACATCTTCACGATGCCGAAGTCGTCGTCGAACTGGATGAAGTCGAGCATCCGCCCCGACACCAGGTGCGCCGTGCGCTCGCCGGCCTCGCGCTCGGGGTAGACGACGTGGTTCGCCCCGATGCGGGAGAGGATCACGCCGTGGGAGCGGCTGACGGCCTTCGCCCAGATCTGCGGGATGCCGAGGTCGACGAGGTTCGCCGTGATCAGCACGCTCGACTCGAGGTCGGAGCCGATGCCGACGACCGCGATCGCGAAGTCCTGCGCGCCGATCTGGCGGAGGGCGTCCATGTCGGTGGCGTCCGCCTGCACCGCGTGCGTGACGCGGTCCGACCACTTCTGTACGAGCCCCGCGTCGGTGTCGACGACCAGGACCTCGCGGTCCTGACGCTCGAGCTGACCGGCCGTCGCGGCACCGAAGCGCCCCAGGCCGATGACGAGCACGGGGGCGTCGTGGCTCACGGCGCCGTTCAGCGGGTGGTTCGACGAGCGGGTGCGGTCAGCCAACGATCGGCCTCTCCTCGGGACGGCGGAACAGTTGCCGGCTCTGGCTGGCGGCCAGGGCAGCGGCGATGGTCACTGTACCGACACGGCCGAGGAACATCGTCGCGGCGAGCACGTACTTGCCGGACTCGGGCAGGTCCGCGGAGACGCCGGAGGACAGTCCGCAGGTCGCGAAGGCCGAGATCACCTCGAACAGGACACGGTCCAGGGACTCGTGCGTGATCTGCAGCAGGACGACGGTGGCGACCGCGACGATCGTGGCGCCCCACAGCACGACGGCGACGGCGACGCGCAGCACGTCGCTCGGGATCCGGCGCCCGAAGGCCTCCATGCTGCGCCGACCGCGGGCCTCGGCCACGGCGGCCAGGAAGAGCACGGCCAGGGTCGTGACCTTGATGCCGCCGGCGGTGGACGCCGAGCCGCCGCCGATGAACATGAGCATGTCCGTGACGAGCAGGCTCGAGCCGTACAGTTCGTCGAAGTCGACCAGTGAGAACCCGCCGGAGCGCGTCATGGTCGACAGGAAGAGCGCCTGGAAGGCGGTCCGTCCGGCTCCCTCGTTGCCGAAGGTCTCCGGGTTCGACGCCTCGAGCGCCACGTACGCCACCGCGCCGCCCAGCAGCAGCACCGCGCTCGTGGCCAGGGTGAGCTTGACGTGGATGGGCCACCGTCGCGGGCTCCGCAGCTGCTTCGTCAGCGCGCGGATGACCGGGAAGCCGATCGAGCCGAGCACGACGCCGATCATGAGCAGCGTCAGGAACCAGTAGTCGTGCGCGAACGGCGCGAGCCCCTCGGCGTTCGGCGTGAACCCGGTGTTCGTGAACGCCATCGCCGCGTAGTAGAAGGAGTCGCCCACCGCCGACCAGAACGGGATCCCGGCGACCAGGACCGAGGGCAGCAGGAGGACGCCGAGCGCGACCTCGATGGTCAGGGTGCTCACCGCGACCGTCGCCAGCAGGGTGCCGACCTCGCCGAGCCGGACCGCCTGCCCCTCCGGCACCGCGCCGTGGTGGGTGCGGAGCGGGTTCGAGTCGCCGGCGGCGATGAGCTTCGCCCGGAGCCCGAGCCGGCGGGTGACGACGAGGCCCAGGATCGACGCGAACGTCAGGACGCCCACCGCGCCGATCTGGGTACCGATCACGATGAGCACCTTGCCGAACACCGACCAGTGCGTGGCCATGTCGACCGTGGCGAGTCCGGTGACGCACACCACCGACGCAGCCGTGAACAGGGCGTCGGAGAAGTGCGTCGTGGTGCCGTCCGCCGCGGCCCACGGCGTCATGAACAGCGTCGTGAAGACGAAGATGAGCGCCACGAACACCAGGATCGCCAGTCGTGACGGCGAGGAACGCAGGACGCCGGCGATGCGGTTCACCCGGCGTCGCTGCACGCTGACGTGCACGGGCAGCGGCTCGTGGCGGTCGAGCATCGTATGCCTCCGGGGACATGGGCGGGTCGGATGGCATGGTACATCCGTGACGGCCCGGTTAGCCTTGCCCCATGGCCGACATCTTCACCGTCGTGGCGGACCGCACGCGGCGCGAACTGCTCGGGGCGCTCCTGGCGGCCTACGGCTCGGACGTCACCGGCGGCGAGCTCAGCGTGGGGCAGCTCGTGGAGAAGCTCGGCGTCAGCCAGCCCACCGTGTCGAAGCACCTGCGGGTCCTGCGGGACATCGGCCTGGTGACGAGTCGCGAGGAAGGGCAGCACCGCTTCTACCGACTCGACCCGGAACCGCTCGTGCAGCTCGAGGAGTGGATCGTGCCGTTCATCGGTGCGGTGGACGCGGACGGGACCCCGGCCACCACCTCGTGGACGCTGGACGGGCAGCCGGTGTCGATCCGGCGCAACGGTGCCGCGGGCAAGGCGACGGTCGAGGTCGGGACGGAGCTCGGCCGGGTGATGGCGGAGGCGTCCTACCGGGCGACCGCGGCGATCAGCGGCGCGCAGCAGGGGTGGGAACGCGTCGTCGACCCGGTGCGGAAGCGCCTCACCCGGCGCGGCGACGCCGACTGACGTGTCCCGACGGGGACCGAGCTGTGTCCTCCCTGGACACGTCGGGCCGCCGAGCCCTACAGTTGCGGTGACCACACAGGTCACACCAATCCCGCGTGCCCCGGCACGCGAGCCACCCGAAGGCGGATCATGACCGGCAGTTTCGACGACGTGCGCTTCCTCACCGTCGCTGAGGTCGCCCAGATGATGCGCGTGTCGAAGATGACCGTGTACCGCATGGTGCACGCCGGGGAACTCCCGGCGATCCGGTTCGGCCGCTCGTTCCGCGTCCCGGAGTCGGCGGTCGCCGCCGTGCTCCGCAACGGCATCGCGGACGTCGGCTGACGCCCGTTCGACATCACCCCCGGCCTCCGGTAGACTCGGCCGGGTTGATTTTCCGCGGTCTCTTCGGGCCCGGTGTCCACACATCAGCATCAGTCCGAGCGAGGTCCACATGGGTTCTGTCATCAAGAAGCGTCGCAAGCGCATGGCGAAGAAGAAGCACCGCAAGCTCCTTCGCAAGACGCGTCACCAGCGTCGCAACAAGAAGTAGACCCAGCGTCTGCAGCAGACCGAGCGTCTGCACCCGAAGCCCCGGTCCTGCCGGGGCTTTCGTGTTCCCGGGGAACGGTCGCGGTCTCGGGGCCGGGGGAGCCGGTCGTGCTGGTTAGGGTGGGGGCATGCCCGCCGTGACCCTGCTGACGAAGCCCGGATGCCACCTCTGCGACGACGCACGACCCATCGTCGAGCGCGTCGTGGCCGAACACCCCGGCGCCACCCTGCAGGAGCGGTCGATCCTCGACGACGACGCCCTCCGCGAGGAGTACGCGGAGGACATCCCGGTCGTCCTGGTCGACGGGCGTGTCCACAGCAACTGGCACGTCGACGCCGACCGGCTGCGCCGTGCCCTCGAGAAGGCCGAGTCCCGCGCATGATCCACCACGTCGTCTCCTGGACCCTCCGTGAGGACGTCGACCGCGACGCCTCCGTCGCCCGTGTCCGCGAACTGCTCACCGGTCTCATCGGCACGGTCGGGTCGATCCGCAGCCTCGAGGTCGTCGAGAACGTGGCCTACCCGGGGAAGAACAACGACCTCGCCGTCGTCGCCACCTTCGACGACCTCGCCGGGCTCGACGAGTACCAGGTCCACCCGGCGCACCAGGCCGCCGCCGCGGAGATCCGGGGGCTCGTCACGGGGCGGGCCGCCATCGACTGGGAGAGCTGAGCCGAGCCTCCCGACCGCGAACGCGAGAAGCGGCCGCCCTCCTGCCGGAGGGCGGCCGCTTCGTCGTGCCGGACGACTACGGGGTGAGGCGCGTCGGGCCGCGGAAGAGGTACGTCACCTCGCGGATCGACGGCTCGTGCAGCGCGAGCATGAGCACGCGCGCCAGACCCATGCCGAACCCGCCGTGCGGCGGGACGCCGTAGCGGAAGAAGTCGAGGTACCAGTCGATCTCGGCGGTCTCGAGGCCCTTCTCCTCCGCCTGCGCAGTGAGCTTCTCCACACGGTGCTCACGCTGCGCCCCGGTCGAGATCTCCGCACCGTTGAAGAGCAGGTCGTAGCTCTTCGTGAGCGTCGGGTCGTCCTCGTGACGCATGTGGTAGTACGGGCGGATCGACGCGTCGTAGTCGGTGACGAAGACGAACTCCGAGCCGTGGTGCTCCTTGGCCCACGCGCTCACGCGGCGCTCGCCCTCGGGGTCCAGGTCACCGTCGGCACGGACGACCTCATAGCCGCTGTCCGCGACGATCTTCCGGGCCTCGGCGAGCGTCACACGGGGGAACGGAGCGGTCGGGACGACGAACTCGAAGCCGAAGACCTCCTCGATGTCCTTGCCGTACTTCTCCTTGACCGCCG
>Ga0308167_1000735_pt1 | contig 49805 bp, 44 predicted proteins | sample PhyCR1_2_FD_202138 | JGI IMG/M metagenome (GOLD analysis project Ga0308167, IMG submission 202138) | Phyllosphere microbial communities from UC Gill Tract Community Farm, Albany, California, United States - DLSLRC.R1 | ecosystem: Host-associated > Plants > Phyllosphere > Unclassified | place... | reverse complement strand
TACAGGTCTGGCAGGCCAGCACCAGATTCCAGACGCCGTTGAGGTTGCCGATTTGCTCGCTGAGCATCAGCGGCAGAAAGTGATCGACATCCGCCAGGTTCTCTTCGCCACCCGTCACGCCAATGGCGCGAAAGCAATAAAAGCACCGGCCTTTCTGGTAGCCATTCAGGCTGCTGCGGCAGCTGGTAATGGTGACGCGGCGACCGCTCTGGCGGCTGAAAAGCATCTTGTCATTATCGTCATAATCAACCGCAATCAGGTTACGTGAAACGTTCATCGCCCAGGCTTCTTCTACCAGCCGCCATCTGGCATCCGTTTCCGCTTTCAGACTGGCAAACTGTTCGTTTTCCGTCAGCTGATAAAAGTTCTCCGTCAGCCGGATGCCTTTATGGCTTCGCCGTTCATCCATAAAAAAGCGTTTGTCGATCTCGGCGTGATTCACATTATGAAAAGCATCGATGACGTTAGCGAACCCGCGCTTAACGGTAATGGCAATTAACTGTTCTTCGCTGATTTCGCCTGCGTTGAATTGTCTGCATGCCTCCAGAAACTCGCTGCTTTTGCTGGTGATCTGCTTTGGCGCATGACGCAGGTGGGCGCACAAATGTCGCACAAAAGGCACGGCCAGCGCTTCCAGCGTAATCAGGTCGTTGTCCGGTTGCTTCAGGTCGTACAGCGCATGGGCGAGGGCAAATTTATAAGAGGCGACGTTTTTGCCAAAAAGGATAACGCCGCGCCAGTAGTTTTCAAGGCGGGGATCGGCCTGGTAAAAGCGCATGCAGGATCCTGTTTTGCGAGACAGCTCGAGGAATTCACGTAACAGGATCACATAACAAATATCGATAAATGTAAACCGCAAAGGTCGGGAGGGGTTGGGTGTTTCTAAGGGCGAACAGGCGCTGTAAGACAATCAAGACACCATCAGCGTGAGAGGTTAGTAGAGAGAGGATGCTCAGGCTAAAACGTTGGGCCATAGCCAGCCGGATTTATTCAGGCAACTCAGTTGTTGGGCAGGTGCACAGCAATGTCTGTCGCTGGTACGCGTCAGACAGATCGTACTGCACTGAAAGATGAGCGGGAAGGGCGGTAAAAACGGATAACGGCGTCATATCTTCTTCGATATAATCAGGAGCTATCCGAACAGGTCGGGTCATTTAAATGCATCAGTTTATTTATTTTATTTTCTCACTGCTGTCGTTAGCTTTCTTCATTTTGCTCATCTGGTATTGCTTCAGGCCTTTGCCCCTTAAAAAAGGGCTCCCTCCTTCTCCTGGCGAGATGAAAAAGATATCGGCTAATACGCCGATATTGAAAAAATTGGGCATGAACACGGAAGATTATTACTATGACAGCGACTTCCTGTATCAGCAGCGTGAAGGCGAAACGCTTTGCAAAGTTCCGCTGGAAAATATTATCAGGATAAAAGTTACCGGAACTGAAGTCAGCAATCGCCGGGTATGGTTGGTTCGTTACGTTACCGGAGCTTATAAAACCGAAAGGGAGTTCAGAGTCCTGAACAACTACACCCTTTTCAATCGGGATTTTGCCGGTTTTCTTGCCGCCGTGAAAGAGGCCAATCCAGCGGCTGAGGTGCAGGAAATGACCTTAGGACGACTGTAAATTGGCAGGATAGCGCGGAGCGCTTTAGCATGAGCAATGATATGGAACCCTCAATGGCGGACGTTATCGCTTTTGTCCGCGATTTTGCAGGATGCAGACGTGAAATAATCGATGAAAATACCTGGCTGGAAAAGGATCTGGGGATTACCGGCGATGATGGTGTTGAATTGCTGGAGGAGGCCGAAAAAGTTTTCGGCGTGAGCTTTTCTGCAGAAGAAGGTGGTTTCAGGAAGGCGTTCTCTCTGAAAGAAAACGAATATCTTTTCCAGAGTGAAGGTATCGATTTTTTTGGCATTGTTTATCTTTGCAGACGTCTGCGCGGTATTCCTGCGTCTGTCATCCGCGATCTCTCTGTCGGCCAGCTGCATAGCGTACTGGTTGAAGCGCTTAACAAAAAAGAGAGAGTTACCCGATAGGCGCATCGCCCAGGACGAGGCGTAGCCTTTTTTCAAAGCCTGGCGGCGATTAACAATGGCTTTGGGTTCCCTCACACCGATGGTGAAAGAGTGATACCTGTGCTGATATCAGAAATAAAACCTGAGGGAATAAAGTGAACTGTAAACCGATGCTTTTCGTGCTGGCGGCGTTCTCCCTGTCGGCTCAGGCCGCTCAGAGCGGAAAAACGCTTGAGCACAAAGACTGGGAAGTTGTTTGTGATAATACCCTGACCTGCCGCATTGCAGGTTATGCGAAAGAAGAGGATCCGTCTGGCTCGATCCTGCTCACCCGTACCGCTGGAGCTGGAACGGAGACAGTGGGAGAAGTGACGCTGGGTGACACCGAAGATGACAGCACGCCGGCGGAAAAACTAACGTTGTGGATCGATGGGAAATCAGCAGGCGATCTGGTGGCGGCTGATGATAACTGGCGGCTGTCTGCCAGCCAGACCGCTGCGGTAATCAGCGCCGTCAAAGGCAGCGGTAAAGTTGAATTTAAAGGCGGTACAAAGCCATTCCTGCTTTCCGGCGAGGGCGCTTATGCCGTGCTGCTGAAAGCGGACGACGTGCAGGGCCGTATCGGCACGCCAGGTGCACTCACCAAAAAAGGCAATAAACCGGAGAGCAGCGTGGCTAAGGCTGTGCTCGCACCGGTTATTCAGGCGGCAAGAACCCTCGGCGGCGAACCCCGTTTGCTGACCGCACCAGAAATCGACGCGCTGAAAACCCGACTGCTTTCAACGGTCAATCATAATGACGATGACACGTGCGACAGCCTGTATTCACCTGCAGAAAACAGCGATCCGGAAACCGACGGACTGACTCTTACGCCACTGGATGACAGCCACGCCTTGCTTTCGGCGCTCTGCTGGCGAGCGGCTTATAACGAAGGATATGGCTACTGGGTCATTGATAACCAGCTCAAAGGCACGCCGGAGCTGGTGACGATTTCCGGTTCGGATTACGACAAGGGCGAGATTACCAATGTGCAGAAAGGCCGGGGTATCGGGGACTGTATGAGCCAGGAAAGCTGGGTATGGGACGGCAAGATTTTTCGCAAAAGCTATGACGGCGGGACCGGCATGTGCCGTTATATCCATGCGGGCGGCACCTGGGATCTGCCCACGCTGGTAACGGATGTGAAGCCTGTTTCGGATTAGGGCTTTTGTTATGTTACTCAGGATCGTTGGTTTGTCTGATATCCCCTTTGGGGACATCAGTTTCATTGCGCATAAGTTGGATATCATCAATCTGTGCCAGTGAAACATACAAGGGGGAGCGGCTACTTTACGGCGGGCGAGGGTGAGTGAAAAATTTCTGACAAGGAAGTAAGCAGGTGAACCTGAGAAGCCGAAAGACGTTTTTTTCAGCAGTTGCACCACTGCCTACGGATAAGGGTTGCGGAAACAGGGGGTAACGGTATAATCCACAACGTTTTCCGCATACCCTTCAGTGCCGAAGTGGCGAAATCGGTAGACGCAGTTGATTCAAAATCAACCGCCGCGAGGCGTGCCGGTTCGATTCCGGCCTTCGGCACCAGTATCCTGTCCATCCCCGTCCGGGGAAGTCCAAAAAAACCTTAAAAATCATTGTGTGGGGTGATTTTGTCATCCGTCATCGTCCGAGCGCATCCGTTGCAATCCAGACCCGGCTGGGGGCATAATTGGGGGCATCTCCACTTCGATAAGAAATGTGCCCCCAAAATGAAGCTGAATGCCCGTCAGGTCGACACTGCAAAGCCTAAAGAAAAAAACTATAAAATGGCCGATGGTGGCGGTTTGTACCTTGAGGTTACGGCCAAAGGATCAAAGTACTGGCGTATGAAGTACCGACGTCCAGCCGATAAAAAAGAAGACCGGCTTGCCTTTGGCGTCTGGCCGACAGTGACGCTTGCTGAGGCACGTGCTAAGCGTGATGAAGCTAAAAAGATGTTAGGGCAGGGGATTGACCCCAAAGCTGAGCAGAAAGAAGCACTGGCTGAGAACGCCGGGGCTTATAATTTTGAAACGATCGCCCGTGAATGGCATGCCAGTAACAAGCGCTGGAGTGATGACCATCGTTCACGGATCCTGCGCTATCTTGAACTGTATATTTTCCCTCATATCGGTCTGGCAGATATTCGTAAACTGAAAACCAGCCAGCTCTTAGCACCTATCAAAGCCGTTGATGCCAGTGGCAGACATGACGTTGCTCAGCGTCTTCAGCAGCGTGTTACGGCGATAATGCGCTATGCCGTGCAGAATGATTACATTGAATCGAATCCAGCTGTTGATATGGCCGGGGCACTTTCTACCGTCAAGGCTCGCCATTACCCCGCATTACCCTTCAGCCGTTTTCCTGAATTTCTCGAACGTCTGGCCACATACCGTGGACGTATCATGACCCGTATTGCTGTAGAGCTTTCATTACTAACTTTCGTCCGTTCTAGTGAGTTGCGTTTTGCCCGTTGGGATGAGTTCGATTTCAAAAGGGCTTTATGGAAAATTCCTGCTCAGCGTAAAGAGATAGAAGGAGTTCGTTACTCTCATCGTGGCATGAAGATGAAAGAGGAGCATCTCGTACCTCTAAGCCGTCAGGTTTTAGCCCTGCTGGAAAAGTTGAAACAGTTAAGCGGTGACAACGAGAGGCTCTTTCCCGGCGATCACGATCCTAAAAAAGTCATGAGCGAAAACACGGTTAATAATGCTCTGCGTGCTATGGGGTATGACACGAAGACCGAGGTATGCGGACATGGCTTCAGGACAATGGCACGAGGTGCGCTGGGTGAGTCAGGATTATGGAGTGATGATGCGATAGAACGGCAGTTGAGCCACTCCGAACGTAATAATGTACGTGCTGCTTATATTCACACTTCAGAGCATTTAGATGAGCGTAGGCTGATGGTGCAGTGGTGGTCAGATTATCTTGACTGCAATAGAAATTCTTACATTACGCCTTATGAATTTGCAAAGCTAAAAACGAACTGCACATGAATTTATGTGAAGTTCTTCATTTGCATGATTAGTTCCCTTTGACAAAGCAACTTACTTCATGATACGAGGGTTTTGCGTTTTCATATATAAATTGTACCAGGGGTAATAGACCAAACATTATTTAGGAGTCAGTTGTGGCAGGGAAAAGAGGATCTATCACTGAAAATATGAATATAGCCTTATGTGATGAGGTGAATGGCATCTGCCCAAAGTGCAATAAAGCACTATTAAAGAAAAGCGGAAAAAGCCATGTTAAGGTATATGAAGTAGCTCATATATATCCTCACTCCCCTCGACCAAATGAAATTATTTTATTAAAAGATGAAAAAAGGCTAACGACTGATGTTGATGATCTAGGTAATCTCATTGCTTTGTGTAAGGATTGTCATAAAGTCTTCGATAATCCTCGTACAGTTGAAGGCTACCAAGAAATGTGTAAGATAAAAACAGTGTCTTCACAGAGTGCAGAAATAAGAAGGAGTTTATCAACTTTTCACTTGACTGAAGAAGTAAAGGAGTTAATAGAAAAGTTAGCAAGCAATATTAAACAAGCGCAAGTAAACTTAGATTTTGATGCTAAGACTATTGATACGAAATTACCTGATGCTAATGACTTCTTGCTAAAGTTAAAAGTTCAAGGTTTTGTTAATTATTTTTATGTGAATATTAAACAACTTTTTCAAGAATTGGATAAATCAGTCCCTGGTACGTCCGAGTTAGTTTATTCTGAGGTCAAGACTCATTATCTAAGTTTAAAAAGAGCTAGGTTAGACAATGAGAAAATATTCGATGCTTTAGTAAGTTGGGTTCATCTAACATGTCAAACAAATAACAAGGTTGCGTCTGAAGTTTTAATCTCGTTTTTTGTACAAAATTGCGAGGTGTTCTAGTGATAGTGCCAAATAAAGCGACACCATTAAAAGAATCAATATTGTTTAAAATGCTTGCCATCCTAGAAGAGGATTTTGAAATAATTGGATTGTTGGAGCTTTATGATGAAACATCACATCTTTTTGAGGGTATAGATGAATTTGTATTTTCCCTTGATGTGTTGTTTATTTTGGAAAAGATCAAGGTGAATGAAAAAGGAATATTGGAAAAATGCTAACTTCAATACATTGCAAAAAGCTTGTCCGGAAAAGTTTAGTGTTCGGACCAGGGCTGAATTCTATATTGGGCCCTAGAAGTGGAGCAAATTCCATCGGTAAATCATCCGTCTTATATCTTATAGATTTTGTTTTTGGAGGGAATAGTTTTTTAAAAAATTGTAGTGATGTTATTAATCAAAAAGGGCATATAAAAGTTTACGCTGATTTTGAGTTTGACAACGTTTGCTACCGGTTTTTTCGAAGTACTGAATTTCCAAATATTGTTCAATATTGCATTGAGAACGAAGAAAAATCAATTGGTGAATATAGGGAGTTTCTCTCCAAGCAGTATGGACTGGCTGAAAACGCACCAGCCTTTAGGGATATTGTGTCTCGCTTTTCGAGAATATGGAGGAAAGGTAACGAAGATCCTGATAATCCGCTACATAATCATCCATCTGAGAGTTACTCCGACATAAAAGATTTTTTAATAAAAACTTTTGGTTATGCAGATTTGTTTGATGAAATGCATAAGAACAAAAAAGAGCAAGAGAGCTTGAGAAGCAGTCTTGATTCAGCAATAAAAAAAGGGCTGATAAGTAAAGCTACTAAAAGAGAAGTTCATGCTTTAATGGCTGAACTCACTATTATTGACGAAAAAATAAATTACATAAAAGATGATTTTAGTGGTTTTATTTCAGGCATAGAGTCAATTGTCAATGAAAAAAATATTGGGCTGATAAAGGACAAAAACAGCTTCCAAAAACAACGTTCTGTTTTGGATAATAAAATAGAAAGGTTGAGTGGCAACCTTCTACAGGCAGGGACAATAAAGGCTAAATATTTTGAAAAGCTAATAGAGTTTATACCTTCAATTAATGTTGAGAAGTTAAAGCAAGTTGAAGCATTTCACTCTGGGATTACTAAAATATTAACTGATAAAATCAAAGAAGAGATAAGTTTACTTAAGTTACAGGTGAGTGATATCAATAGCTCGTTGGTTGATATAGATGATCAAATCAAGGCTTCAGCAGGAAAGCTTGATAAACCAAAAGAGTTAATTGATGAGATCCTTTCGTTAACTATAAGAAAAAAGGATATTGAGAGAACAATACATTTTACAAAAATGAAGAGTGACATTGATGAAAATGTAAAGTTTTTACGTTCTGAAATTGATGGTAGAGTCGAAAATGTATTAACAGATATTGAAAAATTCATTAACGATAATATAAATGCTGTTTGCTCTGAAGTGTATCGTAATGGGAAGATTTATCCAAAATTACGGTTGAGTAAAAAAAGCTACATCTTTGAGCATTATAGCGATTCTGGCACAGGGAAGTCATACTCCGACTTGCTAATATTTGATGTTGCGTTTTTGGGAAAAACATTTTTACCTATTTTAATTGAAGACTCACTAATCTTTAAAAATATAGAGTCAAAAACAAATGAAGCTATTATAGAGTGTCTTGCTAAGAGTAAAAAACAAATTTTTATAGCCATGGATCAGTTAAGTCTTTTGAGTGAAAAAACTAGGATAATACTAAGGAGTTCTAGATTTATGCGAGTAAGTAGTAAGATGCCTGCATTTGGAGAACTTTGGAATTTAAAAGATTAATTTAGAGAACTATCTTCTTCAAAGCCTCATGCGCGCGCTCGTAGCCCCGCCACGCCTGCGCACTTCATGTAGCGGTTTTCATGCGCCTGCATGAGTGGTTATGCGCCGCGCCGCAGCTGGCCTTTCCCGCCGTTCCGGGGTGCCTGAAACTCATGCGTTTTCATGCAGCATAGACATGCACGCTCTCTTCGGTAATTAGCGGACACAAAAAAGCCCGGCGTGTAGCCGGGCATCAGTTAGGGGTTATCTCTCTGGCTCAGTAAATTTTGCGCTTGCGCCGGTCGGTTCTGGCCCCTCTGAAGGGGTAAGCGCCGGTCAGGCTGATGACGTCATCCCGGAATTTCAGCGGCAGTTTTTTATGCGTCCACTTCTCAATGAGGTTCACTGCAAATTTTCGATACAGCGTATCCGCATCGTTTGCGCCTTCGATAACGCCCGGCGCATAGACTGAGCCATTCCGCTCAAACTGGCTGTACTTCATCCTGAGCAGACTGCTCAGTTCAACGCCATGGACGATAAAAAACTCATCAATGAGCGTGTCGATACGCTCGTCCATGATGCCCTCGTGGCAGAACACGTAGGCATTGGCTTTGCGTCCGGTGGCGTCGGCCAGAGCAGGTAAGTGCTTTTCTTTTTCGGCAATCAATCCGGCAAGGTCTGATGCCGTTTCCTGCTGCTCCAGATATTCTGCGCGCAGCGCCTTCATCTCCTGCGTGACGGTGCCGCCGTTCTGCTCAAGCAGTTCACGAAAGCGCGCCCGGTTGTCCTGGCTTGCCTGCTCCGTTTCGGTTCTGCTCTGTCGCAACGCGCTGATGGTGTCTTCAGCGGCGGCTTCTGCCTGCTTTGCTTCCAGCCAGGCCAGCATTTTACCCTGGAGGTCCTGGACGCGGGGTTGCCAGCCAGCAGGAAGACTCTTTACCAGCGAGGTTGTGTTGCTGATAACTTCGGCTTCGGGCAGCTTCAGGAGCCACCCCGCATCCTGCAGCGGTTTCTGGCTTTTTGCTACGAGCGAGCCAACGAGTTCAGCGATTGTCTTCATCTCTTCTTCTGTCATGTTCTGCTGTGTCATGCTGTTTTTCCTCTCTGTCAGGGCTGTGCGTGGCGGTCTTTGCGGGCGCTTGCTGAACCATAGCGGCCCAGCGTCTGCGGCTGGCGAACCGGCACATCATTCTGCCGTTCCGGCTCTACTAATGCGGGCCTGTGGGGCTTCATGATGATTTTCTCGACGCTCTCCAGCGCGGTGAAGGTGCAGGAGCAGTCGAGGTTCTGGCACTGGTACCAGGTACGCTTTACGGAGGGCGCTTCATAAGCGCTGGTGCGGGTGTGGGCTACCTGACCACATTCGGGACATTTCAGGGCCATCTCGTTTCCTGTCGGCTGGTTTCAGTAAGTCAATTGTGCCGGGTCTGGCACAGCGGCTTCTACCGAAGGGCGTTGTATGACGGACCAGACAAAAGCATTACTTCTGGCGAGCCAGGAAAAGGTCTCACTGATGCCTGTTATCAGCTTTCAGTTTTATATAAATCCTTCACTATTCTTCACCAGAGAGAAAAAAACAGTAAATACAGTAAATTAAGAGGTGAAGAGTGAAAAAGTAATCCTTCACCCTCTGTTCACCATCCTTCATCAGCAGGATTTTGGCCTTATTAATTCTTTAGAACGATTGGTTTTAAAGACTTCATTATAGTGGACCTAAAATTATTGGATAAAACCTTATCAGTACTTTTTGGTGCAGTCTGGTACTATTCACGTACACGCATTCTTTGTGTGGTTTTTGTGCGTCCGGTCAGGCAGATTTCTGTTGTTGTCACCGGCAAAAATATTCGCAAAATAAAGAGCTACCCGATGCCGTACACACCTGTGCGGCGCTTCACGGATACCTAAGAGGTAGCTCATGCACACGACTTTAAACGCTCATTCATCCGCCCCGGCGGCCCCTGCCATGCCGGTATCATTCCCGGTTCAGGAGCGCTTTATGCGCCTGCCGGAGGTGATCCACGTCTGCGGCCTGTCCCGCTCAACCATTTACGACCTAATCAGCCGCAGCGCTTTTCCGGCGCAGGTATCGCTTGGCGGCAAGAACGTCGCCTGGCTTGCCAGCGAGGTCAGCGCCTGGATGAATGCACGCATCGCCGCACGCGGTCAGGGACGTGCAGCATGATCTCCACCAACTCTTGAGATTTTCCGCCATGCTGCATTTTCCTTTGTTCCCCGGCTTGCACGCCGGGGCTATTCCCTGGTACAGTCTTTATGCTGTCGCAAAATCGGCAGCCGGGATTGGCGTCCTGAATACAACGTTGGCGACACCAGACGCGCCTTGCGTCTTTTTTTGTGTCTGTGCCCTGATGCACCCATTTTTCGGGCGACGGTTCTGTATCTGTCGTACCTACCGCGTAATGGTGGCTCAGGCGGGGGCTTCTCACGAAGCGCCGGTTTCCAATGTTGCCGGTTACGCCAACCCCGTCTGGGCTACCACCAGTGAAATTGGCGTTTCCGGTGGTGGCTGTAAGCTACTAACATTGGAGACTGCTATCATGGCTACGGTCCTTAATTCCCCATACCCTCAGTTTGTTTTCGTCTTTGCCGCCGTGCGCCGTACTGAGCGCCAGCAGCGTATCCACATGCTCCGCACCGTTGCCGCTGACGAACGTGCCGCCCGCCTGACGCTGGCCCGCGATTACGTGCTGTCCCTTGCTGCCCGCCTGCCGGTCCGGGAGGTGTGCGCATGACTCACGCCACCATTTCCCACGCAGACCTGTTACGCCTTGAACACCTGCGCAACGCCGGGCGCTTTATCAGCGACATGACCCTGCTTCAGGAGTGCCACGAGCAGCCACCGGCCGCACAGCAGGCGCAGCTGAACTCGCTGATTTTCATCATCACCGAGCAGCTGGACGGAGTGGTAAACCGCTGTCAGGACGACTGGATGAACGGGAAGGTTAAGCCATGAGCACACGTACCCTTTCCCCCGAACTGCGGTCCGCGCTGTCCCGCCGCGCGGTAGCCTGCGCCTGGCTGACCGTCTGTCGCCAACAGAAGCGCCATCCCGGCCTGACGCTCGCGCGCCTTGAACACGCCATTGAAACCGAGCTGGAAGGCTTCTATCTGCGCCAGCACGGACGCCAGCGCGGTCAGGAAATTGCCTGCGCGCTGCTCGACGACCTGCTGGCCGCCGGGCCGCTCAAGTCGGCCCCGTGCCTGAGCTTTCTGGGACAGGTGGTGATGGATGAACTCTGCGGGCGTCTGAAAGACGCGCCGGTGCTGCATTAGGGGAGAAAAGAAGAATGAAAATGACCGTATCAGACGCGGCAAAAGCCGCGCGGGGCCAGTGGCCCCGCATCCTGCCCGCGCTGGGCGTGAAGGTGGTAAAGAATTGCCATACCTCCTGCCCGGTATGCGGCGGAACCGACCGCTTCCGCTTTGACGACCAGGAGGGAAGAGGCACGTGGATTTGTAATCAGTGCGGTGCCGGTGACGGCATGGACCTGGTGAAAAAGGCCCTCTCACTGAGCCTGACCGAAGCCGCCGCGCGGGTAAACGGCCTGACCGGCAGGCTGCCACCGATGGACGGCACGCCTGTCGCCAGCGCGGGCGAAGATAACGAAGCCGCACGCGCCGCCGCCGTGAAGCAGGCCCGGCAGCTGGTCAGCACCGCGCAGCAGGCAACCGGCAACGCCTACCTGTCCCGTAAGGGCTGGCCGGAGCAGTCCTGCCTGACGCTGGCGAAGCCGCAGAAAATCGCGCTCACGGCCTATCGCGCCAGTGACTTGCTCGTTCCCCTGCACGATACGGGCGGCCAGCTGGTGAACGTGCAGCTGATTAACGCCGCTGGTGAAAAGCGCACGCTGAAAGGTGGCCAGGTAAAAGGCGCGTGCCACGTTCTCAGCACCGGCAAACCGGCAGCGCGCATCTGGCTGACGGAGGGCTACGCCACCGGCCTGACAGTGCATAACCTGACCGGGGATGAGGTGTGGATTGCCCTGTCGTCCGTGAACCTCCTTTCTCTGGCTGGCCTTGCCCGTGAAAAGCACGCCACACTGCCGCTGCTGATTGCCGCCGACCGCGACCTGAACGGCGACGGCCAGGCTAAAGCAAAGCAGGCCGCCGAAGCCTGCCACGCCGCTGTGGCCCTGCCGCCGGTGTTCGGCGACTGGAATGACGCTTTCATGCAGCACGGTGTAGAGAGCACGCGGCGGGCGCTGGCCGAAGCCGCCACGCCACCCGCCGCCAGTCCGTTCGACGTGATGAGTGAGGCGGAATTTTCGGCCATGAGCGCCAGCGAAAAGGCGGAGCGCGTGGCTGAGCACTACCGCAGCGCGCTGGCCGTGGACGCCAGCGGGGAAATTCTGTCACGCTACCGCTCCGGCGCGTGGAAGGTGATTTCCGGGAAGCAGTTTGAGCGCGACGTGGCGAAGCTGTTTCAGCGCCTGCGCGCGCCGTTTTCGGCGGGCAAGATTTCGGGCGTAGTGGACACGCTGAAGCTGATGCTGCCGCAGCAGGCCGACCCGGCGCGCCGCCTGATTGGCTTCCGTAATGGCGTGCTGGACACCCGCACCGGCGGCTTCAGCCTGCACAGTAAAGACTTCTGGCTGCGCACGGTCAGCGAGGTGGACTACACAAAGCCCGTTCAGGGTGAAACGCTGGCAGACCATGCGCCGCACTTCTGGCAGTGGCTCGACCGCGCCGCCGGACGGGACCCGGCCAAACGCGACATTATTCTGGCCGCGCTGTTTATGGTGCTGGCGAACCGCTACGACTGGCAGCTTTTTCTGGAGGTCACCGGACCCGGTGGCAGTGGTAAAAGCATCATGGCTGAAATCGCCACCATGCTGGCCGGAACGGACAACACCACCTCAGCCACCATTGAAACGCTGGAGTCGTCCCGCGAACGCGCGGCGGTGATTGGGTATTCGCTGATTATCCTGCCCGACCAGGAAAAGTGGAGCGGCGACGGCGCGGGCATCAAGGCCATAACCGGCGGCGATGCGGTCTCAGTGGACCCGAAGTACCGCGACGCCTACTCAACCCACATTCCGGCGGTGATTCTGGCCGTCAACAACAACCCGATGCGCTTCACCGACCGCAGCGGGGGCGTGTCGCGCCGCCGGGTGATACTGCACTTCCCTGAGATTATCCCGGCAGACGAGCGCGATCCGCAGCTGAAAGAAAAAATCAGCGGTGAGCTGTCCGTTATCGTGCGCCAGCTGATGCAGCAGTTCAGCCAGCCACAGCAGGCCCGGTCGCTGCTTCAGTCGCAGCAGAACTCCGACGAGGCGATGCGCATCAAGCGCGATGCGGACCCGATGGTGGATTTCTGCGGCTACCTGTTTACGACGCCCGAGCCAAACGCACTCTATATGGGTAACGCCAGTATCAGACCGCTTCAGCCCAGGCGTTACCTTTATCATGCCTATTTGGCCTATATGGAGGCCAACGGCTACAGGAATCCGCTGAGCATGAAGATGTTTGGCCTGTCACTGGAGAGCATCATGCGGGAATACGGAAAGCACTACATGAAGCGGCGTACAAAGCTGGGGATGCAGACCAACCTTGATCTGACGGAAGAAAGCAGCACCGACTGGCTGCCAAAGTGCGACGCCCCTCCAGCAGCATGACTATCTGAACCGGCGAAAGCCGGTTTTTATATTTGGTAACCACTTCTGCATAGTTAAAATTATCTTAACAAAATACATGATAACCTTCTGAAATACCTAAAGAAAAGATAAATTTTAAGATTTATCTAAGTGTTTTTGATCTTGTTTTTATTCAAGTTGTTGACTTTTAGAGGGTTTTGTATTTAATTATTGAGGTTAATAAAATGTAAACGGAAGCGGTATGATTATGAATTTGATAGGCTCATTCGATGAAAAACTTGTTGGTAAAATTCTTGATCCCATTCATGGGATAATTCGTATAACTGAAACAGAAAAAAAGGTAATAAATCATCCTCTTTTTCAGCGCTTAAGAAACGTTAGGCAAAACACATTACTGTATAAGGTTTTTCCATCAGCAGTTCACTCTAGATTTGAACATTCGATCGGGGTCATGCATCTTTCTTACGAAGTTATGAAAAATTTAACATTAAATGTAGAGCGATATATAAATAAGAAATATACTGGCGGGGAAATTTATCGTGAAATAAAGATGTTGCCTGAAGAACACATAGTTAATTTGAGGTTGGCGGCTCTTTTACATGATATAGGACACGGTCCGCTAGCACACTCATTTGATAATTTTGCTATAAAAAAGAGTGATTTTTTAAAAGAAATAAACGATGACGAAAACAAAAGCCTTTATCTTAAGATTGAAAAATTATGTGAGGGCGAAAGATTTAAACATGAATTGATATCCTGCGTATTCTCTCTAGAAATATTAACTGATATAGGCTTAAGTAAGAGAGATATTGAAAGTGTAATAAAGATTATAGAAAAAGACTATGATTACGAATATCCAAAAGTAAACGGAGTAAACATACATTCTCTGTTAACATCTATTATTTCCTCATGCCCTATTGATGCTGACAGGATGGACTATTTACTCAGGGATAGCTTTTTTTCAGGGGTGAAGTATGGTGTTTATGACTATAGTCGTTTACTTATGTCCTTAGTTCCTATTAAAGAAAATAATGATGTTTACCTAACATTTAAAGAAAGCGGTATTGATTCTTTATTAGAGTTTATTAATGCAAGAAGTAGTTTGTTCGGGCAAGTTTATTTTCATAAAACCAATAGGTTTCTATCAAAAGCCCTTGAGGCTGCATGTGAAGGAATTACAAATGATGTCATAGATTTATCAGGATCAGAAAGTATAGTTAATAAGCTGAAGAAATTTTATAGGAAAAACTCTGATAACTATTTTTTAGAAGAGAATCTCTTTGATGAAATTTCAAAAGCTTATGAAAGTAATAAACAAGTTTTTCGTGTGAACAGAACCTTAATTAATGATATTGTTAATAGAAATATCTGGAAGAAGGTTTTTGAAAAGAAAACAACTTTTTCTAATATTGAGTTATCCATTGGGGAAGTTAATGACTTTACTGATGCTTTAAAAGCAATACTTAAGAAGCAGAAAGACGAAAACAGTCAATATGATATTTTAATTGACATTGTAACGGAAAATAACTTTAAGGATATAAATGATTCAAGCGTTAAATTACTTAAAAAGCAAGTGGATGATAGCTATAATCTTATTAAGTTTTCGGAATCTGATACAATTTTCCAGTCTCATCATAGAATAAAGGTTTTAGCAAGAGTTTACTTAAATCCTAATGGTGTTGATAATTCTTCTATTTCCGAAATTAAAAACAGTTTTAAGCAAGTGGATATGGATATTGAAAATGTTTATACAAGTTGTTTGGCTAATTTAAAGAGAAGAGTAAGCGATAGAGCACCTGAAGAAAATTAGATTGCTTTATTATCAATTGGTGGGATTTAAGAGTAATTATCGATAAAGGGGGGGCTGTATATAAGCAAAAGGGAGATGATGATCTCTCTTCAGCAGAATGAATAGAGCGATGCTTAATTAGTTTTTTACGGCACGCTCGACAATTTTAAGGGTGATTCAAAGCTACCCTCTGTGGCTAAATACTGCCAGATTATTCTGCATTTTCCAGAAATCATTTCTGCCAACGAGTGAGAGTGAGCCTCGTAGCAGAGTAAGCTACAGACGGACCCTAATGTCATCGCGCGCTATCCTGATGCATAGCTTTAGCTGGCGCGTAACTCCCAAGCATTGCTTTAACCATAGTTGTACTTTAAGCATCAAAACGTAATATCTGAACAATGGTGGCCTTCTGCGGCTACCTGTTCCCCACGTCGGAACCAAAATCGCTCTTCATAGGGAGACAGCAAGAATCATTTTGCTTCAGCTAATGCGTTGCTTCCATCAAGCCTATCTGACCTATATAGAGGCAAAAAACTAAAAAACTCGCTCAACATGAGGATGTTCGACCTGCCATTAGAAAATTATCATGCGGGAAAATTGACAGTACGACATGAAGCGCCGGACGAAATTGTGGATACAGACCAGTGGTAAGAAGGCTGCACCGATTGGCTGCGGAAATGAATTAATCTGGTTGTCGCCAAACTAATCTCAACTAGCTAAAGCCGATTTTTTACGTCTGCACTTCACCGGTGATGAATGACATCCTTCACTCTACAGCTGTACGTCATAGCTTAAATTTATGATAAATATGAATAAAAATTAAAGGTGAACAGTGTGAAGGATATTTTGAAAATCTTTTTTTAATGATAGAGGATGGGTTATTAGGATCCGAGACACGGAACCTAACCGGCCTCAGTAAAAATGTGTCTCTAATAAGATTAGATTAAAAATTAATCATAATGTTAAGGGGCAAAGAAATTTAGATGGAAAAAGGTGGGGGCACATTAAGGGGCATGTGGATTTTATATTTTTATTTTATTCAATATAAACATTGGTTTAAATTGTTTTTCGAGTCCGGCCTTCGCACCATTGAGATATACGAGAACATCCGGGGTAGTCCATAATTCCCTGAAATTAAAGCCGAAAGGCTTTTTTTTTGGTCCAAATCCGTCCGGGCACATCCGTTGACATCCAACATAGTTGGGGGTCAAGATAGGGGTCACTTCGCTTCGATAAACTTTTGACCCCAAAATCATGCCTACAACTGACGTTGCGGCCCGCACCGCAAAGCCTCGCGAAAAAGAATACAAGCTCACGGATGGTCATGGGCTATACCTTCTTATCAAACCAAGCGGATCTAAACGCTGGTATCTTAAATATCGCTTTGAAGGCAAAGAGAGCAGAGCTGCACTCGGCGCATATCCTCTGATCACGCTGGCTAAAGCGCGCGAAAAACGCGATGAAATTCGCCTTCTACTTGCTGATGGCATCAGCCCCAATGCCAAAAAAGAAGAAATTAAACAACAAGAGCAGGCTGCGCTTAACACTTTTGAGAAGGTAGCTCGCGACTGGCATGCGAGTAACAAACGCTGGTCGGATGGCCATGCAGAGAGAGTATGGCGGGATATGGAGCGCAACATACTTCCAGCTATCGGAATGCGGAACATCGCCGACTTAACGACACGTGATCTACTGCTCCCCTTGCGTGAAGTAGAGCAAAGCGGTCGGTTGGATGTGGCCTCGCGTTTACAGCAGCGTGTTACGGGCATAATGCGTTATCGCCCGCTGTGAAAAAGAGCAACAGGCGGCCATCGAGGCAGGTAAAGAAGCCGAGAGCAACTGGCGCACGAGCTTTCGCAACCTGCGAGGCAATCTCACCGACGAGCTGCGCACCGAACATTCTCAGCGCATCGCCAGCCGTGAACTGGCCGATGAGTTCGGCGGGCTGCTTAAAGAGCTGGCGCTGGATAAGCAGGAGGCGATGCTGAAATGCTGCGGCAGTGGTAAAGAGTATGTTGAATCGCACCGGGAGGCTTTTACCGGGTTCGCGGATGCGCACTGGCAGTCAGCCCTGCGTAACGTAAGTCCGTCGCTGCTATGGGCCATTAAGCTGCGTCTCCGTCGCGAAGAGCTTTCCCCGACGTTTGCCGGAGACGACCGGGATAGTATTAAGGACGTGGCTTATCTGGTCGGTGAAGCGCTAACGCGGGCGGCTGCTGCTCTGCCGGACAGCATACTAAATGAGGCTCCGCTGCTGGAAAGTATTGGTCTGTATCGCCCGCCGCTTACCGGTATTAATATGGAGCTTTACCGCCATCCTATGCGCCGCCAGAAGCTGGCTGAATCAATCCGGGCGCAGCGTGCAAAACTTCAGGAGGGCAGCCAGAAATGATGCACTGTCCCTACTGCAAAAGCGCGGCACATACCAAATCGAGCCGCTATATGTCAGAGCAGGTAAAAGAGCGTTATCACCAGTGCACTAACCTCGACTGCTCCTGTACTTTTAAGACGAATGAGAGCATCACAAAGGTCATCACCGCACCGCCACAGCCGGAAAACGTACCGGAAGCACCACCGGAACCGGCAAGAGAACGTCAGACGCTGGGCCGTTATGGCTCTTCATTCCGCCAGGTTCATTAATCCCGCACAGCCGCTACCCGACCAGCGGCTTTTTTGTGCCTATGCTTTGTCTTTCTGATGCCCTTTTTCTGGCCAGCCGCCTTGTTGAGAGCAATGCATGCATAGCGTGCATGGATCTGCATGCAAAAACATGCATCGCTTTGTCTCGTTCAGGCCATGCCGGGCGCGGCCAGGCCCGTAGCATGCACCTGCATGAAAAGTGATGCATAAAGCGGGCAGGCGTGGCGGGGATAGCATTGCGCGCTGGGCTTTTAATCACAATATTTGTCGTATGCGAATAAATATTGATGCAAAACTTGAGTTGGTGACTTGCCATTTCTTTTTTCAGAAAAAAGGAATAGGTGATTTTTCGCTCTTGAGCTTAAAACATATAAAGATTTTTTTGCACTAATTAAGGGATCATTGTCGGCAAAAAAGGGAACCATTCCTTCTATAAGACCATAAGCTATGACACATTCGTATTCAGCGCCTTTAACGCCATGAATAGTAGAAACTGCTATTCCCTCTCTCGGTTTAAAAGCTTTCCTAAAAAAGAATAAATCATCAGGGTTTTCAATTCCATCTTTAACCATTCTGTCAATCCTTTCTTTTGAAGAATCGAAAAAACAATCATAGTGTAATTTTAACTCATCATGCTCTGACACTTTAATTTTTAGCTTTTCTAAAAAATGTTCGAACCCTTTTTTAATGAAAGACATGCCTGAGCTTTCCTGAATGGAGAAGCTATTCATCATATATAATAAGTCTTTGTTGTTTATAGTTATTTTTATATTACATCTTTGCAAATGATCTAATATTTCCTTAGCCCACCTTAATCGACGAGTATAAAGTTCAGGGGATGGTTCCGTAAGGATTACTCGGCTGACTTTATACCAAAAATTTTCAATGTCTTTAGCAAATGGTACCATTCCTGGTCCATCAAAGAGGTATTGTGGGAATAATGCAGTCAGTTGTCTGGTTATAGATGCCAAAGGCATCCATTGAGGGCTTATAATACAAATTTCATTTTGAGGTATTTTTAATACGTCTATCATTTCATTAAGTATTCTACCAAATTGATAAGCAAGGTCAGTATGCTGAGTTTGCGAACTATAATAAACTTTACCACCTCCCAATTTATCAGGATGAGGAAGTATTTTTGAGTCGAATACTTTAAATTTCGAATAGAAGTCTATTATTCTTTCAAATGAACGATGGTTTATTGAAAGGTAGAGTTGTTTAAACTCCATATTCGATGCATGATTTAAATCAGTCAAAGTGATTGGATATCCACCTAAGCTTGTATAAATTGACTGGTTAGGATCTCCCACAAAAAAACCATTAGTAGATCCAGAGCCAGCCTTAAATATCAAACTCAATATTTCATATTGTATTTCACGTGTATCTTGATACTCATCCACCAATATGAGGCTAAACAATTTTGATAGATTTAGCGCAATTCCATTAAATTTACTGATTAAAATATATGAGTAGTGCAATATCTTTTCGAAATCTACTTTTCTCTGTGCTAATAATGTGTCATGGTAGAGCGATATTATATTATGTATATGTTCTCGCTTTTTTAAATCGTAATGATTTACTATTATTTTCTCACAATTAATGTAGTAGCCACAATCAAAGTGACTTAGTTTAATTTCTTTATAACTGGAGCACAGATCTTTTATAATTCTTTCTGATTCATGCGGCGGTATTATGCTAAAACCGTATTTCAACTCATCTAAATATATACCGTATGGCCTGAGTATCCACTCTAAACAAAATGAGTGGATAGTACCAATCCATAACCTATCTGTAATTATTCCTAAGCTTTCAATCCTTTCAATAATCTCTTCAGCAGCTCTGTTTGTATAGGTAATAGCAACTACATGTTTCTTATTATTTATGTTTTTATGTAGTTCTTTCACTATTCTGTAAGTAAGGGTTCGTGTTTTTCCACTTCCAGGACAGGCTATAAGCAAAACATTTCCTTCATAATTATGAGCATTTAATTGCTCTTCATTAAGATGCTCATCATAGTTAATCATTGGGATATCCTTTAACAAGAGTATCAATGATATTATCGCTGTAAGCGCTTGCTAAAATACTTTTAAATGTTTCTAAATTTATTTTTTCCTCTATAAATTGTTCAATTGCAAGTTTACTTTTCATCATCTTTTGGTCAGTAGGCCAAGCACTAACTACACTATTTAACCGGAAATAAATGATCCTAGCACAAAGGGCTTTTGAAAAATTTGCTTTAGCATGATCAATTGCACTGAGAATGTAATCTGGAATATCTGACACGCCGGTTATTTGATCGGCAAGATTTAGTGCAAACCATCCTTTACCTTGTTGTTTAGCAATGCGTAATATTCTCTTTCCATAAATCTTGACTTCTTCTGATGTTATCTCGTCTTCGTATTTTTCCTTGTGAGGAGATGAAGAGTATAATTCTGAAATTAATTTTTTAACTTCATAGTCATTTCCTGATTTAATGAAGTCAACTTCGAAGGTGTGATCTGCATAAAAAACCTTTATATAATCATTATCTTTTGCGAAGGATTCTAGCCTTATCTTTCTTTGCTTTCCTGAATCCTCAGATCTTTGCATGCTTTCCTTGTATTTCTTAATTGTATCTTTTTCTGTAGGAAGGATAGCTGTGGATTCAAGTGCCAAATCTAAATCTGTAACGATACTACAATTCCTTCTAAGTCTTTTCTCATTAAAGATGTAGGCTACGTTTTCAAAACCTGTGCTTCGTATATTGATTAAGCTAATAGCTAACTCATCCAAAGAGACGCCTAATACTTTTTTTACTAATACCGGTATTAAGATTTCTTCTGCATCACCTTCAACCAATATTACTCCCTTTGCAAACAAAAGGCTTGATCGCGTGGCATCAAGATAACGTTGCAAATGCGTTATTTGTGAGGGAGTAAGTCCTGTTGAAGGTTGAAAGCTTAGACAGCCATTTTTTGTTTTAGCTAAAACGTTTACTCTCTTTATATCACTTACTTCTGAAAGTTGCGGGGAATGTGTAGAGTAGATAATTTGAGTGTCTTCATATTTTATGTTTTCAAAAAGAGTTTTTTGTATATGGGTGTGTATATGTGCCTCAGGTTCTTCGATTAAAAGAAAATTGGCCGATTTATTCCTGTCTAATTGATATTTGAACTCAAGTATTTTTAAGGTCATGTATATGAGGTTTGCACCACCTAAACTAATGTCGCTTATACTTTCGCTATAACCAAATTGGTTCTCAGAAATAAATAGGTTTAGAGATTTAAACAGTTTTTCTGCTTCTTCTGGTAAATCAGATTTTATTGACATCGAGGTGGGTGAGTAAGCTTCTCCTGCAGTTTCATGAATTGTATTACTTATATCTTTTTTTATATCCACAATATCATCAAGTATCTCTATTTTTTTATTCAACTCTATTATATCATTAGTGATCTCTTCGTAATCTTTAAGTTCAGAACTCTCGCTTTTATTCCTTAATAATTTTATTAAAGGGTTCAGTTTATTGTTGTTAAACTCCGATACGACGTCTCTGAGGGCCTTTATATAGCTGAAAGAAACTTCCTTTGCTACCGACAGTGTATGTGGTACTTCACACCCAATTAAAGATCTATCTAGTTCTTTAGGGAAGAGAACTTTTTCAAAGTCTCCAACAATACTTGTGTAATTCGCAGTCTTGTTAAAATCAACAGAGCTTCTACCTGTAAAAACAGTTTCATAATCATCTATTGAAATGGTAGATTGAAGGAAAGCTAAAGATTCTTTATCCCCTGGAGTTAATTCAGATAGTTTTTTTCTGATGTGGCTTTGGGGGCGAAATATTAAATTGTATGTGGCTTTACCTTTAGCTTTTCCATTTAATATTTCGCCATTATGGTTAAATAGAGCTCTAATACCTTCAGAGTTAGTAATGTTATCAAACTCAATGTTAATTACTATCCAATGACCTTGCCAAACTTTTAACCCTTTATGAAAATCGTTCTCATTTAAATTGTAGGCTCCTCTAAATAAGTTCGAGTCTAAAATAAGCCTGATTGCTTTAAACAAGTTGCTTTTGCCACTACCATTTTCGCCAATAATAGTGTTGACGCCATTATGAAATAAAAACTCGCTACGTTTAAAGTTTCTGTAATTAACTAAAACCACCTTCGAAATATGCATTATATGAGCCTCTAGGATTTATCCTAAAGAACATATAATTCTATTTTTATTTTGTAAAGAAAAACTAACTATTGTATCCTAGCTTTACATAACAAAATGATATATTTGATTAAACTGTTATTCTTAAATTGAATATGGGTAGTGATATGATCTTTGCGGGGTCATTTTTGTGGTCACTTATAAATAATTTAAATATTAATATAGTTATTTCAATGTCTTGTGTCGTTTATCGAGTCTGGCCTTCGCACCATCGGAACATCAATAGACGTCAACGGACGTCTTTTTTTGTGCCTGAAATCCAGTATCCGCAAGGCCTTCCTCGCTTTTTCACTCAACCTAAGTCAACCTGATTCAATCTACATCAACTTAATGATGCGGGTACAACTGCGGGTATATCGCGGTTCGATAATGTTTGTACCCACACAGAACCCTTGAAAGGATACTCATCATGGCTCTGAGTGATGTGAAGGTTCGTTCGGCTAAGCCTGAAGCAAAAGCCTATAAACTAACTGACGGTGAAGGCATGGTTTTGCTGGTTCACCCTAACGGCTCCAAATATTGGCGGCTTCGTTATCGTTTTGGCGGTAAGGAGAAGATGTTGGCGCTGGGGAAATACCCTGAAGTCTCGCTGGCGGATGCCAGGGCACGCCGGGATGAGGCCCGTAAGCTATTAGCTAATGGTGTCGATCCCAGTGAGAACAAGAAAGCCGTTAAGGTAGAGCAGGAGCAAGAGGCGATAACGTTTGAAGTGGTTGCCAGAGACTGGCATGCCAGCAATCAGAAATGGTCTGCATCGCATAGTACTCGTGTATTGAAAAGTCTGAAGATAATCTCTTTGCTGCCATCGGTAAGCGGAACATTGCGGAGCTTAAGACTCGGGATCTTCTTGTACCCATCAAAGCGGTGGAGTCATCCGGGCGTCTCGAAGTCGCAGCTCGTTTGCAACAGCGAACTATCGCGATTATGCGCTTTGCTGTGCAGAGCGGTTTAATCGACTACAACCCTGCACAAGAAATTGCCGGTGCGGTTGCTACGGCGAAAAGACAGCATCGTGCTGGATTAGAACTTAACCGCATTCCTGAACTGCTTCATCGTATCGATCATTATTCTGGAAGACCGTTAACCCGACTGGCGGTTGAACTCACTTTGTTGGTTTTCATCCGTTCAAGCGAGCTACGTTTTGCCCGCTGGTCAGAAGTAGATTTTGATACTGCCATGTGGACAATTCCAAGTGAGCGTGAACCGCTGGAAAGTGTTAAACATTCTCAGCGTGGTTCAAAGATGCGGACTCCTCATCTTGTTCCTTTATCGCGGCAAGCCTTAACTATTCTGGAAAAGATTAAAAGCATGAATGGAAATCGAGAGCTGATCTTTGTTGGTGATCATGATCCGCGTAAACCCATGAGCGAGAACACGGTGAACAAGGCTTTGCGAGTTATGGGCTATGACACCAAAACGGAAGTGTGTGGGCACGGTTTTAGGACTATGGCGTGTAGTTCGTTAATTGAGTCAGGATCATGGTCGAGGGATGCGGTAGAAAGGCAGATGAGCCATCAGCAGCGTAGCTCTGTGCGGGCGGCATACATCCATAAGGCGGAACATCTTTGGGAGCGTAGGTTGATGCTGCAGTGGTGGGCAAATTATCTGGATGCGAATCGGGAGAAGGGGGTGAGTCCGTTTGATTTTGCCCTAATAATGTAAAAAGTCTAAGAAAGCGAGGCAGCTAATGCTGTCTCGATCATATTTTCATTATTTTATTTTGACGTTTATTCTGTCTGGGGCGAGGATAAGTTACGCCATAAGCTATGCAATACTGTTATCGTGTTTTCCGCCACGTTCTACGCTTAGGTAAGATGGCTCACGGTAGTAAATAAAAACACTATATTGAGAAATAAAAATGAGTTTTTTAACGGATGAAGAAATCAATGCATTATCAATAAAAAGGATGATTTTTCATGTGGTTGGCGGTGAGTTGGAAATCCCTGTTTTACTCAGCGAAATTTCCCCTCCGGAGCATGTTGATTTCTTTCTGGAACGTATCAAATCTGCAGTTAGTGGCAATATGTTTCATTTTAAGGAGTTGTCAAATACAGAGCGAATCCTGAGGATCATCAGGGAACATGCAGACACCGATATCGGCTGCTTTACTGAGCAATCCTCCTTATTGGCAAGCGATTTTCAGTCTCACCACCATACCAAGAATGCCAGTATGGGCGTTTTTTTCCTTTTTGAACTTCATACACTCAACGATGAGAAACTGTATGCGTTGATTAAGTATGACAATGAAGATGTAGTCCGTTATGTGCTGGATGTTGAAGGAGATGAGTTTCAGGTACCTAAACTCGAACGCTTTCGCGAAAGTTTCGTTAAAAAAGCCGAAGCCATGCAGAAAATCGCACTGGTACGGCTGAATGAAGATTTGCCGGGCGGATTAGTTGTCGTACGAGATCGCAGTAAACGTACTAACATCTCTGTCTATTTTGAACGATTTCTACAGGTTAAGCGCGTCAATGACCCAACTCAGCTCAGCGATAAGCTAGTTACTGTATTAAAAGATGTATATAAAAAGCATCGAAACTTACTACCTGAAGAGATCAAGCGCAGCGGAGTAAACAAAATTTATGAAACTTTACGCCATGGCGAACAGGATTTTAATACTGATGAAGCACTGCCATTGTTGACCCAGATTTTTGGTCCCTTGGAGGAAGAACACCCTCTGGTTAAGTATTTTTTTCGTAAAATAAAGGATTTAGGAATTTCAGGTGAATCTTTCCGCATCATTCCGGATAACATTCAGAAGCCCCGGAAGAGAAAACTGGAAACATTGGAAGATGTAATCATTATTTACGATGAAAACAATGCACCAGCAGTAGAAAATATGGAAGACGGGCGAAAACGAATTGTAATTGTGACGGCAGGATTGGTAACAGATGATATCGATATTGGAAAAAATCGGTAAGGCTATATGCCACTCACGACATTTATCTGACCTTGTGATCACAGAGGGCCAGCAGGTGTCTATCCATAAGCTTTTTATTTCCGCCACAATGGATAGTGAATCCCTTGATTTATGGGGAGAAATAGTGGATGTACATGCAGACGATCTCAAGATCGTTTTTATCGATGAGAGCAGAGATGTTATTCATCCGAGAGAGGGGGTCCCAGGGCAGAAGCACTACATTACCATCACTTATAATGAAATTCCGGGGATACTGAGGCTTTTTACCCTAGAAGGATGGCGCACTTTTTTACTTCAAGATAGCAAACTCTGTCGGTACAAACATATTTATGGGCTGTTTATTACTGAAGGCTTTCAGACAATAAGCTGGTATGTGCATCCATGGAAGGAGATACAGCCGGTGAGTGCTGGTGATGCAACAGCTATCACTAAGCCTTCAGTAACAAAAAGTATCATCAAATGTTATTCAACAACTTTTCTTCCTCCAGATGCCATTGCCCCTTGGATACTTGAAACTTGTAGTGAGAAGACTGATGAAGCAATCAAGATATGGAAATTGCTAGGATGCCGAGAGTTGCTGAAATGTTTTGCAAATGAACTTTTTTTTGCTGACGAAATGATGGTGGGGCTTGCGGGAAAGCCTCCCAGAAAAATAGCATTCGGCGATGAGACGGCAGCGTTACCTGCTTTTGATATTATCCAGGAAGCGGCAAAGTGGATTTTTCTAGAGGGGAATGAAACTGAGCTGAAACATACGTTTTTGTCCAGCGAGCTGGCTAGAGAGTGGCCTTCAGACCTGAACTTTTGTGAGGGAGTGATGCTTCGACTCTCATCAGCTTTGGAGTCTGCACGGTTAATGTATAAGGCCCATATCAGGACTGGTGGTAAAGATACTATGAAATCCTTGGGTGATTTGCGGAAAACGCTGGCTGAAGATACACAAAAGATCATTCAGCAATCCCGAGATTTGTCATCTTCCCTATGGAAAGATATGGCTCTTGTAATTAGTGTCTTGGTTATTCGCTACAGTCTGGATGCAGTAAAATCAGTTGGTTTGCAAAATATTTACGCTTTGGTTTTTTGTGCTATCGCGGTTTATATAGTTATTTCCTATGTAATGTCTGTCTATATTAATAGGCAAACAATTTCATTACTTGAAAGAGTTAGAACCACCTGGAGAACTAAATTATACGGATTTCTGGATGAGCAGGATTATCAGGAACTGGCTAGAAAACCTGTAAAAGATGCGATGGGATCATACTGCCGTGTGGAAAGAATGACTTCTACTGTAGTGATCCTCTTAGTGGCAATTCTGTTAATTGCTGCATGCAGTGAGTTTTGGTCAATCAGCACATTTTACAGATCAGTTCACGCTTGGTTCTCTGAGCTAGCATCGCCCCTGTAGTCGATTCTGCACTCTGCAAGAGGCTGCCAAAAGCAGCCTCTCTAACTAGTTGAAAGTATGTTAAATAGGTTGGGCTAAAACAAGCTCAGCCTGCTGACCTAAATAATATCGTGTTGCACTAAAAAAAGAGGGCCAATCACCTGCTCCATTTTTTCTAAAGAGTGATATGGCAATAAATCTAACAGCTTGCTCTACTGTTTGTCCCTTCTTCAGTCTTTCTGTGATTAAAATGTTGAGATTATTTAGAATAGCCTTTCGAAATCTAATTAATCGAGGGGAGTTTAAATTCAATTCTTTAATTGTTTGGTGTGCCATTTCAACACTTATACCAAATTCTAAACAGGAATCTTCATTTACGGAAATTTGCCCAGAAGAACGATGAAACTTCCATATATTTAATTCAGGTAAGTTAAGTGGATTTAATATAATTGTATCTAAAATTTTGTCACTCTTTGGTACATCGCAAGAGTAATTTTTGGGATCAGCATCAAATCTTTGCCCAGGATTAACAACTTTACTTTGATTTCCGCCACAGCAAACAACTAACAAATTGCTCCATTCCAAAGCCCAATTAGGTTCTCCCTGTTCACGTTTAGATTTCGGGTGAAAATGCTCAATACGGCAGTCATCTAATGCCCCATTATTTCCAGACATTAAATCCTGTTCACAATATGCACATAAATTACCTTGGTCCGTACGTAATTGTTGTAGAGTTTCTTGATATCTGGCAATGCAACAACGGAAAGCCTCTTCAATTGAGTTTTTATCCCTCTCCCACAAAGCATTAGGATGAGTAGCCTTGAACACACCAAGTCGATTTGGCTCATCTAGCTTATTGATCTTTTTCATTGCCACGCTCGAACTCGCGAATTCGAATATCAGTTTCTAACTTTTGAAGCTCGTCTTCTGTCTGACCACCCCATTTATATAACTCTTTTTTGAGTTCTAATGCCTCATCGGTATCCCATTTGTCGGCCTCTACTAACTCCGTATAACGGTTTAGTTTTTTAACAATATCAAGATGTTGGGCGCGATTGTTACCACCTAAAACATCTTCCAACATTCTTGAGCTTTCAGAACCGTAAGTAGTAGTTCCTGTCACTAATTTTGCTTCGTTAGCATTGACGGAAACAATACGGATACAATCGGCTTTGATTGTTGTTAAGACTTGAGGACTATGTGTCGTGACAATAAACTGAATATTCTTAAACAGCTTAGTAAGATCATTTAAAATCTTTTGCTGCCATCTAGGGTGCAAGTGAAGTTCAATTTCATCAATTAAAACGATCCCATTAACTGTTAGCGGTTTCGGCTTGGTAGGATTAAGTAAATAAGCACGTCTCACTAGGTCAATGGTCAGGGATACCATATTTCTATACCCTTCACTTAGTTGTTCCAATGAAAGCTTTACGCACTCTCCCTGCTCATTTTTCCAATGAACCATAACATCGTTACTATTTTTGTCGAACTCCAAGCATGTAGCTCGATCAACAATCTGGTAAACAGCCTCTGAAACAAGTCTCTTAGCCGGATGGATGAATTTATGGTCTTTTAGTTCATCACGTTTTCGAAGCTCATCAACCTCTATTTTTGAAAACCAGTTCTTTAAGATGCCGTAGTTAACTTTAGCATCTAAAGCAAAGTCATAACCTTCCCCACGATTTTCTTTCTCGAATGGATTTATTGCAACTTTAGAACTGGTAGAAGTAAGAGCACGATTAGTCCCATAATAAGCAATGAGTGGATATTCAGACTGACTATCTACAAGATGAGTAGCGTAGCTAGTTAATGCTGATGTTCCTATCCTAGGGGGCTCGGAAACATCAACCCCCTTTGCCACAAGATCCCAACTTAAACTTGATGTTGTTTCAATCGATATTCGAGCATAATTTGCGATTCCTTTTGAACTTATATGGATATCTGATTTTTTTATCAGTTTTCCTTTAGCATCAGGCATAGCAGTAAGGAAAGGACCAAGGCCACATGCTAATGCTTCTAATATCGAAGTTTTCCCAACGCCGTTCTCACCAACCAATACATTTAAAGAAGGATGTATCGAAACTTTAAAGTCAGAGTATCCTCTAAAATTTTTTAAAGAAACCTCACTGATTTTGAGATCTTTACGTACATAAAGAGAGGGATCTAAATTAAAGTCTCTGTTTGCTATTTGGGTATGAGATGAACTAATACTAAATCGGCCATCTTTATGACAAGCCTCTACGATCTCATTTATATTTTTTGTTGTGAGGGTGTTTCGACCACGGGCAGGTTCGTAAAACAGTGAAGCATCTACAAATTTAATACTTCTGTCATTTATGTTACTTGTTCCTGAGTTGAGGACAAGAAGTACAGTTGAGATAGCCGTAGAGTAATAAATATTTTTAGGTAAAAGAATTACTTGTTCGATAATTCCGCGAGAGACTAAATACTCTCGGACCTTTGCCTCAGAGCCTGCTCTTGTCAAAGCCCCAAGTGACATACCTACTAGTATCTTACCCCCCTCAGAAAGGGCTGGAAGCATTGATAATGTTATAAACCAATCACTTCTACTTTCTGGCAAGATTTCAGTAATATCCAGCCACTTATTACTGGTTTTATAGTAAATATTATTTCGAGTGGCTTTAGGGATTTTCATGCCAAAAGGTGGGAAAGAAACTATCAGATCATATTTGTTTTCTTGATATAATGGTTGTGATAGGGAATCGCCGAAATAGTCTCGTCCTTCTATTTTCCTGATGATTCTACTTATTACTAGTTTAAAGTAAGTATCTCTATTAATTTCTTGAGTATCAATTCTAACTTTTTCAATACCAGTATTAGCAAAAGGAAATGCTGTGTTTCCAGCACCTGCAAATGGGTCACATATTGACTTTGGTTGATAACTCAATCCTAATATTTTAACCAATAAATTGACGTCTCTAGGGGTATAAAACTCACCTCCTGACTTACCTTCATTCTCGGCAAAAAGTAAATCCAGTTCTGACAAAGAAAGCGACGCTATTGCAGAGGTTTTATTGAGTAGACCATCTCTAATTGCATAACGAACAAAAGACTCATCAATATTGACAAATGAACGGAGTGTGTTTTCTAAATAATCAATTAAGAATTTAGATACGTCGCTATGAATCAATCCAAGTTGAACGGCATAGTTTACAAGATCGTAGGAATACTGGGCGATGACATTAAAAGAGTCGAACCTTTCTGCCTCAAAATGCTGACCTGTATTGGATTGAAGATAGCGTACGAAGAAGATTGAATACGCTAGTGAGCGATAATTAGATATAGGTGATGCTCCTCGAACATAATCAAGGATCTTCCATATTTCTTTTGCCTGAGCTTTAGCAAGTTCTAGTTCTTCATGGTCATTTATCATTATTTATCTCATTTTAAAACGTAATAGATAACCCAAAATCCTTTAGATATTCATATTTTTATTCTGCTTCATCATGTCGAAAATCAGCTCAACATAACTTGCCATAGCTTGTGGATCCTTGAGCAACGTTCGGGCGATATCACCTTCTTTCAGTAGAGCTTGCACAACGGCTTGCTTCATTGCATGTGGCAAGTGGCCTTTGAGGGCTACCGACTTTTCATGTTTATCCACTTGATCAACCACGATTGGATTTTGTGATACTCGGGTAGCTTTGAGTCTTCTGACCTTCAATCCACATATCTAAATCCTCTCGTTTGAAGCGTCATGAGCCTCCAACCTTAAATCCCGGCAATTTGCCTTCGCTAGTCAACCTATACGCTGTTTTTTCTGCCAACTTTAAGTAAGCCACCACATCTTCCAAGGTTAAAATTTTGTCATTCATTTCAGCGAGTTAGCCCTATAAAATTCGGCAGAGAATATTAATGATGAGAGAATATGGGAAAATTGGGGAATGAACAATACTGAGGGTTCGTATTTAACATCATTAGACTACTCCCCTTGTACATTTTAAGTGGGGTATTACGATCCCAGATCAACGTGCATAATTCTTATCAGCTTCTGCTTTTTTCCTAACTTTCATCTCCGGCTGCATATGCGTTTAGTTCAACGATTGCTTGCCGCTAACATAGAGCTGGTCGTGTTTGAACCAGGATTTCCTGGTGTTAACTTGCAGCTACGTGAGGGCAGTTTCGCACTTTGACGCTTGCTCTAATTGTTACATCGGTGGAGGCATACTAGCTCAGTGAGTTGGTGGCAAGAAAACATTTCAGTTTTTTCATGATGCTATATCTACTGGGCGGCTGAAGTCTCAGGTACTACATGCCATACAATAGCGTTCACCGTGGTAATCGTCGCTACAATGCCAGTCTGCTTTGAGTATCTGCCACGTAAAAGCGTAACTTACGAATTCGTCTGGCTGCCTTGGCATCAAGATTTGCATAAAGCATTTTCGCCGCCCTCTGTCAGTGTGTTGGTCACTGTTCAAACTACGGGCGTTCCGTGTCGTACTCATAATGGTATTGCAGTGTGTTTTCACAAAAGTGGCAGGTATAGCGGTTGTTGGGAACCGTTTGTACGATACTGGCCTCGATTAGGCGATCATTACCATCGAGAGCAATAAAGGATTTTGCGGACATAGTATTGTTCTTTACCGCCAGACGACGCGCAGGTGTGGTCAATCCCGATACGGGCAGACTGGCTGGTTTATCAAGTTAAGGGCGTTTTACGGAGGACTGGCAATATCTGGTGAATTACAATGATTAGCGCCAGAAGTAGTCGGGAAGTGAAGTGGGCTTATTACGATGAAATTCAGAGCGAGCTGGTCGTATCAGCAGCCGCGTGAGACCGCTATACGTTGTAGAAGCCATGATTCAACTTCACTCCGTCGCCAACGAGAGCTGCGACCCAGCTTAATTGGCTTCGGGAACAGTCCATCTTTTATCAGCTTGTAGAACCATTTATCTGTTAACCCTGTAAGCTTAGTGATGAATCGCATATCCACCAGTTGGTCATCGAGTAAAGAAATATGTTTTGTCATGATGCTGTCTTCCATTGTGGGATTATCCTGAACTGGTGGGTGATTGCTCGTTACCACCAGCCCTTCCACATCAATGGATTGATACGTAAAAAAGTGCAGAACGTGATTTACACCGTGCGAGGACGCCCCAGTCCGCTGGGCGATGGTACCTCACTGGCCCCGTAATGATAATGACCGTCCTTTTGCTCTTCTTTGGCGAGATAGCTGATGATGTAGCGCAGGTTATCGATGGCTTCGGTATCATCGTAGTTCACCGGCCTATCAATACTGACGCCATAAGTGGGTTTTTATTCGCAGCGGTTGTAATAGCCTTCTCGTTGCGTTGTTTCCCGCCATATTATTCCGACTCTCTCAGCTATTGGGTAGGTAGCCTGATTAAGGTGCCTGTCGAGATAGAACACGATATGGGCATGGCACCCGTGGTCTACAGAGTTCTCGAGTATCCAGAAATACCCTGCCAGATTTGTATACTGCAGTGTGCGTTCAACCAGCATACGTACTTCTTGCTCTGTTTCGTTCCATAAATAATGTTTATAGCGTTCTGTACCTTTCTGATAGAACAGGTCGAGTCTGAGTGCCTGTATTCGGGAGTATCGCTTCAGTAGCTGATTCAGGTGGTCATTGAGTAGAGACAGTAGAAACCAGTTCATCGTGTATCTGGAATTAAAAGGGTAAGGTGTGTGCATTGATTTATCCTTTGTCAGGTGGAGTACAAAGGATTGGGATGAGATGTAATTTTTAAGAGAAGCAGGGATACGGCAGATAAAGGGAACTGTGTACCTAGGGGAATACAGGCAGGGTTGCTTGTTGGGGGGAAGGAACTGTGAACAGGGAGGTATAGAAACAGAGAGTTCCCTTAATTATACTAAAAACCCAAATGTTCATATCTGCTGTTGAACGATTCTAATGAGGTGAGTAGAGGAGATTCGTAGAGTAAAAACCACAGGAATAATGCAGTAAAAATTCAGGAAATTATCACAATAAAATCAGTAAGATATCATTAAAAAATCAGTCATCCCTCAGCCTGTGACCCGCCTCCCTCTACCTAAAAGATGCTCATGCTAATCTGTGTTCGGGAGCCAGAATTAGAGGAAAGAGACGATGTTGCATTACGATATGATCCGCTATGAGATAATGTACCTAAAAATATTGGATAAATTTTTTCGATTCAGATCACTCGTTACTGTGCAGTACTTATGATACGCCGGATGATTTTCGACGCTTGATCTCTCGGATACTTGAACGGCATTTTCCTGGCGATCAGAACAGAATCAAAGTTGCGCGGAAAACACTTAAAGAATGGGCCGATCTGCAACTGATTGATAAAGATTATTTTGATTGTTTCAAAGGTACGCCAAGAGCATCGTGGTTTGCTCACCATTATATTTTTGAATACCCAGTATTATCTGCAGGGCTGATGCTTGGTGGGTTGGGGAATGACGTCGGTTGTTGTGGTAGTTTTAATTCTCTTCTAATGGACGATAATATCTTCACAAATCTTGATTTCTCTAATTTGAATATTGACCTGGAAGATATTGATTGGGGCCTGATAACAAATTCGCAGGTCACTGCTTCGAAAAAAACGAAACGCGTTTTCTCCCGATTTTATCTGAACGCGGGAGCAAGTACCGATCTGTACAACCCCACTCCGGTAACTGAGCGTGAGCAGATCAACGGTGTGATGAGGTACATTGATGAAGCTCCATGCTCACTTGGAGATAAGATCTCTTATTTCAGAAAACTGCATGAGCGCTGGCTTGAGCAATATGATTTTCTTCTGACAGATTTTGACTGGATGTCACGTGATGATGAAACTCAGTTAGTATATCTCTGGGACTATCTCAAAGGAAAAGGACGAATAGCGGGCTATTTTCGCCCTTATAATACGGCTATGCGTTATGACATGATTATTGCGGCTATAGATGTGTGGAATGTCCAACCTGAAGAGAAGCTGGAGTTTATTGAGAAGATGAAACATGCCTGGCAGTCATCAAAATCTTATCGGCGATCTGCTAAATAGCGTTGTGATCTCAGTGGTCACTTCATCTGATTTCTCATTATGAAGGATTAATATGGCGAGGTATGGAAGTTGGAGCGGTTGCATGGTTACTAGAGTGTCTACTTCTGGCTCGAAGCGTATAAGCTAACTGAGTTGAAGGTCCGCTGTGAGCGAGGAGCGGAAGTTTGGAATGCATACTTACTTCGATGCATGTTAAGCAATGGGAAGCAGGTCAGAATTGTTAAAACATTATACAAGCAAGGCCATTTCTGGCCTTAGCTTTAGATTATCTAAACTATAAGTATTATTTTGTGTCCAGACCACCACGTACCAACAAATTCAGTACCTGCCCACCAGGCACGAGGCTAATTGATGCATGTCTGTGTGCAAGAGCCACTGGCACAATCGCATTGTCATATAGGTCCATTTCAAAATGTCTAATAAGATCACATGCACGTTGCACTTGGTCTCCGTATCGCTCAATTTCAACCTTAGCTAGTGCAAATGCTCGCCCACCACCATTATGACTTTTATCCTGAAATGGGTATGGAAGCGCGAAATTGAACATACGACCTCTCTCGGTCTTAAACAAAAAATCTTGCCCATAGTAGGTTTCATTACCAAAATTGGCCGAGGGATTGTCTGAACCCGTAATGTAGGTATTGCGATAATCATCATCAACCACGCGCAACATCCCATCACTAAGAAAACGTTCAAGCAAAAGCGCATGGTTCATCAGTCCCCCTGTCTTTTGCAATCCAATGACTAACATTGATTTCAAGTTAAGCTCGGCAAGCCGCGTATTTACTTTATATATAAGCGATTGTAAACGAAATGAAAGTTTCGCTGGCTCACCAAATAAGGCGAGAGGTCCATCAAGAATAAATGCGATGTCTGATAACGCCCCAGGGTGAACTTCGAATACCTGAAGAATGTATGCACCAAGCATGAGATGCTCAATTGCGTTCATCATCCTCGTCATTGCACTGCTGTTATCACCATAGTCACTAATTCCTTCATGCAGACGCAACCAATCTGTAATAAATACATCAGAGCCACAATCAGGACATTTTTCAATGTCTTTTTCAGCAAATTCAAAACAAAAATCATGTCCACATGATGGACAAGCCTTAATCGAAATAGTCGTTCCAACTAATTGTCTTAAGGTATTGGTCAGTTGCATTGGGGCCTGATTGTCACCACGATTAGCTTGCATTTGATCAAACAAAGCATGCCGAAAACCATGTTTTACACTAGTAATACCCTTGTATCGAATATTGCTTCCCGGCATTGTGAATGTTACCGGGGATGCTGAGCGATGCATATCAGCCACTTTAAACGGATCTGCAAAATGGCTTGTTGGATCCAGCAAACCAGCGTAAGCATCCATATTAATTAAGATATGACTTACTTTTAAGAATCCGATCTGAGTGCTTGGTAACTTATCATTAATAGGTGTATCGCTCTTACTCGCATCGGAAGCCACCACAAATTTTGGGAGTTGTGGTGGCATACGAAGGGGAGCTGCTTGAAAACGTGATGCCAGAGCTAACGCTTCTTCATCAGATGGTTGGCGCAGGTAATCACAATTCGAAAGAAAGCTCTGCACATCTGGATTACGCACAAAATCTGCATGCCCACCTTTTCCAGCACTTTCAAGCATATAAGGCATTAGAAACCTACCTTATCTTTATGTCCGACTAGCTGTGATATCTGAGCCTTGATGTCATCCGGAGTGAATCTTTTAATTTGAGTTGGAATAACAAATGGGGCTGATAGTGTTTTTATACGCGCGAATCCTACATCTTGGGCACTTTTAAGAGATGGTAGGAAATCCTTAAAATCATAGAATTTTCCTAATGTTTTCAGCTCGTCATCATTGTTTAGATGAGTGACGAACCAATTTTCTGTGTTGGCTAAGATATTAGGATGAACAGATGATGGCTCCTGAGTTGCATACACAAAGGCTATTCTCGCTTTTGCGCCCTCTTTGGCAATACGAGGCCATGTCGAATCAAGATTAGCTTGCTTCCCAACTAAATTATGAGCTTCTTCAACATAAAGCACTATATTTTGCGGTATTTTTCCATGATTTAGAGCTTCCATTTGGCGTTCAAAAATTTGTCTAGCAATCCTCTCAGACAAGACCTTTCGTATTTCTACTGGGCCAGCTGACAAATCGAGAATTACAATCTTGCCAGAATCGAGATACTGCACAATTTCTGTCGTGACATCTTGAACACGACGAGGAGAGTGGTAAGAGCGATATTTTTGTATTGCACGCCAGCCACCAAATGATTGTTTCCTGCTTGTTTCACGGGCCAGCATATTCAGCATTGACTCAAGTAGTGGATCAACCCAAGAATTTCCTGGTGTGGAGGATTGTAATCCTATTGTAGCCATTCCTTTTTCTGCCTGCTGTTCCCGCAAACCGAGGTTGATCATTCGAATCTGCTCAAACCATGTTGAAGCTTCAGCTGGAGATATTTTGTCAGACGCAGGAGGAACAACCTCAGGGTTTTCCTGCGAGCGTTGGAACGTATTCATCTGCTTAATAAGGGCTTGTGGGATAGGCACTTCTACCTTTAGTCCTGAAGGAACAGGATAACCTGCTCGCGATAAAATACATTGAAAAACAGAAAGGTGGCGCTTCCAACGAGTGTGATCACCCTTTTCTGACAAATCAGGTTCTTCGAGTGTCGCAGACATGAATGCATCTAGATCCTGACCTGAGAATGGGGATTTCTCTTGTTTGAAAAGCGCTTGAATCAAACTCAGCGCTTGCCCAGGGTCTGAATAGAAATTCATCCTCAGATCTTCGAATCCTGGCGTTTCAAGAGCGCGATAACGGATAACCCGCTCACCAAAAACATCAGCAATCGAGCTACCATCATCCTGATGGTTAGCATTTGCATATTCACCATTTATATCGAAAACAAGCTGTCCAATGTTGATGTTTGATTTCATAGCAGCTAAGGCAACAGCCGAAACTGTCGTCTTAACAGTATTTGATTTACCGGTGCGAGTCATGCCAAGCACGGCGGTGCGGCGAGCCAAAAAATCGGCTGGCTGGATTTCCACCCGAACTGACTCACCACTGTCGCGTTGTAATCTATTCGTAGAAGTATATCGAACGGAACCAATTTCAATGGGTTGAGGTACGTCGCTAAAACCGGCCTTCTTAGCTTCATCAGCTGCTTTCGCTCTAACTTCTGGATTCACATGATTGACTATCCTAGCCAAAACATCCCCTCGGGGCTTGTATGCTCGCATACGAGGCAAACTCATAAATGTTTCAACATCACTACCGAGGCGTAGTTGATCATCTTGCATAAAAAACGTTCCCAATACTCGGCAACGCAACCCACCCCACTGTAATTCGCTACGAGTCATTGGATCGAGTCCATCATTACTATCATTGGGTAACTTTTCTTCTGCCCTCCGACGCTGATGGTGCTCAATGCGAGTACGGACCATATCAGCATCCTGTGGTAATGCAGCAGGTTCAATTACACGAAGTAATACAACTTCTTGGTCTATAATGGGGGCAGTGTTGATTCGGCTAGGATTGAAGCCTGCCGCGACTAAAAATGAGTTATGGGCTAATCCATTGATTGCATGCTTAAAACTGTCGTTGGTTTGTACATAAGCCTCGTCATAGCGGAGGTTGTATACGTATCCAACAAAAGACTGATCGACATCACCAATCAATTGACTGAGTGGATGATTCGCAGTGACTTGGTTAATAATGCTATGCATGGCTGACACCTTCCCTAAGCTATTGTCATTTTAACTGAGTATGTTGATGTGAAGTTGAATGCCCGGCAAAACAACAACCGATAAAAGTACTGGCCAGCATTCAATGGGTAAGTTACGATGCTTATAGGATACTAACTTAGAGTTGATAATGAACGGGTTAATTGCAAGCGAAGATAATCAGCCGACAAAAGGGGGGACATTTGGCACACCTTTGCGTTACCCTGGAGGCAAAGGGAGGTTAAGCCTTTGGTTATCTCAGCTAATTCGAGAGAATGGCTTGAATGACGGATGGTACGTCGAACCCTATGCCGGAGGTGCTGGAGCTGCCATTCTTTTACTTTGTGGCGGCCATGTTGATCGTATAGTGCTCAATGACCTAGACCCAGCAATTCATGCGTTCTGGTGGGCTGTTCTGAACGATACAGATAACCTATTACGACTTATTGATGAAGCTCAACCAACACTTGAAACTTGGGAGGCTCAACGCGCGGTCCATGCAGATCCTCAAAACCATAGTCCAACAGAAGTTGGTTTTGCCACCTTTTACCTTAATCGGACCAACCGTTCCGGAATCCTGCGGGGAGGCCTTATAGGTGGGAAAGCTCAAACAGGCAAATGGTTAATGTTTGCCCGTTTTAATAAGCCAGATCTTTCTCTAAGAATTCGTAACATTGCCAGGTTAAAAAGGCATATTTCTCTTTATAATGAAGATGCGCAAGATCTTATATCTGGCTTAAAATCAGACTTGCCAGCACGTAGCTTGATTTATTTTGACCCACCGTATTATCACAAGGGCAATCAACTCTATCGCAACCATTATAAAGCATCTGATCATGCATCAATTGCTGCTCAGGTTGAAACCATTGCGACTCCATGGTTGGTGACTTATGACAATTGCGAGGAAATTCGAGAAATTTATGCGGGTAAACAGAATATTGAATTCTCATTACATTACTCAACCGCAAGCACTCGCCCTCTAGTCAGCGAGATCATGTTCTATGGTAACCTTTCATTGCATGCTAAACCCACAATGAGCAGGCGATTTCCTCAGGGGACATAATCAATATGTCTGAAGCTCTCTAAAAGTGAATGGCACAATTTTGCGGGATATTTACACCATCATCTTGCCGGGACACATAATCAAAACAGGAAGGTCCGCTCCTGGCACTAAGCGGATATCTTTCAGCCCTAGACTGCACATCTTCCTTTACGTATTAATCTAAAATTCCAAATGATTTCAGACAGATATTATCTCCGTGAATCCCCGCTTTCCTGACTGGAACTCGGTTTTTTTTATTTTTCACGCTGAGACTACTGTATGAATAAACCTGATGGCCTTCAGGCCTTTGAAAAACCGCTCGCGTCGCTTCCGCGCACGCTTCGCCAGCTTATTCTTGAACATATCCAGAACCTGACTCACTACGAGCCGGTGATTGGCATCATGGGCAAAAGTGGGGCTGGTAAATCCTCTCTCTGCAACGAACTTTTCCGGGGCGAGGTGTCCCCGGTGAGTGACGTGAACGCCTGTACTCGCGACGTACTGCGCTTCCGGCTGCGCAGCGGTCGTCACAGTCTGGTGATTGTCGATTTACCGGGTGTAGGTGAAAACGGGCGACGGGATCATGAGTACCGGGCCCTGTACCGTCGAATCCTGCCGGAGCTGGATCTGGTGCTGTGGATCATTAAGGCCGATGATAAGGCACTGACCGTGGACGAGCAGTTCTGGCACGGCGTGATGCAACCTTGCAGGCAAAAGGTACAGTTTGTGATTAACCAGGCCGACAAAATCGAACCCTGTCATGAATGGGATACTCTCACCAGCAAACCTTCACTGCACCAACTGGGAAATCTTAAAGCGAAGCAGGCCGCGATTATGGCAATGTTTAAACCGCATCATCCGGTCTGCGTGGTATCCGCCAGCACTGGATGGGGCATTGAGGAGATGGTGGCAACCATGATGCGTTGCCTGCCTGACCGCGCCACCAGCCCGGTAGTGACACAACTGCAAGGGAGATTCTGCACAGAGCCGGTGAAGTTGCAGGCCCGCGACAGTTTCGGTGAAGCTGTGAGCCGGGTTTTCGATACGGCTGAGTCATCGTCGTTCCTGCCTGCACCAATGAAAACGGTGATTCGTACCGTGCGTGATGCGGTGGTGTCGGTCGCACGGGCCGTCTGGGACTGGATATTCTTCTGATATCGCAATTTTCTCTGCGAATGATGAACTGGTTGTTAATGATTTGTTGATTGTGGACATGTCCTTTCCACTGCGTTTTATCATCAATTAAATCAGGCGAAGCATCATTATCTGTCAGACGAGTGCCCACAAGCCCGTGCTGCTCATAAAAAATAGTTCCGATGTTGTCCATACCCTGTCCACCCCTTCCTTTAAAGTAATCATTATTAATTCAGAGAGTTAACTTCTCAGGAGAAATCTTTCATGACGCTTCAGGAGCGGCGACATGACCGGCTTGCCGTCAGGTTGTCGTTGATTATCAGCCGCTTGGTGTCCGGTGAAACGCTGTTTATTCGCAAACTGGCTACTGAATTCGGGGTGTCAGAGCGCACGTTACGTCGTGACTTTCGGGAACGTCTGATGTATCTCGACCTGGATTACTACCAGGGGCAGTGCAGTCTGCGCTCAGATATTCACAGTACGCGGCAGGAAATAGATATTCTGACTTTTGTTCACCGCACGGGGTTGGCCGGGGTTTTCCCGGGTTTTGACCGGCGATTGGTCAGCAGCCTGCTGGACTGTGATGATCGACCATGTCTGGTATGGCATCAGGACAGACCTCATCCCCCGGCAGGAAAGCTTTGCTTTTACAGGCTGGTCAGAGCTATTTCGGGATGTCTGCGGATCACCATTCTGACTGAAGGGGAGCGTCATGAGGCCGTTGCACCTTACCGGCTAATCGCTCTGGACGGTTACTGGTATCTGGTCGCTGAACATAACAGGCAATTACGTGTCTTCCGGCTGGATGAGATTCATCTGGTAAGGCCATCCCGGGAAACATTTATTCGCAGTGAGCTTCTCCATCAGCTGTCGGAGGATAAACATTTTATCTCTGCCTTACCTCATTTCCAATTTATTCAGCAGTCGCTGAATTCATTTTCTCCATCAGAAATTCGGGGGCAATCCGGACACACTGATTAGAGATAGTCTCCATAATTGAATGTAAGTTTATTGCAATGAAAAAATTGAAATTATGGTCTTTACTGCCAATCATGCTGTTCCCCTTACTTATCGCAGGTAATGCTCACGCAGCACGTCCTTATAGCGGGTTCCTGCCTGCGGCAGTGAATAATAAGAGTGGGAATATATTCTGGTGTGATGCCCACCGACAGGTCAGAAAACTGTGTACAGCGACGGAAGTGGATTCAATGGGATGGTTTATTGTTGTTCGCTCGAAACCTTCCAGAGATTGTCCAGGTGGCATATGGGGGTGGATCACTCCCAGTAAAAACGATGTGGCAACAGGGTATACCATTACGCCAGGTAAAGAATTCAATCTCACCATGAAGGATATGTGCAGTCCGGATATGAAAGTAACGTTCCACCCGAATAAAAAGGACGCTCGTTATGACGATCTCGTCGGGATTTATGCCGGGAAAGAAGCGTATCGCTACAAACAAATAAAATAACCCAACTGTTTATTCATTACTTTATTGTTTTGAACAACAAAAGTTTTCTTACATGATTTGAGGACAACATTATGCGACTGCCCTACGTAATATTTACAGCAGCTATACTGGCTTCTGTATCAACAGCACAGGCTATTCCCAATATGTGGACCAGCGGATTCGGTCAGGGAGTGACCGAATATATCATTACCAGCCCGGAGAAGGTTGTGTTTAATCTGAACTGTACTGGCAATCCGGATGCGCAGAATATTCTGCAACACGGTGTTGATCTCACCCTGCCTGATGGAACATCAGTAAGTTCTCACGACGACGGGACGGAAATAACGGTCGTCATGGATAACAGTCAGTATTCGCTACCGTCATTCCTCGGCTGGCGAAACGGTGACAATGCCTGGGTGTCATTTATTGACGCGCTGGGTCAGTCGTCTAATTTCGATGTTTACGTCAACAATAACAAAGTTGGCTCCTTTAGTCCGGGTCTGAATAATACGCAGAAAGAGCTGTCTGACCTCAGTGAGTGCCGGACCACACACTACAGCGATTAATTATTCACATTTCAGACCTCTCCAGCCCGCTACGCACCAACACCAGACAGCAACAGGCCATGCTCCGTCGAGAACATGGCCTTTTTGTTTTTATTTCTTTGTTAGATAAGGAGTTAGCCATGCGATTAGCCAGCCGCTTTGGCCGTATAAACCAGATACGCCGTGACCGGCCTCTGACCCATGAAGAGCTGATGAATCATGTCCCCAGCGTGTTCGGGAGTGACAAGCATGAATCTCGTTCAGACCATTATACCTACATCCCAACCATCACCATCCTCGAAAGCCTGCAGCGTGAAGGCTTTGAGCCGTTCTTTGCCTGCCAGACGAAGGTTCGTGACCAGAGCAAGCGAGAACACACTAAACACATGCTGCGCCTGCGTCGTGCCGGTCAACTGACTGGCCATAAGGTGCCGGAAATCATTCTTCTCAACAGCCATGAGGGCTCATCAAGCTGCCAGATGCTGCCGGGGCTATTTCGTGGTGTCTGTACCAACGGCCTGGTTTGCGGCCAGTCATTCGGAGAAGTGCGGGTGCCGCATAAAGGCAATGTCGTCGAGAAGGTGATTGAAGGGGCTTTCGAAGTGCTCGGGGTCTTTAACCGGGTGGAGGAGAAGCGCGATGCGATGCAGTCACTTGTGCTGCCAGATCCTGCCCGTCATGCACTGGCGAATGCCGCACTGAAGTATCGATTTGGTGAGGACCACCAGCCGATCACGATATCGCAGTTGCCGGCCCCACGTCGCCGGGAGGACGACAGCGATGACCTGTGGACCGTAGACCGCTGCTGATATTCTCAGGGCAAGGCGAGCTACCGAATTAATGAAGACTTAAAATCTTCGAGTTTTTTTAGTTTTTAACTCCACACTCTCTACTTTCTGTATTCATTTCATCATGCGCCTGCTACTCCGGCAGGCGCGTTTACTTTTATGAACAATTAACGATGCCAGCGATCATCCGCATTATCGACCGCAGAATCTGGCTCGATTTGATTTTGAAGTCTGGAATAATGGCATTGAAGGATGCATAAGCTCGCGACCAATGGCATAGGGCGGTCTTCTTGGCATGAATGAAGTGAATAGCAGCAGTGATTTTTCACAAGCTTTGATATGGAATGAAGTGTGTTTCTTGGTAACTCATTGAAGTTTCATTAAATAATATTTGGCTTATTTTTAAGGCTTCACTTTAACAGTTAGTGACTACATTGAGATTAATCCGATAAGATGCAGGCATCCCATTTTCTAAATCGCCCTACTCTCGGAGCACGTGATGGTTCAGGATTCCTCTGCATTAGTCTCCTTCTTTCGTTCTCATATCGCAAAAAATAATCAATACGGCCCTGACTGGGGCAAGCGCTATCGTGAACTCGTAGCACAGATCCAAGCCGAAAAACCCAACTTCTCTGCGGATACAATTCGGCAGATTTGGTATGAACGTAACAATGGCATCTCCAGCCTCAAGCAGGGCGGCATGTCCCAGTTTGAATTCGAAACGGCGCAAAAAAAACTGCTTGATCTAACCTGTCTGATAGCAGAAAAGTGTACGCAGGAGAATTATGAGCGGGTGATTGAGCGCCTTACTAAACTTAAAGCGGACGGAGTATTAAACAAAGTATATTGGGCACTCTGCCATCGTGCCTTTGCTGCGCTCTACCCGTCGAAAATTACCAACGTTGTGAATGTCAGCAATTTTTTCAGCAGCTACAACTATTGCAATAACCATTTTCAACTTGGGCTCTCAGAGGACCAGGAGTGGTTCGCTCGCAACCTTGATCTCAAGAAAGCGTTGCACCGCGCACTGGGCAATGATGTCGATCCTATCGAACTCAACATGTCGCTCTGGCATCTCTATACGCAGGTTATTCAGAAGAAGAACGATATTGCGTTAATTGGCAGTGAGACTGCCTTGCCAGAGGATGAGCAAGACGAGGAGGTTACCTCGCCGCAATTGCCAAAAAATACTATTCTCTACGGTCCGCCAGGCACTGGTAAAACTTACCGCACAATCGATCTGGCCGTACGCGCCTGTGAACCAGTAGCCTATTCGCTGCAGGAAGGTAAAGATGAGAACGAAAAACGCCGCGAGCTGAAAAAGATTTATGACCGCCTGATTGCCGAAAAGCGTGTGCGTTTTATTACCTTCCATCAGAGTTTTGGCTATGAAGAGTTTATCGAAGGGCTAAGAGCAGAGACCACCGACGACGGCAATGTGCGCTACGAAATCAAAGCGGGCATTTTTAAGCAAATTTGTGAAGATGCTGCTTTTGGTCACGCCGGTGTTCAGCAGAAGCTTGACGAGGCGCTTGCCCGTCTACAAGAACGCTTAGCTGAGAGTGGAAGCATTACCCTTGAAACGCAGCAGGGTAAAGCCTTCCAACTGACTTACAAGAGCCAGACCACCTTTGGTATCTTTCCGTCGCAATCGAAAAAAGAGGATTTAGGACAGGGTTACAATGCTTACCTCAAGAATATCAGTCTGGTTTACCAAAACCCTCAGGCAAAGGTACACAATCCGTCATATGTACGAAGTATCCTTAATTATCTGATTAACCAGGAAGGTTTGCCTTCCAACCCACAGGAGTCTGTATCTGAAAAACGTCAGAACTACGTTCTAATTATTGACGAAATTAACCGTGGGAATATCTCCAAAATCTTCGGAGAACTGATCACCCTGATAGAAACCTCTAAACGTTTCGGGGAACCGGAGGCGCTTAGCGTGATGCTGCCTTACTCTTCTACCTCGTTCAGCGTACCGAACAATCTCTATTTAATCGGCACCATGAACACCGCTGACCGTTCGCTCACCGCACTGGATACCGCCCTTCGTCGCCGATTCGAGTTTGAAGCGATGCTGCCTGATATCACGGTTCTGAAAGAAACGGTCGTCAAAGGCATTGATTTACCACTACTGTTGCAGACCCTTAATGACCGCATTCAGGTGTTGTACGACAGAGAACATACCTTGGGCCATGCCTTTTTCATTCCAGTTGTACAGGCTAAAGAGGACGAAGAACTGGCCTTCGAAAGGCTCAAGCGGATTATGCGAAATAAAGTATTGCCTCTGCTGGAGGAGTACTTCTACAACGACTGGCAAAAGATTCGTATGGTGCTGGGCGACAATCAGAAAACCGAAAACCCGCACTTACAGTTCGTGTGCGAGGTGAAAGACCAGAAACAGTTCACGGATCTTTTTGGCAATAGCGGAACTGAAGATCTGCATGATATCGGTGCCAGTTTCCATCTGGCCCCTGAGAACGATAATGTCTGGGATAATCCGCTCGCCTGGCAACAAATTTATGCGCCAAAGAATAGTAACCCTGGGAGCAGGGAATGACGTCTCGTCAAAACTTTACCGTCTTCGAATACGGACTCCTGGTTGACGAGAAAGATAGGGGCCGCATAAATAATGCGGTCGTTCTGCCCAGCAAGCTGTTTGAGTGGCTTGAACAACGTTGTCTAAAAGATGATGCGGATAACACTCATCGTCTGCTAACCCTGCGCAGTCGGGGTAGTGTAAAAACGCTTCAAGTAAAAAATTATGCTGGTGTTATCTCTCTTCCGGGTAATGCGTTTATTGAAGTATTGCCAAAAACGGGACGGCGTGAAGACAACATTGATATTGCACGTCAGCAGCTTTTGATGATGCTACGCACGCTAAAATCTTTTCGCCATATTGCCACTTCAGCATCCAGAGTTCGAACCTCGAAGATGCCGCTGATGGATGTATTTATTCAGCAGTTTATCGATAGCGTACAGCAGATTGTGCGCCAGGGTCTAAAGCGTGACTATATACGTCAGCAGGACAATTTGTCCTGGATGAAAGGGAAGTTACGGGTCTCCGCACAGTTAAGCAAAAACTGCGTGCGTCGGGATCGCTTTCAGGTGGAGTTTGACGATTACAGCACCGAACGTCCGGAAAACCGGATACTGAAAACAGCTATCGATAAGATCCGCCGTCAGATCAGCAACCCGCAGCTACTAATACAAGTTAACTCTTTGCAGGTACACTTTGACGATATTGCACCTGTCGGTGATGTTCGCATCGCCTTCGGGGAGGTACACCTTGACCGGCATATGCGCCACTATGAACTTGCCTTAGCGTGGGCGCGGCTGATTTTGATGGGACAGTCTCCCCATTGCATGCAGGGAGACGCCAACGCTATTTCACTGCTCTTTCCAATGGAAGCTGTGTTCGAATCTTTTGTGACTGCATGGATGCGTCATCGTTATAACGATAACTGGCATGTGGAGGCACAGGTGGATTCACACACCTTGGTTCGTCTCAATGGCAAAGGGTTATTTAAGCTAAGACCCGATATCCATCTACGGCCTCGTGGTGATAATTGGGATCAGCCGAAGATTTGTGATGTTAAATGGAAAATGGTAGAGGGCGGAAGGGCGACACTTGAACAGTCGCAGACTGACCTCTACCAGATGCTAGCCTACGGTATGAACTATCAGGAGGGGATAGGGGATATGCTCCTGATTTACCCTTCCCATGAGGGTTTTAGTCAGCCGTTAGCTCATCCATATGAATTTAGCCATCAAAAGGAAAACCCGCTGCGTTTATGGGTTGTGCCATTTTTTATTGGTGACAGTTTGCAAAGTTCTGGCGTGCGTTTCCCTGATGGGAAAATATTGATTTAAAACCGTGTTATTCTCTTTCGTACGGTTAGCCATAACGGTGTTGTACTGATATGGCTCTGTACCCACTTGCATTGTCTGATTTTTGTACGGATTTTTGTTTGCGGGTACAAGTGCGGGTATAAGCTCTAAGTGTTAAAAATAAATAACATTGAAATCAGTTGGTTGAGTGAGTTAATCGAGTCCGGCTTTCGCACCAGGTATACGAATTAAAGTCGCTCAAGGGCGGCTTTTTTTGTGTCTGGGATTTAAGCTTCCAAAGCCTGAGATGTCTCCTCCTATCCATGATAATTAGCCACAAATCATGGGATATCGGATGGGTTTATAACCTTGCCGATTTGTCCCAATAACTGGTGTCCTCGCTCAGATACGCGATACCTTGGCTTTGATGAGTTTTCGTTATAAACAGTATCTACCATTCCATCGTTCATCAGGTTGGTTACTATCGTCGCAACATTGCTAAATCCGGGAATACCCCGTGTAGCAAGGGTGCGATCCAGTATCATCCATGTCCAGTCTATGTCTTTTTCTGCCATGACTTTCAGGACGTTGAGCTTTGTAGTGGTTAACACGTATTTCTTTGATATCATGAGAAATTATGTCAAGTGTGAATGACGCCTTCCCGGAATGTTTTAAGGCGAGATACTTCATCAAGCCATTAACCAAAAATGAATGGCTGAACCGCCAACAGAGCTTCTGAGGCGGTTCCTGAAACGACTGTTATGATAAATCGGTCTGGATTAAATCTTGATGATCAAGTTCTTCCAGAAGTCGAGAGCCTTGCTCTGATATCTGATAGTGATCCATACCTGCTGGGGTTCTTGGTATTATGTCAACTAATCCCGCTTCGGATAAGCCCCTAATAAGCCGTGCAACATTACCCACTCCATCCATTTTTCGCTTTGACATAGCGCGATCAAGATTATACCAATTCCAATTTACGTCATTTCTTGAAGCTAACAGCTTAAGAATGTTTAGTTCAGTGTTGTTTACCATGATGGGGCATCCGGATGATAAAGGTCATCGCCAGTTATTCTATAATCTTCGAGAGTTGCAGTGTGCGTGTTGTTCCATAAATCATAAGATTCAATGTCATCGGCTGGCCTGCCTGTTTCCCAACCTAAATTACAGTAACGCTGATATTCTCGACACTCATGAGTATAGTAATTCAAGTCTACTTTTTCAGGAGGTATTTCACCGTTTGCAATTTTTTTCAATCTGGAAACCATAAAGTCGTTGCCAGGATCGGGATCAAACCGTGATATGTGTTTTTCTACGATTTGGATCCCTTCATGAGTGATTTTTATTCCGTCTGTTGTCAGGTGCTCTATTGCCCCACCTGCTTTTTCTGGGTCAAATGTTCTTGACGTAAATGTGCCTTTAGCCCCGAATACTTCTGGTTTCTCTAACTCAGGAAATCGCATTCTTCCCATTGTTAGCCCGGCAGCAACAGATGCACCGGTGATAAGTAACCCTTTGTTATCCATGACCTGTTCGTAACCCGCTGGTGCATCCCCGCCGAGTTGCTCTGCGGTCTTCCTGAATCCCTCAATATTGCCGTTGTAAACACCCCCAGCGGCCAGAAGCCGACCCGCTGCTTTACTGTTGATGGTTTTTGTAGACTGAGCATGTTGAATGGGTGCTGACCGAAGAACGCAGTATACCGGGCGTTTTAGTTGATGTGAGATGAGGTAGCTAAGCCGGGAGTGGAGAAACAAAGGCAGGTCATTCCGGAGGTTGCCAGAGGATGTTTGCACCCCCGTAATGACATGACCAATTGCGTCATTTCCCAGTAAAACAACCTTCCCGGATCGAATGTCATCCAGCACGTCCCGGTATGCCATCCAGGGCTGCTGAAAGTGGAACTGACGATATCGGCTGACAAAAAGACCATAATTGCCCGGTAAATCCCACTCCCGGATGATTCTATTTGGTCGAGCGGTCTCCTCAAGGTAACGCGCTGCCATATCCGGGTGGATGATGTTGGGAATGTCATCAAGGTAGATATCATCCACTGATTTTGCCTGATAGTGATGAAGCATAATGTCCCTATTAGCGCTACCATTGCACACAGCTTACAAAACGACCGATGTTGAGTGAGGTTTAAGACTATCCCTTCATTTAAGAAGAGTGAAGTGTCTGGCGATATCCAGGCGACTAATCAAAAGGTATTTTGGGATTACATGTAAATTATTGTCTGGCACCTCTGACAGAGAGGTCATACAGGAAAAATACCAATCATCCTGGTGGTGGTGTTTACAAGAAGCGCCTGAACCAGAATCGCGATCGCGCCATTATCCTGGTGAAAAGTGGGGAGCACTGGTTTTACACGTTCCTTTATGCCAAACAGGATATGGCAAATATTGATAATCGCGAGCTGGCCGGATTTCGCGAGTTAGCAAAGCACTATGCTGCTCTTAGCGATGAAAAGATCACGGCACTGATTAAGAGTAAAGAACTGGTGGAGATTTGCCATGACTGCAAAAAGTAAATTTAAGAGTCCTGCATTTGAGGCCATCCACAGCGCGGCTTCTGGATTATTAAGCGTCGATGCTATCCCGCAGGAAACGATGCGCAACTTTGATAAAGCGTGCCTCAACAATGTGGATGAGCTGCAACCCATCGAGATTAAGGCGTTGCGTGAGAAGCTGAACGTCAGCCAGCCCGTTTTTGCCAGCTATCTGAACACCAGTGTGTCAACGGTGCAGAAATGGGAAAGTGGGGTAAAGCGTCCAGGTGGATTATCGCTGAAATTGCTTACCGTAGTGCAGAAGCATGGGTTGAAGGTATTGGTTTGAGTGAGTTGTACTGGCTGCAGCATTAAATGGAAATCTGACTGAATCACGGCGCAGAAAGAACAATTTTAACCTCGATAATTGGGAGGGATCGGCTTTAAGCCATACACTGAAAAATTGAGGCCGGGAAAATCCTTAAATGTATTGAAACACCATCTCATGAGCAACAATATGAGATTGTAAGGATTAGTGCAGTAACCTGGGGAGAATACAATGAGGAAGAAAGTTAAACTCTCCCTGATGATTCTCTATTTATTGAGTCAGGAAGAATAGCTGTTGGTAATTTTATGATATCCAGACTTAATGCTATTGAGCTATTTCCCTGGCGTGTTCCTTATTATTTCCCGCCAGATAAAACTTACGCTTTATATTAAAATGATTTATAACTTACTTATTTTACTCTGTTTTTAGCTGGACTTTCCTTCTTTTTCCTGATGATATATACAGGTATTTAGCGCGGCACGGATGTGCGCCAACACACCCGCGCCGCTAATCACAATCACTATTTAGAAGGAATAGTAATCATGACTGACGCCCATTCTATTGCACAACCGACTGAACCAGAAGTCTCTCCTGCAGATAACCGGCAATTAACCGTTAGCTATGCAAGCCGCTATCCGGATTACAGCCGTATACCCGCCATCACCATGAAAGGACAATGGCTGGAAGCTGCCGGTTTTGCCACTGGCACAGCAGTAGATGTAAAGGTAATGGAAGGCTGTATTGTGCTCACCGCCCGGCAGGAGAGCGAACTGATGCAGTCTCTGCGCCAGGTCTGCAAGCTGTCGGCGCGGAAACAAAAGCAGGTGCAGGAGTTTATTCAGGTTATTGCCGGTAAACAGAAAGTCGTCTGAATGAAAAGCCGCTCCCGACATCGCATCGGGAGCGGTTAAATGTCAGGACGCGTAATGTAGATCGAGGGAATTTCAGACTACATCCTCGCGAGCCTCTTTAACCTACGGAACGCTTAACATCAAAAAAGTCGGTCGGTTACTCGCTGCTGGCGGTATCTGTAACGATAATAGTGAGGGGTTTCGTATAACGGCTGAAAAGTTTGGTGGCGATGTCTTCAGCAACTGATTAGTGTCAGGCGGGGAAACCCCCGGTTAACCTGTATCACAGATTAGATAATAGTTGCTTTAGTCAATGCAACAGGAAAGCTTGCCCCTTAAAATTAT
>Ga0308167_1000734_pt1 | contig 49916 bp, 44 predicted proteins | sample PhyCR1_2_FD_202138 | JGI IMG/M metagenome (GOLD analysis project Ga0308167, IMG submission 202138) | Phyllosphere microbial communities from UC Gill Tract Community Farm, Albany, California, United States - DLSLRC.R1 | ecosystem: Host-associated > Plants > Phyllosphere > Unclassified | place... | reverse complement strand
GCGGCGTTGCCCTGGTCCGTGCGGTCACCGCGCTGAGCGGCCTGAAGGGTGCCAACGAAGACCAGAACCACGGCATCCAGATCGCCCTGCGCGCGATGGAAGCCCCGCTGCGCGAAATCGTGGCCAACGCTGGCGAAGAGCCGTCCGTGATCGTCAACAAGGTCAAGGAAGGCACCGGCAGCTTCGGCTACAACGCCGCCACCGGCGAGTTCGGCGACATGCTGGAATTCGGCATCCTGGACCCGACCAAGGTGACCCGTTCGGCGCTGCAGAACGCGGCCTCGATCGCTGGCCTGATGATCACCACCGAAGCCATGGTTGCCGAAGCCCCGAAGAAGGATGACGGCGCTGGCGCAGCCGGCGGCGGCATGGGCGGTATGGGTGGCATGGGCGGCATGGACTTCTGATGTAGAGGCCGGCCATCGGTCGGCACCTGCCATCCGCCACCGCAGTACGAAAAACCCCGCCGGAAGGCGGGGTTTTTTTGTGCGCGTAGTACTGACTCACAGCGCGCTGGTGGGGGCCTCGACCTCGTCCTGCAACCAACCCAGGAAGGCTGCGATGGCCGGTGTCTCCTCGGCGCCGGGCGGGGTGACGGCGTAGTACGCAAACCGCGTCGGCCAGGGCTGATCCAGCACCACCGCCAGCCGACCGCTGGCCACTTCGGCGTCCACATACAGATCGCGCACCAGCGCGATGCCCTGGCCCGCTTCCGCGGCACGGATCAGCAGCACGTCATCATCGAAGGCCGGGCCACGCTCGATGCGCGGATCGGCGGGCAGGCCAAGCGCGCGGAACCATAGCGACCAGTCACTGCGATCGGAATCCTGCAGCAGCGGGTACTGCAGGCAGTCCGCGGCGGAGTGGATCGGCGGCCCCTCGGCGAGCAGCGTCGGGCAGGCCAACGGCAACAGCACCGGTGCCGCCAGCGGGCGCGAGACCAGCCCGGGATACTCGCCGAGACCGTGGCGGATCGCGATGTCGATGCGATCGCGGCGCAGATCCGCCAAGGCCGCCGGGGCGATTCCGCTGCTGGTGACCGGCACCTCGCAGCAGACACTGGACTGGGTCGGGCAGCATGCCGATGGCTGGCTGACCTATCCCGAGGCAACCCATCACGCCGCCGGGCCGCAGCGCCTGGCCGGCAAGATCCAGGCCTGGCGCCGCCTCATTCCCGACGGGGGCTTCCGCCCGCATGTCACCAACGAATGGCTGGATCTGGTCGAGGACCCGAACCATCCACGCACCCCGCTCAATGGCGGCTACACGTTGAGGACCGGTCGCCACGGATTGATCGATCTGCTCGGCGAGTGGCAGCGCGCCGGCATGAACCATGCTGCGCTGGGCATCCAGTTCTCGCAGCGCCCCGCAGCCGAGGTGCTGCAGGAGCTGGCCGAGTACGTGCTGCCGTTGTTTCCCTCGCATGACGGGCCAGTGCCGGCACAGGTGCGCTGGTAAAAGGGGGCGAACGGAATCCCTTCGCTATGACTGGGCGTGTCCTTCGACGCGGATGGCGGCCTCGGCGCCGCGTGCACGCCGGTCAAGCCACAGCTGGGTGGGGAAATACGTCAGCAACGCGCCGATCAGCATGCCCTGCGAAAAGGCCATCGGAAACTGGCTGGCCACCGCGGCGCCCACGGCCATGCCGACCAGGCTTGCTCCTGCGGCCTTACGCTGACGCTTCAGTTGTGCGGCGCTGGCAAGATGCCGTGCCCGCACGGCCTCGCGCTTGGGATCGGGTTGCAGCATGGCATCCGCCATGGCTTCAGCTTGAGAACGGTCCATCGGCGTGTCCTTGCGTCGGTGGTGATGGCTTCATGCTGCCGCGGGACGGCTCCCGCGTAAACCCCCACTCGCGCGCGGCTCAGTGCGTTGCGGGACGCTGCAGGCAATGCGCAGCAGGCGCAGGATATGACGCGCATGCTGGCAGCGGTCGCGCACGATCTGCGCACGCCAGTGCCCCGGCTGGGCCTGGCGCCGAGTTCGCACCGCTCACGCACGCGGTGCGGATGGTGGCCGACATTGAACCCTTGAACGCGATGATCGAACAGGTTCTTGGGCTGGCGGTGGTCCAGGGCGCGGTTCGGCAGCAAGGAGGTCAGCTCTGGCTGCTGCACAGGCCGGGCGGCGGGCTGATCGTACGGATGCAGGTGCCCGCAGTAGCGGCAACGCAGGCGGGAGCCTTTCTCTCAGAGCACAACGGCGATATAGTTAGCCGCCGTATTATGTCGAAGCCGCCTGCATGCTGGAAACCAAACACCATGCCTTCCTGACCGAACTGGAGCGCCGTGGCCAGCCCGATTCGGGCGAGCTGGCGTTGTGCTTCCAGGTGCTGTCGCTGGCCAGCGCGATCGACCAGGACTGTGCCAGCCGGCTGGCGCCGCTGGGCCTGAGTGAAGGGCGCTTCGTGCTGCTGTTCCTGCTGCGCGGTGCGGAAACGGCACTCTCGCCTCACCAGTTGGCCGAGCGCGCCGGGGTGACCCGCGCCACCATCACCGGCCTGCTCGATGGGCTGGAGCGCGAGCACCTGGTCAGCCGCCACAGTGATCCGGATGACAAGCGCCGCATCCACGTGCGCTTGACCAGGGCGGGTCAGGCGCTGGCCGCGCGCTTGTTCGACCAGCAGACCGCGTGGATCGCCTCGCTGTTCGCCGATATCAGCCCGCGGGAACGGCGCACGCTCGGCACGCTGCTGCAGCGCGTGTGGTCGCGCACTGATGCGGGCCGCGCGGCATGAAACAGCCCATCACCCGCGAACGCCGCGGGCAGCTCGATCGCGGTGAAACCGAAGCCACGCATCTGGCCGAAGTGCTGGCCGTCGACTTCGCCAAGCTGATGGCCCATGTCGCCCCCGGCTTGCCCGCCGCTGCGATCACCCCGATGCGCAATGCCGCCAAGCGCGGCATCACGCTGCGCATGCAGGGCGCCGCGACGCTGTTGCGCGTGCATGGCCACGGCGATCATGCACGGTGGTCGCGGCACGCCAGCGACACCGTGCGTGGCTGGGCCTGCTATCTGATCGGCAGCGACCCGGCCTTGTCGCTCGAACACAGGCTCGATGCGCTGCGCACGCTGGCCGACGATGCGCATTTCGGCGTCCGCGAGTGGGCATGGCTGGCTGTGCGTCCGCATGTTGTCGCCGAACCCCTGCGTGTACTCGCGCACCTGCACGGCTGGACCACCGACGTCTCACCCAACGTGCGTCGCTTCGCCTGTGAAGCGCTGCGCCCGCGGGGCGTGTGGGCTGCGCACATCACCTTGTTCAAGCAGGCGCCGCAACACGCGCTGCCGCTGCTGCAGGCGCTGTGCTGCGATGCCTCGCGCTACGTGCAGGATTCGGTGGGCAACTGGCTCAACGACGCCGGCAAAAGCCAGCCCGACTGGGTCCGCGCGCTGTGCAGCGAATGGCAGCAGCACCACGCCGATGATCCGGCCAACACCTATATCCGCAAGCGCGCACTGCGCTCGCTCTGACCTCAAGGAATGCCATGTCGCACATGTTGATCGAGCTCTACACCGCCACCCCCGCCTGGACCGCGCTGGACCCGGTGTCGCGCGGGGCGTTCTTCGCCCGCATCGGCGCCGGCATGCAGCACGTGGATCCGGCCCGCATCACGCCGGTGGCGATGGGCCGCATCGAACAGGACGTTCCGCACACCACGGCTGAGCAGTTCTATGCGGTGTGGCAGTGCGCCGAACGGCTCGATGCCGATGCCTTGCTGGCCGCGATCGGCGCTACCGGGTGGCACGAGTACTTCACCACGACGCACGCGGTGGGGGCAGCAGGCACGCTGCAGCAGCACCTGGCCGAGCTGGCGGCGTTGCCGCGGGGGTGAGCGCACCGCTCGCGGGGAGGGGCCTGAACCGATGCCGCAGTTGCGAATGAAACAGTTGGCACCTCCAAACCCCTGTGTTATCAATACTCCCCAATGAACGCACGCCCCGCCAATTCCTACTTTTGGTATTACTTTCCGAAGCCACCGGCGGAGGAAGGCATGCGCTCACCCTGAAGAAACCTTCAGACGCATTCCCGAAAGCCGCCAGCGCACCTGGCGGCTTTTTTGTTGCCGCCGCGCTGGGGACCCCCACTTCCAAGGAGTTACCCCATGCCCCCCCATACCGACGACCTGCGCATCCGCAAGATCGAACCGTTGACCCCGCCGGCCCAGCTGCTGGCGATGCTGCCCTGCGACGACGAAGCCTCCGATACGGTCAGCGCCTCGCGCGCGGCCCTGCACGAGATCCTGCATGGCCGCGACGACCGCCTCGCGGTAGTGATCGGCCCGTGTTCGATCCATGACCCGGTGGCCGCCATCGAGTACGCCCAGCGCCTCAAGCCGCTGCGCGATGCCTACGCCGATGAGCTGGAAATCGTCATGCGCGTGTACTTTGAAAAGCCGCGTACCACGGTGGGCTGGAAGGGCCTGATCAACGATCCGGACCTGGATGGCAGCTTCAACATCAACAAGGGGCTGCGCGTGGCGCGCGGCCTGCTGCGCGACATCAACAAGCTGGGCCTGCCGGCCGGCGTTGAATTCCTCGATGTGATCTCGCCGCAGTACATCGCCGACCTGGTCGCCTGGGGTGCGATCGGCGCACGCACCACCGAAAGCCAGGTGCACCGCGAACTGGCCTCGGGGCTGTCGTGCCCGGTCGGGTTCAAGAACGGTACCGACGGCAACATCAAGATCGCCGCCGATGCGATCGGCGCGGCCTCCAACCCGCATCACTTCCTGTCGGTGACCAAGGAAGGCGGCACCGCCATCGTGGCCACCGCCGGCAATCCGGACTGTCACGTGATCCTGCGCGGCGGCAAGACGCCGAACTACGATGCCGACCACGTTGAAGCGACCAGCCAGACGCTGGCCAAGTCGCACCTGGCCGCACGCATCATGATCGATGCCAGCCACGCCAACAGCAGCAAGAATCCGGAGAACCAGCCCAAGGTCATCGCCGACATCAACGCGCAGCTGGCCAACGGCGAAGAGCGCATCGTCGGCGTCATGGTGGAGAGTCATCTGGTGGCCGGCCGGCAGGACCTGGTGGACGGCCAGCCGCTGACCTACGGCCAGAGCATCACCGATGGCTGCATCGGCTGGGACAGCTCGCTGGCGGTGCTGGAGAGCCTCGCCGAGGCAGTGCGGGCACGGCGGGCGGCGCGCATCAGCGAGGCGGCATAAGCGTGCGTTGATCCGGGGTAGAGCCACCCCACGGGTGGCTGCGTACAGCGCCGCGGCGCTTCATGCAGTTCATGCAGAAGCAGCCACGCATGGCGTGGCTCTACCCCTGGGGTGTCGCGCGTTCGATGATCACACGGCGCGCCTCAGCTTCGCCAACGCCAGATAGATCGCCGGCGTGGTGTACAGGGTCAGCCACTGGCTGACCAGCAACCCGCCCACGATCGCGATGCCCAGCGGCTGGCGCATCTCCCAGCCTTCGCCGGTGGCCAGCATCAGCGGCAGCGTGCCCAGCAACGCGGCCACGCTGGTCATCAGGATCGGGCGGAACCGCAGTCGTGCCGCCTCGCAGACCGCCTCGTAGGACGACAGGCCGCGCTCGCGTTCGGCCGACAGCGCGAAGTCGATGATCAGGATGGTGTTCTTCATCACCACGCCCACCAGCAGGAACAGCCCGAGCAGCGAGATCAGGTTCAGCTCGTTGCCGAAGGCCATCAGCGCCAGCAACGCGCCTACGCCGGCCGAGGGCAGGGTGGAGAGGATCGCCAGCGGCTGCACGAAACTTTCGTACAGCACGCCCAGCACCAGATACACCGCCAGCATCGCGCCGAGGATCAGCCACAGCTGGCGCTCGCGCAGTTTCTCGAAGCCGCCGGCCTCGCCGCTGAGCCGCGCCTGCACATGGGTGGGCAGCATGATCCTGGCCATGGCCTGGTCCACCGCTTTCACTGCCTGGTCCAGGGTGACGCCGGGCGCCAGCGCGAACTCGATCCACACCGAGGCGAACTGCTGGCTGTGATAGATCCGGTCCGGCGCCATGCCGTACTCCCACCGCGCGATGGACGACAACGGCAGGCGCTGGCCGTCCTTGCCGATCACATGGATCTGCTCCAGCGTGGAAGGATCCTGGGTGTAGCGCGGGTCCAGCTCCATCACCACGCGGTACTGGTTGAGCGTGTCGTACAGCGTGGCAACCTGGCGTTGGCTGAAGGCGTTGTTGAGCACCGAAGCGATCATGCGCATGTCCACGCCCAGGCGGGCGGCGGCATCGCGGTCGATGTCGAGCACCACCTGGCGCATGCCTTCATCGCCCTTGGATTCCACGTCGACCAGCTCGGGCAGGGCGCGCAGCGCATCGGCCACCCTGGGCGTCCACTGCCGCAGCGGCTCCAGCTCGCCGGAGAGCAGCTGGAACTCGTACTGGCCGCTGTCGCCGCTGCCTTCCAGCTTGATGTCCTGGTCCACCCACAGGAACATGCCGCCGCCCGGAATCTTCGGCATGTTGGCGCGCAGGCGGTCGATCACCTGCTGGCTGGAGACCTTGCGCTCGGCCAGCGGCTTCATCTTGATCATGATGAAGGCGTTGTTGACCCCGCTGCGCCCGCCGATGTACCCGATGATGTCGCTGATGGCCGGATCGGCCAGCAGCAGCTTGCGGTAGGCCTCGATCTTGGGCTGCATCACCTGGAACGACAGCCCGTCGTCGCCGCGCGCGAAACCACGCAGCTGCGCGGTGTCCTGTTTGGGCACGATGCCCTTGGGCACCTGCTGGAACAGCCACACGTTCAGCGCGATCACACCGGCGAACAGCAGCAGGGGCAGCGCGAGCCAGCGCAGCATTGTCTGCAGGCTGCCCACATAGGCGCCGCGCAGACGCTCGAACAGCGCGGTGCCGGCGCGCTGCAGTCCATTGCCGGGGCCGGGCCGTGCCTGCCCGAGCAGGCGCGCGCACAGCATCGGGGTCAGGCTCAGCGAGACCAGCAGCGAGACGCCCATCGCCGCCACCAGGGTCAGCGAGAACTCGCGGAACAGTTTCTCGACGAAGTCATCCAGGAACAGGATCGAGATGAACACCACCGCCAGCGCGATGTTCATCGACAGCAGCGTGGCGCCGACTTCCCCCGCGCCCCGCAGCGCTGCGGTCATCGGTGAGGCGCCTTCTTCCCGGTGGCGGGCGATGTTCTCCAGCACCACGATGGCATCGTCCACCACCAGCACCGCGGCCACGATCAGCGCCATCAGCGAGAGCGTGTTGAGCGAGAACCCGAGCAGGGCGATGATCGCCAGCGCGCCCAGCAGCGAGACCGGGATGGCGACGGTCGGCACCAGCGCCGCGCGCCAGTGGCCGAGGAAGGCCAGCACCACCAGCACCACCAGGGCGATCGCCAGCAGCAACGTCAGCTCGGCCTCGCGCAGGGTGGCGCGGATCACCGGCGAACGGTCCATCACCACCTGCATGTCGATGTTGGCCGGCAGCAGCGCCTGCAGCGTGTCCATCTGTGCCTGGATGGCGTCGACGGTCTCGATGATGTTGGCATCCGGCTGGCGGCTGACGATCAGCAGCACCGCCGGGCGCTCGTTGTGGAAGCCGCTGGCGTAGCGGTCTTCAACCCCTTCGCTGATCCCGGCCACGTCCTCCAGGTACACCGGGCGGCCGTCGCGCATCGCCACGATCAGGCGGCGGTACTCGGCGGCGGTGCGCAGCTGCAGCGTCGCTTCCAGCTGCCATTGCTGGGCCTGGCTGGCGACGGTGCCCAGTGGCTTGAGCGCGTTGGCGTTGCGGATCGCCGCGGCGATGTCGTCCAGCGCGATGCGATGATGGTTGAGTGCATTGGGATCCAGCGAGACGCGCACCGCCGGCAGCGAACTGCCGCCCACCTGCACCTCGCCGACGCCGGGAATCTGCGCCAGCTTCTGCGCGATCACCGTGGAGGCCACGTCGTAGATCTGCCCCGGCGAGAGGCTGTCCGAACTCAGCGCGAGCGCCATGATCGGTGCCTGCGAGGGATTCACCTTGCGGTACTGCGGCATGCCCGGCATGCCACTGGGCAGCTGCGCGCGCGCGGCATTGATCGCGGCCTGCACGTCGCGCGCGGCATCGTCCACGTCGCGGCCGAGCGCGAACTTCAGCTCGACCTGGGTCGAGCCCTGGGTGCTGGCCGAGTCGATCCCGGTCAGCCCGGGGAGGGTGCCCAGGGCACGCTCCAGCGGCGTGGCGACGTTGGCGGCCATCGATTCCGGGCTCGCGCCGGGCAGGCTGGCGCTGACGTTGATGGCCGGGTAGTCGACCTGCGGCAACGGCGCGACCGGCAGCAGGCGCAGCCCGAGCAGGCCGGCCAGCACCACCGCCACCGCGAGCAGCACGGTGGCGACCGGATGCTGCACGAACCAGCCGATCGCCCGCGACAGCGGACTCACGCCAGCGCCCCGTCAGCCTCGTCGGTCACCGGCGCGGGGCGCTGCCGGAAGCGGTCGAAGAACAGGTAGATCACCGGCGTGGTGAACAGGGTCAGCACCTGGCTGACGATCAGCCCGCCCACCATCACCAGGCCCAGCGGCTGGCGCAGCTCGGCGCCCGAGCCACTGGCGAACATCAGCGGAATCGCGCCGAACAGCGCGGCCAGCGTGGTCATCAGGATCGGGCGGAAGCGCAGGAGCGCGGCCTGGTGGATCGCCTGGCGTGGCGCCATGCCATGCTCGCGCTCGGCCTCCAGCGCGAAGTCGATCATCATGATCGCGTTCTTCTTGACCAGCCCGATCAGCAGCACGATGCCGATCACCGCGATCAGGTCCAGGCTGCGCCCGCTGACCAGCAACGCCAGCAGTGCACCCACCGTGGCCGAGGGCAGGGTGGAAAGGATGGTGATCGGGTGGATGAAACTCTCATAGAGCACGCCCAGCACCAGGTACATCACCACCACCGCGGCCAGCACCAGCCACAAGGTGCTCGACAGCGACGCGCGGAACGCATCGGCCGCGCCCTGCAGGCGCAGTTCGACGCTGGCCGGCAGCCCGATCGCGGCGCGTGCACCTTCGATCACCTCCACCGCTTCGCCCAGCGACGCATCCGGGGCGAGATTGAAGGAGAACGTCACCGCCGGGAACTGGCCGACATGGTTGATCAGCAGCTGCGCCGGGCGCTGTTCGATCCGCGCGATGCCGCCCAGCGGCACCTGCCGCCCGTCCGGCCCGGTGACGTGCAGGCGCGCGATCGCATCCGGGCCGAAGGCCACGTCCGGGCGCGCTTCCAGCACCACGCGGTACTGGTTGGCCTGGGTGAAGATGGTCGAGATCTGCCGCTGCCCGAAGGCGTCGTAGAGCGCGTCGGCGATGGCCTCCACGCTGATCCCCAGCCGCGCGGCGGCGACCCGGTCGATCACCACATGCGCCTGCAGGCCCTGGTTCTGCAGATCACTGGCGACGTCGGCCAGTGCCGGCGACTGCTGCAGGTGCGCGAGCAGGCGCGGCGTCCATGTTTCCAGCTGCGCGAGGTCCGGGCTGGTCAGGGTGAACTGGTACTGGGTCCGGCTGATCCGGTCTTCGATGCCCAGCTCCTGCACCGGCTGCAGGTACAGCTTGATGCCCGGCACATGCGCCACGCGCTGCTGCAGCCGCGCGATGATCGCCTGTGCATCGGCAGCGCGCTGTGCATGCGGCTTCAGCTCGATCAGCAGGCGGCCGCTGTTGAGCGTGGCGTTGTTGCCGTCCACGCCGATGAACGAAGACAGGCTGGCCACGTCCTCATCCTCCAGCAGCGCCGCGGACAACGCCTGCTGGCGCTGCGCCATCGCCTGGAAGGAAATCGACTGCGGCGCCTCGCTGATGCCCTGGATCAGCCCGGCATCCTGCACCGGGAAGAAGCCCTTGGGCACCCACACGTACAGCACGGCCGTCAGCACCAGTGTGGCGAGGGTGGCGGCCAGCATCAGCGGCTGGCGCTGCAGCACCCAGTGCAGCTGACGATCGTAGAGCGCCACGACGCGGTCGAACGGGTCGCCCTGCTGCGACGATTCCTGCCCATCGGCATCGCGACGGGTCGCGTGGCCGGCCTTGAGCAGGCGCGCGCACATCATCGGCGTCAGCGTCAGCGAGACCAGCAGCGAAATGCCGATCGCCACCGCGAGCGTGATCGCGAACTCATGGAACAACTTGCCGACCACGTCGGCCATGAACAGCAGCGGGATCAGTACCGCGATCAGCGACAGCGTCAGCGAGATCAGGGTGAAACCGATCTGCCTGGCGCCTTTCAGCGCCGCCTGCATCGGCGTCGCGCCGCGCTCCAGGTGACGGGCGATGTTCTCCAGCATGACGATCGCATCGTCCACCACGAAGCCGGTGGCGATGGTCAGCGCCATCAGGGTGAGGTTGTTGAGCGAGAAGCCGGCCAGCAGCATTACCCCGAAGGTGCCCACCAGCGACAGCGGTACCGCGATGCTGGGAATGATCGTGGCCGGGATGTTGCGCAGGAACACGAAGGTGACCATCACCACCAGCGCGATCGCGATCAGCAGCTCGTGCTGCACGCCACGGATCGAGGCGCGGATCGATTCGGTGCGGTCGCTCAGCACCGCCACGTCCACGCCCTTGGGCAGCGACGCCTGCAGCTGCGGCAGCAGCGCCCGCACCTGGTCGACCACGGCGATCACGTTCGCACCCGGCTGGCGCTGGATGTTGATCAGCACGGCCGGGGTGGTGCCCGACCACGCGGCCAGCTGGCGGTTCTCGGCGCCATCCTCGATGGTGGCCACGTCGCCCAGGCGCAGCGGCGCGCCGTCTTTCCAGGCCAGGATCAGCGCGCGGTACTCGGCCACCGAGCGCATCTGGTCGTTGGCATCGAGCATGATCGCGCGGGTCGGGCCGTCGAAGCTGCCCTTGGGCATGTTGACGTTGGCCGTGCCGATCGCGGTGCGGATGCTGGCCATGCTCAGGCCGTTGGCGGCCAGCGCCGAAGGATTGACCTGGATGCGCACCGCCGGGCGCTGCCCACCGGCCAGGCTGACCAGGCCGACGCCGGGCAGCTGCGAGAGGCGCTGGGCCATGCGCGTATCGACCAGATCGTGCACCTGCGGCAGCGACAGCCCCTGCGAGGTCACCGCTAGGGTCAGGATCGGGGTATCGGCCGGGTTGACCTTGCGGTACACCGGCGGCACCGGCAGGTCATCGGGCAGGAAGCTGTCGGCGGCGTTGATCGCGGCCTGCACTTCCTGCTCGGCCACCCCGAGCGCGACCTCCAGCGAGAACTGCAGCGTGATGACCGAAGCGCCGCCCGAACTGGTCGAGGACATCTGCTTCAGGCCGGGGATCTGCCCCAGCTGCCGTTCCAGCGGTGCAGTGACCGCGCTGGTGGTGACATCCGGGCTGGCACCGGGATACAGCGTGGTGATCTGGATGATCGGGTAATCGACCTGCGGCAGTGCCGCGACCGGCAGCAGGCGGTAGGCCATCACGCCGGACAGCAGCAGCGCCACCATCAGCAGCGTGGTCGCGACCGGGCGCTCGATGAAGGGGCGCGAGAGGTTCATGCGCCGGTCCGCGTCGTGTCCTGCTCCACCACCTCGACCTTGGCGCCTTCGCGCAGGCCGTCGATGCCTTCCACCACCACGCGCTCGCCGGCCTTGAGCCCTTCGCGCACCGAAACCCGTTCGCCATCGGCCGGGCCGAGCACCACGTTGCGCAGGTGCGAGGTGGCATCGGCCGTGATCACGTAGACGTAACTGCCTTTGCTGCCGAACTGCACGGCGGCATTGGGGATCACCACCGAATCGCTGCTGCTGACCTGCAGGCGCACATTGACGAACTGGTTGGGGAACAACGACTCATCGGCGTTGGCGAACTGCGCGCGCAGCTTGAGCGTGCCGGTGGCGGTATCGATGCGGTTGTCCAGGCTGGAGAGCACGCCGTCGCCCAGCGCGGTGCGCTCCTCGCGGTCCCAGGCTTCCACGGTGAGCTGCGGATTGGCACGGGCGGCGGCGACCACCGCCGGCAGGTCCGGCTCGGGCACGGTGAACAGCACGCTGATCGGCGTGGTCTGGGTGATCGTGGCCAGCGGTTCGGTATCGCCACTGCGCACCAGGTTGCCGACATCCACATTGCGCAGGCCCATGCGTCCGGCCACCGGCGCGGTAATGCGGGTGTACTGCAGCTGCAGGCGCGCTTCATCCACGGCCGCCTGGTCGGTCTGGCGACGGCCCTGCAGCTGGCGCACCTTGCTCTGCTGATCACTCAGGTCCTGCGCGGAGACGAAGTGCTTGGTCTGCAGTTCGGTGAAGCGCTTGAGCTGGCTCTCGGCGTTGTCCAGCTCGGCCAGGTTCTGCTGCTGGGTGCCCAGCGCACGCGACAGCTGTACCTGGAACGGGCGCGGGTCGATCTCGGCCAGCAGCTCGCCGGCCTTGACGTGCTGGCCTTCGGAGAACGCCAGCCGCAGCAGTTCGCCATCCACGCGGCTGCGCAGGCTCACCGTATGCAGCGGGGTCACCGTGCCGAGCGCCTTCAGGCGCACCACCAGGTCTTCCTGCGTCGCAGTGGCCACGCGCACCGGGGTCGGCTGCGGGCCACCGGCGGGGCTGGCGGCAGGCGCGGGCGAAAGCAGCTTCCATGCGGCGATCGCGACCAGCCCGACGGCGGCAGCGATCAACAGCGGTTTGGCGAAACGACGGCGAGACGAGGCGGGCGTTGAAGCGGACATACGCATCCTGCGCACCCTCCACCGGAGCAGTGCGTCCATGGGGACCGGCCGAGTGCGGCAGGTCAACGGGGGAGAGGGTGTCTGGCGGGGCAGCGGGTGGAACACCGCCGCGTGGCTGGATGCCGTTCGTTTGGAACGGGAGCGCCATGATACAGGGCCAGGCCGCTCAAGCTCCCGTGACCTTGGTCATGCCTGCGCGTGCGTCAATGCACCTCGTCGCGGTACACGAACTTCGGCATTTCCCATTTGAAGTGGATCGCCAGCAGGCGGAACAGGAAGCCGCCGCCCAGGCACCACAGGGTGGCCGCGTTGAGCGACACGCCGAGTTCCAGCAGGGTCAGGTAGGCCGCGCCGGTGAGCAGGGTGATCACGGCATACAGTTCTTTCTGGAAGATCAGCGGCACCTCGTTGCACAGCACGTCGCGCAGCACGCCGCCGAACGCACCGGTCAGCATGCCGGCGATCAGGATGATCGGCACGGTGTGCCCGCCCTCGCGTGCGACCGCGCAGCCGATCAGGGTGAACGCGATCAGGCCCAGGCCATCGAGCACCAGGAAGGTACGCCGGAAGTGGTGCATCCAGCGCGCCACCCAGGTCGCGATCAGCGCCGCGCAGATGGTGAAGCCCAGATACTCCGGGTGCTTCACCCAGCCCAGCGGGTAATGCCCGAGCACGATGTCGCGCAGTGAGCCGCCGCCGAGCGCGGTGACGCAGGCGATGATGACCACGCCGAACAGGTCCATGCGGCGGCGGCCGGCCGACAGCGCGCCGGTCATGGCTTCGGCCGAGATGGCGATGAGGTAGATCAGGGAGAGCAGCATGGGGGTGGCTCCGGAAAACACGTCAGGCGGGGACGGAAACGCACACGCATCACGCCAGCGCCGCTGCACTGTCGTGGGGTGGGATTCCGTTGCCGCTCCCGCTGTCCTTTTGCCTGAGAGTTCGGTGGCCAAGGCCACGTGCCCCTTCGGCGGGTCATTGAAGACCTCTCTCCAGATCGGCGTGTCGGATGCATGGTTGGTGGCGTATCGAGCCACCGGCCTGAGCGATTATGGGAGCCTGCGCCTTCGGCGGGCGCCAGCGCGGCGCCTCTCTCCTGCATCCGGGGCGGATTCTAGCAGCCGCCGGGCCCGCGCCGGGGGATAATCCCGGTATGCCCGCTGAACCCGCCCTGTGGTACCTGTATCTGCTTGAATGCCGCAACGGCAGCTATTACGCCGGCATCAGCAACGACGTGGAGGCGCGCTTCCAGGCCCACCTCGCCGGCAAAGGGGCCAAATACACCCGGGCCCACCCACCGGTGAGGGTGCTGGCGATGCGCGCCTACCCGGACCGGGCCGCGGCGTCGAAGGGCGAGTGGCAGCTCAAGCGGCAACCGCGCGAGCGAAAGCTGGCGTGGTTGGCGCTGCCCGATCCCATGTAGCCCTGCGTGCTGGTTGTTCGGGTCTTCGTTGGCGGCATACCATCGACCCTCGTTCGTTGATCCGCTTGCCCAAGCCCTGGAGTGCCATGTCCCGCGATCTGTCGTTGTACCCGGAAGATGAGAATGGCGATGTGCTCTGGAACATGTTGCAGGATGGCGACGACCTGTCGATTCCGCGCGAGGTGGATTTCGCGCTGATCTTCCCGACCCAGGACGTGGCCATCGCCTTCGCCGTGCACCTGCTCAAGAACGAACAGAAGGTGTCTTTGGCTGCCTACGAGGGCAATGACGAATACCCGTGGCAGGTGGTGGTGCATCCGCTGATGCTCCCGACCCACCAGAACATCTCGGGCTTCGAAGGCCTGCTGGCCAGCGAGGCGGTGTCCTACAGCGGCCAGGTTGATGGCTGGGGATGCCTGTCGCAGGGCTGAGTGGCCCATCCGTGTGGCAGCCCGGCATGGCTGGCTGCCACCGTGGCCGCTCGACCGCTCAGGGCGTCGGCGGCCGTTTCGGCCGGCGATCGTCCTGCGCGTCGCCGAAGATGATCCGCGCGCTGCGCTGGTAGCTCCAGTACGCCACTGCCCAGTTCAGTAGCACCACCACGCGGTTGCGGAAGCCGATCAGGAAGAACACGTGCGCGGCCAGCCAGAACCACCACGCCAGCACGCCGGAGAGCTGCAGGCGGCCGAGGTGGACGATCGCGGCCATGCGGCCGATGGTGGCCAGGTTGCCGAAGTCCTGGTACTTGAACGGGCCCGGCGCGGGCTTGCCAGCCAGGCGCGCCTGGATCGTGGTCGCCACGTGCTTGCCCATCTGCTTGGCTGCCGGGGCAACGCCGGGTACCGGCTTGCCATCGGCCTGGGTCAATGCGGCCAGATCCCCGGCCACGAAGATCTCCGGGTGACCGTCCAAGGTGAGATCGGGCTGCACCGGCACGCGGCCGGCGCGATCCAGGGGCACCTCCAGCGTGCGCGCCAGCGGTGAGGCGGCGACACCGGCGGCCCAGACCACGGTGCGGGCCTCGACGAAGCGCTCGCCGAGCTGGAAGCCCTCGGCGTTGATGTCGCTCACCGGCGTACCGGTGAGCACTTCCACGCCCAGTTTCTCCAGCTGGCGGCGCGCCTTGAGCGAGAGCACCTCGGGGAAGGTGGACAGCACGCGCGGGCCGGCCTCGACCAGGCGGACTTTGGCCGAAGCGGGATCGATATGGCGGAACTCATTGCGCAGCGTATGCCTTGCGATCTCGGCCAGCGTGCCGGCCAGCTCCACGCCGGTGGGGCCGCCGCCGACCACGGCGAAACTGAGCCAGGCGGCCTTGCGCGCGGGATCGGGTTCGGCCTCGGCGCGCTCGAAGGCGAGCAGCAGCTTGCGGCGCAGGGCGATGGCATCGTCCAGCGTTTTCAGGCCCGGCGCATCGGCGGCCCATTCGTCGTGACCGAAGTAGGCGTGGGTGGCGCCGGTGCACAGCATCAGCGTGTCGTAGGCGATCTGCGTGCCATCGGCCAGCGTCGCAGTGCGTGCGGCCTTGTCGATGTCAGTGACTTCACCCAGGCGCACTTCAACGTTGCGCTGATGGCCCAGGATGTGGCGCAGCGGGGCGGCGATATCGGGTGCCGAGAGGCCGGCGGTGGCCACCTGGTAAAGCAGCGGCTGGAACAGATGGTGGTTGCGACGGTCCACCAGGGTAATGCGCACGTGCGCCGAGGCAAGGGCACGGGTGGCCCAGAGGCCGGCAAAACCACCACCGATGATGAGCAGGTGGGGCGTGGGATCGCGGGTCATGCTTCACTCCTTGGCGGGCGCCGGAGGGGGGCGGCGCAGGTCGTCTCGTGATGCGGCCCATGGTCGCACGTGAAGCGCGATGTTCACGTCGATGGCCGATACTGGGTTCAGGGGCCATCGCGCTTGCCCGATGGCCGATCCGATCCCGCCCTGGAGACCGAGATGTCCGAACCGGAAAAGCGCATCGCCCTGCTGATCGATGCCGACAACGCACCCGCCTCCAAGATCGATGCGGTGCTGGCCGAAGTCGCTCGCTACGGCGTGGCCAATGTCCGCCGTGCCTACGGCAACTGGAAGAGCCCGCGCTTGAAAGGGTGGGAATCGGTGCTGCACGAATACGCGATCCGCCCGATCCAGCAGTTCGCCTACAGCCGCGGCAAGAATGCCTCGGACATGGCGATGGTGATCGATGCGATGGACATGCTGTACGCGCGCAATCTGGACGGCTTTGCGATCGTCTCCAGCGATGCCGACTTCACGCCGCTGGTGATGCGCCTGCTGACCGACGGGGTCAAGGTGTACGGCTTCGGTGAGAAGAAAACGCCCGAGCCGTTCGTCAACGCGTGCTCGAAGTTCACCTACATCGAAGCGCTGGGCCAGCCGCATGCGGCCGATCAGGAGGTGGAACAGGACAACGAAGAAACGCGCCCGCGCAAGAGCGGGCCCGAACTGCGCAACGACACCCGGCTGGTGCAGATGCTGCGCCGTGCAGTTACGTCGGCCGAAGCGGAGGATGGCTGGTCGCACCTGGGGCCGGTCGGTAGCCAGATCGGCAACCAGGCCTCGTTCGATTCGCGCAATTACGGGTACAGCAAACTCAGCGATCTGCTGGCCGCGACCGGCTTGTTCGAGATGAAGAAGGACGGCAAATCGACCTATGTGCGCGCGCTGCCCAAGAAGAGCGCGGCCAAAGCGGCGAAGTAAGCCCCCGCCGATCGGCGTATCGTATCCGCACCGCGCGACCCGTGCCGCGCATCGCCCGATATGAGAATCCGATCATGCTGAAAATCTGGGGCCGTCGCAATTCCAGCAACGTGCGCAAAGTGCTGTGGTGTGCCGAGGAGATCGGCGCGCCGTACGAGTCGATCGAGGTCGGCGGTGCCTTCGGTGGCACGCAGTCGCCGGAATACCGTGCGATGAACCCGAACGGGCTGGTGCCGGTGATCGAGGACCAGGGCCTGCCGTTGTGGGAATCCAACACGATCGTGCGCTACCTCTCCGCGCGCTACGCGCTGGGCACGCTGTACCCGGAAGACGTGGTGGCGCGCGCGCAGTCGGAGAAGTGGATGGACTGGACCACCTCGACCTTCGCCGGCGTGTTCCGCGATCTGTTCTGGGGCACGCTGCGGACCGCGCCGGCGGATCGGGACGAGGCGCGCATTGCTGCCGCGCTGGTGCGCTCCGGCGAGTTGCTGGCGATGGCCGATGAAGCCCTGTCGCGGCAGCCGTATCTGTCCGGTGAGCAGTTCGCGATGGGCGATATTCCGCTGGGCGCCTTCATCTATGCGTGGTTCGAGATGCCGATCCAGCGCCCGGACCTGCCGCACCTGGCGGCCTGGTACGAACGGCTGAAACAGCGGCCGGCATATCAGCGTGGGGTCATGACCGCGCTCACCTGAGCGACCGTGCCGCGCTAGTACAGATCCATCGGATCCACATCCAGCGACCAGCGTACCCGGCGTGCCTGCGGCAAGCCGGCAATCTGCGGCGTCACCTGGTCCAGCACGCCATGCAACGGGCGCCGCGCCGGTGAGGACAGCAGCAACTGGGTGCGCTGGTAGCCCGCGCGGCGCGGCATTGGCGCGGGCATCGGGCCATAGCGTTCCACCGCCGCATCGTCGGGAATCAACGCGCGCACGGCACTGAGCATCGCGTTGGCATGCTCCACCTGCTGCGCTTCGGCACGCAGCAGTGCCAGATGCGCGAAGGGCGGAAAACCGGCCGCCTCGCGCTGCTGCAGTTCCGCATGGGCAAAGGCGTGATACCCGCCGTTGACCAGTGTCTCCAGCAGCGGATGCCCCGGGTGGTGCGTCTGCAGCCAGACCTCGCCCGCATCCGCCGCGCGCCCGGCGCGGCCGGCGACCTGGATCAGCTGCTGCGCGAGTTTTTCACTGGCGCGGAAATCCGCCGAGAACAGGCCTTCGTCGATGCCGACCACGACCACCAGGGTCAGCTTCGGCAGGTCGTGCCCCTTGGCAAGGATCTGCGTGCCGACCAGGATGCCCGCACGATCGCCGAGCGAGGCCAACTGGGTCTCCAGCGCGTCGCGCTTGCCGGTGGTGCCGCGGTCGATGCGGATCACCGGAAAATCCGGGAAGGCCTCGACCAGATGTTCTTCCAGCCGCTCCGTCCCGATGCCCTGCGGCTGCAGCGCCAGGCTGCCGCAGTCCGGGCAGGCCAGCGGCGCGGACTGGCGTGCGCCACAGTGATGGCACTGCAGGCGGCGGCCGCCGGCGTGCACGGTCATCGGCGCATCGCAGCGCTGGCACGGGGCGGTCCAGCCGCAGTCATGGCAGAGCAGCACGGGTGCATAGCCGCGGCGGTTCTTGAACACCAGCACCTGGTGCCCGGCCTGCAGATGCTGGGTGATGCCGGCCAGTACCTCCGGCGACAGCCCATCGCGCAGCGGCCGTTTGCGCACGTCGAGCACGCGCACCACGGGGGGCCGCGCCGCGCCCGCGCGCTGCTTCAGGCGCAGGTGGGTGTAGCGGCCGGCCTGCGCGTTGTGCAGCGATTCCAGCGACGGCGTGGCACTGCCGAGCACCACCGCCACGTCCAGTGCCTTGGCGCGCACCAGCGCGAAATCCCGCGCGTGGTAGCGGATGCCGTCCTGTTGCTTGTAGCTGCCGTCGTGCTCTTCGTCGATCACGATCAGACCCGCATTCGGCAGCGGGGTGAATACCGCCGAGCGCGTGCCGACGATGACCTGCGCTTCACCCCGCGCGGCAGCCGCCCACACGCGGGCACGCTCGTTGTCGTTCAGGCCCGAGTGCAGCACATGCACCGGAATGCCCAGGCGGTTGCGGAAGCGCGACAGCGTCTGTGGGGTCAGCCCGATCTCCGGCACCAGCACCAGCGCCTGCTTGCCACGCGCAAGGCACGCCACGATCGCCTGCAGGTAGACCTCGGTCTTGCCACTGCCGGTCACGCCATCGAGGAGGTAGGCGGCAAAGCCGTCGGCGGCGGTGATCGCGGCGATCGCGTCGGCCTGTTCGGCGTTGGGCGCGGGGCCGCCTGCGGGCGAGGCCACGGCCGGCGAATGGGCCAGCGCGATCCGTTCAACCAGCCCGCGCTTGGCCAGCGAGCGGGCGGCGCTGCGCCAGTCGTCCATCAACGTATCCAGGCGGTCTTCGTTCACCACCCCCTCGGCCAGGCACTCGGCCAGTCGCTGCGGGCGGGTGCCGTTGCGCAACTTCGGCTGCGGGTCGTGCCCGGCGTTGGTGAGCTGCCAGCCCCACTGATGGGTGTCCGGCACCGCCTCACCGCGCCGCAGCGGGCCGGGCAGGCCCGTGCTGATCACCTCGCCCAGCGGCGCATGGGTGTAGCGCGCCAGCCACTGCAGCGAGCGCCACAGCTCGCCGGTCAGCAGCGGCGTGGTGTCGATCCACTCGATCGCCGCGCGCAGGTTGCCGGGATCCTCCACCTGGCCGATCCCGGCCACCACCCCCACCAGCTCGCGGGAGCCGAACGGCACCCGTACCCGTTGCCCGGTCATTCCCGGGTCCGGGACCGGCCCAGGCGGCGGGGCGTAGTCGAACAGTTGCGGCAGCGGCACCGGCAGGGCGACGCGCAGGGTCGAAGACGAGGAGGTCATCGGGCCAGTGTAGCGGGGCAGGTGGACGCGGATCACGCCCATTCACCGTCTCAACCAGGTGCGCGCCGAATCATAAATCCCACCTAAATATCCGAGTTGATTGGAGATTCAGGCTTATCCACATCTTCTGTGGATAAGTCTGTGTGCCATTGCGTATGTGACCGCCTTGCGTCAGGAACTTCCGATGTTCTCCTCAGGTTGGTCAAAAAATAGCCAAGAAACAATGATCAATAAAAACAACAAGATAGCTGTGAAACAAAGTTGAAACAGACTTGACGTGGGCCTCACCTGCGGTTCTACCCCGGTTTTTCGTGGTGCTGTGCACAACCTTTTCCACCGGAACGCTTTGCAGACCGTGGCCGCTCACAGGAAATGAACATCCGCGCGCCGCAGCAGTGACGCAATCGCTATCATTTCCCCACAATGATGGAGTTGCTATGACGGCTGCGCCCGCCCCTGTTTCCTCTACCGCAGCCGGCGCGCTGTCGGCATTTCTTCGTGGCGTTGAACGCCGGGCCCTGGTCGTGGCCGAGCTGCAGTGCGGCGACCCGACCGTGGCCGAGCAGGCCCTGGTCGCGGTCATGCGCGCCTTTGCCGGGATCGCCAGCGACCTGCCCATGGCCCAGTGGCCGGAGCGGTTCTGGTCGCTGCTGGTGCACCGCGCACCGTTGCGGGACCCGGCCGCAGGCCAGTGGCCGGCGCCGCTGGCGCATCTGGCCGGGCTGGCCCCGCCGGCACGGCTGGCGTTCGTGCTGCGGATCGGCGGCGGGCTGGATGAAGCCGCTGCCGCACAGGTCCTGGATCTGCCGATGGCCGACTACCAGCACGCCCTGGCCGATGCCTGCCCGCGCGATGCCCATGGCAATCCCGATGCCGCTGGCTGGCGCGCCCTGGCCGAGCAGGTCCAGCTGCGCATCCGGGATCTGCCCGCCAGCCGTCTGCAGCGGCTGCAGCAACCCGTGGCCGCCCCGGCCAGCCAGCCATCGGACGCAGCGTCCTGGCGCACCCCGGCCAAGTCCGATGCCCCCGCCCAGCGCCGCCCGGTCAGGCGCCAACGCGGCCGCCGTTTCCCATGGAAGGGCGTGCTGATCGTGGCCGTGACCGTCGGCGTGCTGCTGGGCGGTGCCGCCTGGTGGAAACACGCCCGCCAGGCCGGCGACCCCGTGATGGATACCCCCGAAGGCGCGGTCGCCGATGCGGGTCCGGTGAAGGTCGAAGCGCTCCCGGCTGACGATCTGCCGAGCGTGGCCCCGGCTGCCTCGCCGTACGCCGCCACCGATGCGGCGATGCTGGCCGACCCGGACCTGCCGACCGCCCGTGATGCCGATCTGTACGCCTGGTTCGCCGCCGGTGGCCCGGTCCCGGTCGACGAATCGCAGGCCCAGCCGAGCCGCCCCGCACCCGCCACCGCCGGCCTGGAGACGGCTGCCGCCGATGAGTAAGCCTGCCTTCCTGCTGATCGCCCTCGGGCTCTCCAGTGCGGCCATCGCCGCCCCCAACCGGGTTGAAGTGCCGCTGGCGGTGCCCGCGCCTGCCAGTGCCACCGCCCCGGCGATCCCGGCCACGCCTGCGGCGCTGGACCCGGCCCAGCTGCGTGAAGTGCGCAGCCGCTATGCCGCCTGGCAGGCCATGAGCGAGGGCGAGCGTGCCCGCGTGCGTGCCGCCGCGGCGCGCGTGGCGGCGCTGCCTCCGGCCCAGCAGCAGGCGCTGCGCCAGCGCTTCGCCGAGCAGGACCAGCGCTTCCGCGACGGCTGGCTGCTTGGCCCGCAGCTCGGCCACGAGTTCACCAAACTGCAGGGCCTGTTCGGCTATCTGCCGGCCGAGCAGCGTCCCACCGCGTTGGCCGTGCTGCGCCAGCTCACGCCCTCCCAGCTGACCCAGCTCACGCTGGTGGCCCAGCGCACCCCGCCGCAGGACCGCGACCGCGTGCGCGCCGAGTTCCTGGGGGTTGCCCCCACCGCACGCGACACCTGGCTGCGCGAGCACGTGGGGCACTGACGGGTTCGTCTCCGTTTACCTGAAAGCGCGGCTTTTCCCCCGCCGCGCGCGTAAGATGGCGGGCCACAACCCGGTGCCTGTGCCCTCCGCGCGCGACCGTAGTTGCCGTCTGTGACTCCCATGTCTACCGCTTCCTCCACGCCGCGCCTCTCCCGGGAAGTGCGCGCCACCGGTCTGCTCGCGCTGCCGCTGGTTCTGGGCCACGTCTCCACCGGCCTGATTTCCTTCGTCGACAACGTGATCGCCGGTCACCACGGCACCCACACGCTCGCCGCCGTCACCATCGGTACGGCGCTGCTGTGGCTGCCGATGCTGATCCCGATCGGCACGCTGATTTCGCTGACCGCCTCGGTGTCGCAGCTGCATGGCGCCGGCCGCGAGCGCGAGATCGGCCCGCTGTTCCGCCAGGCCCTGTGGCTGGCGCTCGGCCTGGGCCTGATCATGTTCACCTTCCTCACGGTGGTGCCGCCGCTGCTCCCCGCGTTCGGCATCGCGCCGGACATCGTGCCGGGCGCGACCGCGTTCCTGCACGCGGTGCGCTGGGGCGGGCCGGCGCTGACCCTGTACTTCTGCATGCGCTACCTCAGCGAAGGCATGCACTGGACGCTGCCGACGATGCTGCTCGGCTTCGGCGGCCTGCTGGTGCTCGCGCCGCTGGGCTATGTGCTGTGTTACGGCAAGCTCGGCTTCCCCGAGCTGGGCGCCGAAGGCCTGGGCATGGCCTCGGCGATCATGATGTGGCTGCAGGCGCTGTGCTTTGCCGGTTATCTGTGGAAGACCAAGCGTTTCGCCCACCTGCAGCTGTTTTCGCATCTCGAAGCGCCGCGCTGGTCGGCGATCTGGGACCTGCTGCGGACCGGCCTGCCGATCGGCATCACCGTGCTGATGGAAGGTGGGTTGTTCATCGTCACCGCGCTGCTGATCGGTCGCCTCGGCGCCACCGAAGCCGCCTCGCACCAGATCGCCATCAACGTCGCGCAGCTGTGCTTCATGATCCCGATGGGCGTGGCCGAGGCCACCACGGTACGGGTCGGCCATGCGGTCGGCAGCGGCAACGGGCTGGGCGTGCGCCGCGCGGCGATCGCCGGGCTGGTGATCATCCTCGGCACGCAGACGCTCTCGGCGCTGGTGCTGCTGTTTGGCCATGACGCCATCGTCGGCGTCTACACGGCCGACATGGGCGTAGCCGCACTGGCCTCGACGCTGTTGCTGTACGCGGCGGCGTTCCAGTTCCCGGATGGCATCCAGGTGCTCTCGGCTGGCGCATTGCGCGGGCTGAAGGACACCCGCGTGCCGATGTTCATCGCCATGTTCTCGTACTGGGGCCTGGGCATGCCGCTTGGCGCCGGGCTGGGTCTCGGCCTGGGCATGGGCCCGCAGGGCATGTGGCTGGGCCTCATCCTGGGCCTGACCGCCGCCGCGATCCTGATGGCCTGGCGCCTGCGCGTGAGCAGCGCCCGCGCCGGTCTCCCTTCGACACCCTGACTTGTGTCCGATGCCGGCGCGCCCGGCACCGGCTATTCTGGCACCACGGCAAGAAGCCACTCTGGAGTTACCCCCATGAACCAACCCGCGCGTCGCAATCCCGTCGCCAGCTTCTTCATCGGGCTGTGGGATGTGATGAACTTTACCCGCCGGCTGATCCTCAACCTGGTGTTCTTCGGCCTGCTGTTCCTGATCCTGATCCTGTTCATCGTCGCGATGGGCAAGAGCGCGACCTCCAAGGCCTCGCTGCAGGACCGCACGACCCTGGTGATCGCACCGGAAGGCCGGCTGGTCGAGCAGTTCAGCGCCGATCCGGTCAGCCGCGCGCTGGGCAAGGCAGTGGGTGACAAGGGCGCCGATGAGATCCAGCTGCGCGATCTGATCCGCGCGCTGGAGGCGGCAAAGACCGACAAGAAGATCGAGCGCGTGGTGCTGGAGCTGGACAAGCTGCAGCCGAGCGGCTTCGCTTCCATGCGCGAAGTGACCGTCGCGCTGCAGGAGCTGCGCGCCGCCGGCAAGCAGGTGGTGGCCTTCAGCGAGAACATGAGCCAGTCGCAGTACCTGCTCGCTTCGCAGGCCGATGAGGTCTACCTGGACCCGATGGGCGGCGTGGTGCTCGAGGGCCTGGGCCGCTACCGCCAGTACTTCCGCACCGGCCTGCAGGACAAGCTGGGCGTGGACGTGCACCTGTTCAAGGTGGGCGAGTACAAGTCGGCCGCCGAGCCGTATGTGCTCGATGCCGCCTCGCCGCAGGCCAAGGAAGCCGATCTGTTCTGGATGAACGATGTGTGGCAGCGCTACCTGTCCGACATCGCCAAGGCACGCAAGCTCGATCCGGCACAGCTGGCCGCCGGCATCGACACCATGCCCGAAGGGATCGCCGCCGCCGGTGGCGACCTGGCCAAGTTCGCCCTGCAGCAGAAGCTGGTGGACGGCCTGAAGACGCGCGAGGAAGTGGACACCCTGCTGACCGAGCGTGGCATCGCCGACGATGACGCCGACGGTGGCTACCGCAACGTCAATCTCGACGCCTACCTGAGCGTGCTGGACGGCCGTCGCTCGCCGGTGGATTCGCGTCCGCAGGTGGCGGTGATCGTGGCGTCCGGTGAAATCTCCGGTGGCGATCTGCCGGCCGGCCGCATCGGTGGCGAGTCGACCTCGGCGCTGCTGCGCGAAGCGCGCGACGACAAGGACGTGAAGGCCGTGGTGCTGCGCGTGAGCTCGCCGGGTGGTGAAGTGTTCGCCTCCGAACAGATCCGCCGCGAAGTGGTCGCGCTGAAGGAAGCCGGCAAGCCGGTGGTGGTCTCGATGGGCGACCTGGCTGCCTCGGGCGGCTACTGGATCAGCATGAACGCTGATCGCATCTACGCCGATCCCTCCACGATCACCGGTTCCATCGGCATCTTCGGCATGATCCCGAACGTGGCGCGCTCGCTGGACAAGATCGGCGTGCATACCGACGGCGTGGGCACCACCCGTTTCGCCGGTGCGTTCGACATCACCCGCCCGATGGATCCGGCCGTGGGCCAGGTGATCCAGTCGGTGATCAACAAGGGCTACGCCGATTTCACCGGCAAGGTCGCCGCCGCGCGCAACAAGCCGGTGGAAGCGGTCGATGAAGTCGCCCGCGGCCGGGTGTGGAGCGGTGCGCAGGCCAAGGAACGCGGCCTGGTGGATGACTTCGGTGGCTTGAAGGCCGCGGTGGCCGATGCCGCCAGCCGTGCCAAGCTCGGCGACGCCGGCAAGTTCCGCGTGCGTTACATCGAGAAGGCGGCCACGCCGTTCGCGCAGTTCCTCAGCGGCTTCGCCAGCAGCCATGCCGGCGCCTGGATGCTGGGCGAATCGGGCATGGCCCGGCTGATGCTGGCCCGTTCGATGCCGGAGCTGGACACCCAGCTGCGCTTTGTCGAAGAGGCCGCGCGTGACCCGCGCAACAACGCCGCGCCGGTCAAGACGCTGGTGTACTGCTTCTGCGGGCTGTAAGCGGCTTCAGCGGTGCTGTGTGACACCCGAACGCCCGGCCTGTGCCGGGCGTTCTGCCATCCGGCCGATGGGGTCAGGGGCTGGGCGGTGGCGCATCGCCGGTAGCGCGGTCCACCTCGGCGGCTTGAGCGTCGGCGGTCTTCTGCAACGTATCACCCACGCCCTTGGCGCGGTCGATCGGATCGTGGATCGCATCGCGCAGTGCGGTCGCCTGCGGTTCCGGCGGCGTGTCCGGTGCCGGGGGCACCGGCCGGTTGCAGGCGCTCAGCGCGAGCATCGCGAGCAGCGGCAGGGCAGTACGGATCGTCATGGCAACCTCCCTCGGTGAGCCGGTGGCAGAGGACCAGTGTCCCACCGCCTCGCGCCCCGCGCGTGATGGCGCCCGGCGTGCCGGCCATCGCGCGTTATCCTATCCGCGCAGCACGACCGGTGCCGCATTCCATGGATTACCGCAGGAGAAGCACGTGAGCGCGCAACGTTGGCGACTGGATGGACAGACCGCATTGATCACCGGCGCCAGCGCCGGCATCGGCTTGGCGATCGCGCGCGAACTGCTGGGCTTCGGTGCGGACCTGCTGATCGTGGGCCGTGATGCCGATGCGCTGGAGATGGCGCGCGACGAGCTCGCCGATGCCTTCCCGGACCGTGAGATCCACGGCCTGGCCGCCGACGTCTCCGATGATGAAGACCGCCGCGAGATCCTGGACTGGGTGGAAGACCACAGCGATGGGCTGCACATCCTGGTCAACAACGCCGGCGGCAACATCAGCAAGCCGGCCACCGAATACACCGAGGACGAATGGCGCGGGATCTTCGAGACCAACCTGTTCTCGGCCTTCGAGCTGTCGCGCTACGCGCACCCGCTGCTGGCGCGGCATGCGGCTTCGGCCATCGTCAACGTCGGCAGCGTCTCCGGCCTGACCCACGTACGCAGCGGCGCGGTGTATGGCATGACCAAGGCCGCCATGCACCAGATGACCCGCAACCTGGCCGTGGAGTGGGCCGAGGACGGCATCCGCGTCAACGCGGTGGCGCCGTGGTACATCCGCACCCGGCGGACCTCAGGGCCGTTGTCGGATCCGGATTACTACGAGCAGGTGATCGACCGTACCCCGATGCGGCGCATCGGCGAGCCGGAAGAAGTCGCTGCCGCCGTCGGCTTCCTGTGCCTGCCGGCCTCCAGCTACGTCACCGGTGAGTGCATCGCGGTGGATGGCGGGTTCCTGCGCTACGGGTTCTGAGTCGCCAGCGGCCGGCACTACCGATCACACAGTGCGTGGCAGCTCACGGGGTGCGCGGCAGCACGCGGTCAAGGCGCACGGTCAATCCAGTCAAGACGCGGGCAAACCGGGTCACGGGACCGGGCAATCGCTGTCGGCCAGCACCGCTTCCAGGCGCGCGCGTTCGGCGGTTGCAGCGGCCTGATTCTCCGGCGCAGCAAAGCGCTCGCGGCCGCGCGCGTCGCGGAAGCGCTGCTGCCAGCTGCTGCAGCGCTGCGCCTCGGCCACCGGCTCGCAGGCATCGCGGACCACTTCGCAGCTGGCCGCATTGCCTGGTGCCTGGCTGCCACCCAGCCCGGTCAGGGCCAGCGATTCGCACCGTGACGGGGCCGGTTCGCGCTCATGCAGGTAACGAACACCTTCTGCGGAGACGCATTGGTAAATGTCCGGCAGCGGCGGCTTGGGCGGCCCTGCAGGGTCGTGCTCGGTCGCTGGCGGTTGCGGGCGCAGGGCTGCACTGTCGAGCAGGCCGCTTTCCTCATCGCCCGCCTGCGGCAGCGGTGGCATGGTGTGCGCGGTGGTGGGCACGGACGGCGCTGCCTCGGCCACGGCGGCGCCACGCACCGGCGCGCTGATCCGCTGGATGCGCTGTTCGCTGCCGGCGGGACAGGCCACGCTCTGGATGGTGAGGTTGCCGCCTGCATCGGTGCAGCGGAAGAACACCGCCTCGTCTGCCGCAGCGGGCAAGGACACGAACAGCAGGGGCAGCAGGAACCGTCGTTTCATCGCATCAGTGTAGAGCGCAGCGCGCTCAGTGGCCGCCGCAGTCCTGGTCCAGGCGTGCATCGATCCCGCGCTGCTCGCGGGTCAGCGCGTCGCGCTCGCTCTGCAGCGCACTGTTGTAGCGGCGGATCAGGTCCCAGCGCCGGTCTTTCAACCGCGAGCAGACCTCCTGCGCGGGCAGGGCATGACATTCATCGCGCACCAGCACGTTGCCGGCCGGTACCACCACGCTGTTCCCCACGCCCGGGTACGGATAGCCACCGCCTTCCCACTGCGAGCTGCCACCACCGATGTTGATGCTGCCGCCGACCCGTGAGCCGCCGCCACTGACGGAGAGCGAGCCTGCACTGCTGCGCGCCGAGCCGCTGCCCATCGGCATGATCGGTGGCAACGGCCGTGAGGGTGGATGGCTGCCCGAGGGCGGCCTCGGGCCAGGCGGATACGGCAGATAGGCCTCGGTCCAGATCGGCACCCAGCGCGGATTGCCTTCATTGCTGTCGCTGACGTAGCTGTCGCCCTCGCTGGTGGTGCATTCGTACATCGGCTGCGGCGGCTGCACGTGCACATACCGCACCTCGCGCTCGGGCGCGCGCGGCGCAGGCGTCGGCTCGGGCGCGCGGTCGCTGCGAACGACCTGCGGGGCCGGGTCGCGTGGGCGCTGCAGGTCGCGGACCTGCTGTCGGCCCTCGCGGCACGGGGCATCCTGCAGCGAGACGGCGCCGTTGCTGCCGACGCAGCGATAGATGCGTACGCTGTCGTTCTGCGCCGCAGCGGGCAGCACAGGGCCCACCAGTGCGAGCAGGGCCAACCACAGGGCAGGGCGCAGGGTCATGCAGCCAGTGTGCGGGTTTGCCTGCCTGCGCGCAAAAGGCGGCTCAGCTGCGCAACACCTGGCCGCTGAGCGCATCGCGGATCGGCGTGGGCTGTGCCAGGCCACCGGTCTGGCCATCGATCAGGCCATCGAGCAGGGCCAGCAGGCGCGGGTCCAGCTCGGCACGCGTGCGTGCCGGCGGCTCGCCGGCAAGGTTGGCACTGGTGGAGACCAGTGGCCCGCCCCAGGCACGGCAGAGCGCGGCGACCAGCGGGTGGGCGCTGATCCGTACGGCGATGCCGCTGTGTTCGCCGGTGATCCAGCGCGGCGCGCGAACGCCGGCGGGCAGGATCCAGGTATTGGCACCGGGCCAGCTGGCCAGCACTGCGCTTTGGCGGTCCAAGGGCAGGACCTCCATCCGCACCCACCCTTCCAGCTGGGCCGGATCGGCGGCGACGAGGATCATGCCTTTTTCGACCGGCCGCTGCTTGAGCTGCAGCAGCTTCATCACGGCCGCCTCATGCGCGGGGTCGCAGCTCAGGCCCCAGACCGCTTCGGTGGGATAGGCGATCACCCCGCCCGCGCGCAGCACGGGCAGGGCAGTGTCCACAGTGAGTTCGTTCATGGCAGGGGGGCCGGATGCATGGCCCGCATTATCCTCCCGCCGTGGCGGGAGGGGTCAACCCGGCCGCAGGCAGGTTCACGTGACGTGACCTGCCCGAGGGGGTCAGGAGGCCTTTTTGACGGCCTTCTTCACCGCTTTCTTGGCCACCTTCTTGGTCGCCTTCTTCGCCGTGGCTTTCTTGGCGACCTTCTTCACCGCCTTCTTGGTGGCGGTCTTCTTGGTCGCTTCACCGGCAGCGGCTTTCTTGGCCGGTGCCTTCTTGGCCACGACCTTCTTGGCGGCCTTCTTGCCGAAGCCCTTGCGCACCGGCTTGCCGGTTTCTTCCATCAGCTTCTGCACCTCGGCCAGGGTCAGCGAGGCCGGCTCGCGATCCTTCGGGATCTTGCCGTTCATCTTGCCGTCGCTGATGTACGGGCCGAAGCGACCGTTCAGCACCTGGATCTCGCTGCCCTCGAATTCCTTGATGATCCGGTTGCGCGCGATCTCTTCCTTCTCTTCGATCAGGAACACGGCGCGGGCCAGGTCGATCGTGTACGGGTCGTCTTCCTTCTTCAGCGAGGCATAGGTGCTGCCGCGCTTGGCAAACGGACCGAAGCGACCGATGCCGACGCTGACGTCCTCATCCTTGTCCTGGCCGAGCGCACGCGGCATCAGGAACAGCTCCAGCGCGTCTTCCAGGGAGATGGTGTGCATCGACTGGCCGGGGCGCAGCGAGGCGAACTTGGGCTTGTCCTCGGCATCTTCGGCGGTGCTGCCGATCGCCGCGTAGGGCCCGAAGCGGCCCAGGCGCACGCTGACCGGCTTGCCGGTCTTGGGGTCGGTGCCGAGCTCGCGCGCGCCACTGGCCTCGGCGCGGTCGACCGATTCGTTCTTCTCGCCGACCAGCTTGTGGAACGGTTCCCAGAAGCGCGCCATCAGCGGGATCCAGTCTTCCTCGCCACGCGACACCGCATCGAGCTCATCTTCGAGCTTGGCGGTGAAGTCGTAATCCACGTACTGGGTGAAATGGCTGGACAGGAACTTGGAGACCGCGCGGCCCACGTCGGACGGGCGGAAGCTGCGGCCTTCCATCTCCACGTACTTGCGGAACAGCAGGGTCTGGATGATCGAGGCGTAAGTCGACGGACGGCCGATGCCATATTCTTCGAGCGCCTTGACCAGCGCCGCTTCGGTGAAGCGCGGCGGCGGCTGGGTGAAGTGCTGTTCGGCCAGGATGCGCTCGAGCGGCACGCGGTCGCCGGGCTTCATCGCCGGCAGCTTGCGGCCTTCATCGTCGTCCTCGGCACTCTTGTTGTCCTTGCCTTCCTCGTACACGGCCAGGAAGCCGGGCACGACCACGGTGGTGCCGCTGGCGCGGAACACGTGCTCGCTGCCGGCAGACAGGTCCACGCTGACGGTATTGAGCGTGGCCGGGATCATCTGGCAGGCGACGGCGCGCTTCCAGATCAGCTCGTACAGCTTGCGCTCGTCGTCGGTGAGGAAGCGCGCCACCTGGGCAGGGGTGCGCAGCGCCGAGGTCGGACGCACGGCTTCGTGCGCTTCCTGGGCGTTCTTGGATTTGGTCTGGTAGGTGTTGGGCTGGTCCGGCAGCGAGGCGATGCCGAAGTCGCGCGCGATCACGTCGCGGATCTCGGCCAGCGCATCCTGGGAGAGGTTCACCGAGTCGGTACGCATGTACGAGATCAGGCCGACCGTGCCTTCGTCCTCACCGATCGCCACGCCTTCATACAGCTTCTGCGCGACCTGCATGGTCTTGCGCGTGGTGAAGCCGAGCTTGCGCGAGGCTTCCTGCTGCAGGGTGGAGGTGGTGAACGGCGGGGCCGGGCGGCGCTTGCGCTCCTTGCTGACCACGTCGGTGACGTGCAGGGCGCCCTGGGCGGCCTGCTGGATGCGCATGCGCGCGGCCTCGGCGGTGTCGCCGTCGGTCACGGTGAACTGTTCGAACTTCTGGCCGTCCAGCTTGATCAGGCGCGCATTGAAGTGCTGGGAGGGATGCGCGCACAGCGCGTCGATGCTCCAGTACTCGCGGGCGATGAAGGCTTCGATCTCTTCTTCGCGCTCGACGATCATGCGCAGTGCCGGGCTCTGCACACGGCCGGCGGACAGGCCGCGCTGCACCTTGCGCCACAGCACCGGGGACAGGTTGAAGCCGACCAGGTAATCCAGCGCGCGGCGTGCCTGCTGGGCATCGACCAGGTCACCGGCGATTTCGCGCGGGTGGCCCATCGCTTCCTTGATGGCGCGCGGGGTGATCTCGGTGAAGACCACGCGCTGCATCGGCTTGTCCTTGACCAGGCCGCGCTCCTTCAGGATCTCGGCGATGTGCCAGCTGATCGCTTCCCCCTCGCGATCCGGATCGGTCGCCAGGAAGATGTCGTCGGCGCCCTTGGCGGCCTTGACGATGGCATCGACGTGCTTTTCGTTCTTCTCGATGAGGTCGTACCGCATCGCGAAGTTGTTGTCGGGGTCGACCGCACCTTCCTTGGGCACCAGGTCACGCACATGCCCATACGAGGCCAGGACAGTGAAGTCCTTGCCGAGGTATTTGTTGATCGTCTTGGCCTTGGCGGGCGATTCGACGATGAGCAGGTGCTTGGGCATGGCGTCAGGATTCTATGGGCAGGGCCCCGGGGAGGGCCGCTAGGGTGGAGCAAATGGCCGCATTAGTGAAGCGGCGCGGGCGATATACATAAACCGAACGCCCGGGGGTGGGCCGGGCGTTCAGCTTTCTGCCTATTAGTGGAATCACGCCGGGCCGGCTCATGTCAAGCGGCCCGGTGTGAGGATTGCCCGGATCAGGACATCGATGCGATCACGCCGATCATCGCGATCATCACGCCGAACAGGGCCACCATGGCCAGCGCGGCGAGCACCAGGATCACGATGGTGACCGTGCCCAGGCCGCGCTGCTGCAGCTCGGGATGCTCGGTGAAGGCCCACTTGTCGACCACCAGGGTGTCGCACATCATGTCGTGCAGGGCCTGCTTGCGCTCGGTGAAGGCCGCCATGATGAAACCGATCATCAGGATCAGGCTGCTGACGATGGTCGCCAGGTAGCGGCAGAACGCGCGCAGGAAGCTGATCCGCTCGCCGTTGCCGCGCACGACCTTGATGCCGACGGCCATCTTGCCCAGCGTGGCGCCGCCGCGCGAGGCGTGGAAGCCGGCGTAGTAGCCGATGCTGATGACCATGCTGAGCAGCATCACCACCAGGGTCAGCGCGACCTGCACGCTTTCGTTGCCCGAGCCGGCACCCGTCAGGTTGATGATCATGCTCAGCGGCAGGGTGACCACGGTGAGCAGGATGTAATCGATGAAGTAGGCGGCGTAGCGTTTCCAGAACCCGGCATAGACCACGTCCTGGCCGTTGACCACCGCGGCGTTGGCGTAGCCGGTGGCCGCGGCCGGCGCGGTGTACGGCGAGTACGTGCCGCCGCCGGTGCCGGGCAGCGGGGCGGTGCCGTTGTCGATGGCGGTGTAATCCCCGCGCAGGTCGATGCCGCTGCCGAGGTTGCTGGCCGCAGAGGCCAGGTTCTGCAGCTGCAGCTCATCGACGGCCTCGGACAGGGGCGCCCACTGCGCGAACCCTTCCCGCCACACCAGCGTGGCCAGGGTGATGTCACCGCGCTGGAAGCGCTGGCGCATGTCGTCTGCGCTCAACGGACCCTGTCGGTCCTGGCCATCGGCGAAATACCACTCAGTCATTGCTTCAATCCCCTGTTGGGTGCATCCATGGACGTGTGTCCGTTATCAGCCGCGGCATTCCTGCGGCAGGTACTTGTCATCGGGCTCGCCGCTGCATTCCCAATGATCGGCGCCGTTGTAGTCCAACCACAGCAGCTTCCCATCCAGCGCGGCGTTGCCGGGCACGGTGAGCTGGGCTTCCACGCCGCAGTGGCCGTTGTTGAAACGGCCGATCCGCACGGTGCTGATCGCACCGTCGGCATAGCCTTCGGCCGGCTGGAAACCTTCGTCGTCGTTCACCGGGCAGCGGCCGTGCTCGCTGTGGAATCCGGCGACCGCGACCTTGATCGGGGCCAGCGTCGCCAGTGCGTCGCTGGCCTTGGATCGCGCGACGTACTCCTGGTAGACAGGCAGGGCGATCGCGGCAAGCACTGCACCGACGATCAGCACCAGCACCACGATCACGGCCGCGACAATGCCCACGATCGCGCATCCGCTCAGTCCCTTGCGGGGCGGCGAAACGGTGATGGGGGTCGGGGTGGCGGGGTGCACGGGTGCGCCGGGGGCGACCGCCGCGGCCGGCAGTGACGGCGGCACTGCCGGGCCGGGTGCGGGCGCTGCCAGCGTTTCGGCCGCCGGCGCGAGGTCCAGCCCGATCTCGGCGGCCACGGTTTCCAGCGGCTGCCACTGGGCCATGCCGTCGCGCCAGACCAGCGTATCGCGCCCGATGCGGCTGGAACGGTAAAGCGCGATCAGCTCGTCAGCAGGCAGCGGACCGCGCTGCTGACTGTTTCCTTCTGCAAAGAACCACTGGTCCACCGGCCCGCTCCTGAATGCGCAAGGCGCTCAGTGTAAGGTCAGTGAAGCGGTTCCGGCTCGTCCACGAACATCTGGGTTTCCATCCAGGCGTAGGCAGCCTCTGCCCCGGGCTGGTTGAACAGCACCATCAGCACGACCCACTTGAGGTCGTCCAGGTCCAGTTCGTCCTGGTCCAGCGCCATCGCACGGTCCAGTACCAGCTCGCGCTGGCTGGCATCGAGAATCCCGTGCTGCTCCAGGAACATCAGGAAACCGCGGCTTTCCACGTCCAGCTTGTCCAGCTCGGGGCCATGGAAGATCCGCACCGGGCCGTTGACACGGCCCAGCACGACGGCCGGGCGCTGCTCGGCGAGCGCGTCCAGCCAATCGAAGGCTTTGTTGATCTCGGTGGGGCTGAAGCCGGCCTGGATCAGGCCGTTCTGGAGGGAGTCGCGGTCGCGGATGAGGTCCGCGTCTTCGCTGAAATAGTGTTCGAACAGGTACAGCAGGACATCCAGAATGCTCTCTTTCATTGCCCCTCGGCCTGCGTCAACGACGCTGTGGAGGTGAAGAAACTAGGGTTTTCGACAGTAGCGACCATGGGCGGCCATTACCTTTCCATCCAGTTCCATGACCAGCAGCATGGCCGACAGCTGGGCCGCCGTCAATCCGCTGCGCTGGATCAGTGAATCCATACCCGTTGGGTCGTGATCCAGGGCTTTCCACAAGCACTGGTAGTCCGGGTCGGTGTAGGAAGGGGCGCGCTCGGGCGCCGGTCGTGCCTGTTCAGTGGGGGCGTCCAATCGGGTTCGCAAGGCCCCGGCCAGGGTCTGGGCCAGGGCGGTCAGGCCGGCGGTCACCTCCGCCGGCTCCTCGACCAGCGCCGCACCCTGCCGGATCAGCCGGTGGCAGCCGCGGGCCCGTGGGTTGCGGATCGAGCCGGGCAGGGCGAACACCTCGCGGCCCGCCTCGGCGGCGCAGCGGGCCGTGATCAGGGCCCCCGAGCGCTGGGCGGCCTCGATGACCAGGGTGCCCAGGCTGAGGCCGGCGATGATGCGGTTGCGTGCGGGGAAATGCGCCTGGCTCGCCGGCATCCCGGGCGCGTATTCGCTGACCACCGCGCCGGTGGCGGCAATCCGTTCATGCAGGGCGGCATGCCGGGGCGGGTAGGTCTGGTCCAGACCGGTGGCCACCACGGCCACGGTCATGCCCCCGGCGACCTGCAGGGCGCCCTCATGGGCCTGGGCATCGACCCCGGTCGCCAGGCCGCTGATGATCGACCAGCCATCGCCGGCCAGCGCGGTGGCGAAGGCGTGCGCGTGCTCGCGGCCGCTGGGGGAGGGCGAGCGGCTGCCGACCACCGCCACCGCCGGATGCCACAGGCGCGTCGGGTCTCCGTCCACGAACAACGCCACGGGCGGTTCCTCGATCTGGGCCAGCAGCGCCGGGTAATCGGGATCGGTGAGGGCCAGCAGGTGGTGGCGTTCGTCTGCCAGCCAGGCCAGGCCGTGGGCCAGGTAGCCTTCGTCCGGCAAGGCCAGGCGGGCGCGTTGCGCGGGGCTGCATCCGGCGGCGCGCCAGGCGCCCGGACCGGCGCGCAGCGCCGCGGCCGCATCCGGGAACTGGCGCAGCAGGCGCAGGCGGGGCGGCAGGGCGCCTCCGGCGAGGACGACGGTGAGCAGGGCGGTGGAGGAGGCAGGGCAGCAGATGGGCATCCGCTTACCCTGAGGCGCAAACGACGACGGCGCCCTAGGGCGCCGTCGGAGGGCAGGGTAGGATTCCGCCGCGCTTACTGCTTATCGGGATGCAGTGCCGAATAGCCGACGTGGACCGGCTTCACGCCTTCCATCACCAGCGCGTAGCTGACGTTCTCGAAGGTGCGGAACACCATCGCGTGGGCGGCGTACTCGTCCGGCAGGGTGACCCGGCCGGCACCGCTGGTCAGCGAATCGTCCATCCGCGACGAGTTCGGGTAGTCCATCCGGTGGGCGACGTGGCGGCCCTGGCGCCACAGCGAGAACACGGTGCCGTTGTCGACCCCGTTGGCGCTGCCGGCGGAGATCGCGATCACATCGCGCGGACCGCCCGAGGTGAAGGTGTCGGCCACCGCCAGGACGCGCACATCCAGATCAGCGGTCTGCGGGGCGGGCACGTGCGGCACGAACTGCAGATCGTACGGGCGGGCTTCGACCGGCACCAGGCGATCACCGGCGCGCACTTCGCGGCCGTCGACCTGGCCCTGCAGCACCAGCGAGGTCACCTCGACATCGCCGCTCTGCACGCGGCTCACCGTGCCGACGTTGATCTGGGCCAGTTCGTAGCCCAGCGTCTGGTGGCGCTTGCTGGGCACGATGAAGGCTTTCCAGACATTGCCGCTGCCGGGCGTGGTGTCGCCGCGGGCGTTCAGGTCTTCGGTCGGCTTGGGCAGGGCGTACTGCACGGTCGGGCGGACCACCGCGTAGCGCTGGCCGACCTGGGCGTTCTCCAGGCCCCGCACATAGGCGGTCTGCCCGGTGGTGGCACGCAGGCGGTTGTCTTCCAGGTTGACCACATACGGCAGCGACTTGACCTCGTCGACCACGCTCAGCTGCTTCAGGAACGGCTCGACCTGCTCCAGTGGAACGCCGTTGATCGGGGCCTCCTGGCGCGGGCCGGGCTGGGCCACGACGCGGTCCAGATAGGCCAGGCTGAGCACGTCACCCGGGTAGATCAGGTGTGGATTGCTGACCTGCGGGTTGGCCTGCCAGATCTCCGGCCACAGCCAGGGCTTCTGCAGGAAGCGCGCCGAGATATCCCACAGCGTGTCCCCTTTGCGCACGACATAGGTATCCGGGTGCCCGCCATTCATTTCCACGGCGGTAGCATAGGTAGCAACGGTCAGCATCGCCACGGCGACGACCGTACGAGTTCGTTCAAACATAGATGTGGTGCCTGATTCCCCAACAGGTTCGCGCACTATAGTCCAGAAACCGGGGCGCGGGGCAAGCGTTGGCGATAGAATCGCCCTGTACGCCGCTTCGACCGGCGCCCCCTACCGGTATTTGCCATGGCCCTCCTGCCCATTCTCGAATTTCCCGATCCGCGCCTGCGTACCAAGGCTGCGTTGATCGATGCCGCCGACGTGACCACGCCGGCGTTCCAGACCCTGATCGACGACATGTTCCAGACCATGTACGACGCCCCGGGCATCGGCCTGGCCGCCAGCCAGGTGGACGTGCACAAGCGCTTCATGGTGATCGATGTCAGTGAGGAGAAGGACACCCCGATGGTGTTCATCAATCCTGAAATCGTCGCCAACGAAGGCGGCCAGGTCTACCAGGAAGGCTGCCTGTCGGTGCCGGGCATCTTTGCCGATGTCACCCGCGCCAACCAGATCACCGTGCGTTACCTGGACCGCCATGGCGTGGCCCAGGAACTGACCACCGACGGCGTGCTTGCCGTGTGCGTGCAGCACGAGATGGACCACTTGGACGGCAAGCTGTTCATTGATTACCTCTCCCCGCTCAAGCGCGAGATGGTGCGCAAGAAGCTGGCCAAGCAGCGCAAGCACGTTGCCTGAGGTGAGGGCAGAGACCGCCGCGCGGGCTGACCGCGCGACGGGTCCTGTTGCGCGGCGCCGGACACCGGCGCCGTTTTACTTTCTGTTAGTGGGGTCGTCATGAAGATTGTCTTTGCCGGTACGCCGGAGTTCGCCGTGTCCTCGCTGCGTGCCGCCGCCCGCCACCATGAAGTGGTCGCGGTGTACACGCAGCCCGATCGCCCGGCCGGCCGTGGCCGTGGCCTGGCACCGTCGCCGGTCAAGCTCGAAGCGATCGCGCGCGGCATCCCGGTGTTCCAGCCGGAAAGCCTGAAGACCCCCGAAGCGCAGCAGCAGCTGCGCGATCTGGCGCCGGACCTGATGGTCGTGGTGGCCTACGGGCTGATCCTGCCCAAGGCGGTGCTGACCATCCCGACCCACGGGTGCTGGAACGTGCACGCCTCGCTGCTGCCGCGCTGGCGCGGTGCCGCGCCGATCCAGCGTGCGATCCAGGCGGGCGACGCCGAGACCGGCGTGTGCCTGATGCAGATGGAGGCGGGACTGGATACCGGCCCGGTGCTGCTCAAGCAGCACATCGCGATCGGTGCCAACGATACCGGCGGCCAGTTGCACGACCGCCTGGCCGAGCTGGGCGCGCAGGTGCTCTCCGACGGCCTGGGCCTGCTGCGCGCGGGCATCAAGCCGATCGCCCAGCCGCAGCCCGAGGCGGGCGTGACCTACGCGCACAAGCTGGACAAGGCCGAGGCCCGTCTGGACTGGGCGCAGGATGCCCACGCGCTGGCCCGTACCGTACGTGCGTTCAACCCCTGGCCGATCGCCGAGGCGATGCTGGCCGGCGAGCGTGTGCGCATCCATGGTGCGATCGCGCTGGATGACAACCAGGGCAAGGCCCCGGGTACGTTGCTGGCGGCCTCGCGCGAGGGCATCGACATCGCCTGCGGCCAGGGTGCGCTGCGCCTGCGCGTGCTGCAGCGTGAGGGCGGCAAGGCGATCACCGCCGCCGATTACCTCAACGCCCGCCGCGACCTCGGCGTGGGTGCCTGAGATGACCAACGCGCGTTCCGGCAAGCCTGCAGGCCCCTACACCGCCCACACCGCCCCCGGCGTCCCCACGCGCGTGCTGGCCGCGCGCGTCCTGGCCCAGGTGATCGGCCGTGGCCGCTCGCTGAAGGCCGAACTGGCCACCGCCCTGCCGACCCTGGACGACAGCCGCGACCGCGCGCTGCTCGAGGCGCTGTGCTTTGCCGTGCTGCGCCGCCGTGCGGCCTACGATGCCGCGCTGGCGCAGTGGATGCCGCGCCCGCTGAGCGTGCGCGAGGACGAGCTGCGTGCGCTGCTGCTGGTCGGCTTCGCCCAGCTCGACGCGCTGGAGCTGCCCGCCCACGCCGCGCTCTCGGCCACGGTGGACGCCGCCCGCGCGATGGGCCGTGACCGTCAGGCCGGCATGGTCAATGCGCTGCTGCGCCGTGCCCAGCGCGAAGGCATTCCGCCGTTGCCGCCGCGCGATGCCTTCCCGCTGTGGATGGCCGAAAAGATCGAACAGGATTGGCCGGATGAGGCCGAGGCGGTGTTCAGCGCCAGCCTGCAGGCCGCGCCGTTGTGGCTGCGGGTCAACCGCCAGCACGGCAGCCGCGAGGCGATGCTGCAGCAGATGGAAGCCGCCGGCATCGCTGCCGAAGCCTCCAGCATCGGTGCCGATGCGATCCGCCTGCCGGTGCCGGTCGCAGTCACTGCGCTGCCCGGCTTCGCCGAGGGCGCGCTGTCGGTGCAGGATCTGTCTGCCCAGCAGGTGGCCGATGCGCTGGCGCCGCGCCTTGGCGCGCGCGTACTGGATGCCTGCGCCGCACCGGGCGGCAAGTCCGCGCACCTGCTCGAGCGCGATCCGACCCTGCACCTGCTGGCGTTGGACATCGATCCGCGCCGGCTCAAGCGCATCAGCGAAACGTTCGCACGCACCGGCGTGGGCCAGAACGCGAAGGTGCTGGCCGGTGACGCGACCGATCCGGCCAGCTGGTGGGATGGGCAGTTGTTCGACACCATCCTGCTCGACGCCCCGTGTTCGGCCACCGGCATCATCCGCCGGCAGCCGGACGTGCTGGTGCACCGCCGGCCGACCGACATCGACGCCCTGATCGCGCTGCAGGCACGCCTGCTGGATGCGTGCTGGACGATGCTCGCTCCCGGCGGAACCCTGCTGTATGCGACATGCTCGATCCTGCGCGATGAAAATCAGTTCCAGGTCGAAGCGTTCCTGCAGCGCACGCGTGGCGCGGGCTTCCTGCCGCTGGGTGAGGCGTATGGCCACGATTCCTGGGCCGGGCGCCAGCGCCTGCCGGGTGAGGACGGTGCTGACGGCTTCTTCTATGCGCGTCTGCTAAAGAAGGGTTGAACCGAACCCGGCTAGAATCCCGCCCCATGCTTAACCACCGCGCATCCCGAGAGTTCTGGCTGCTTGCCCTGATGGCCCTGCTCGTTCTGGGGGCTGGCCTGGGCATGCGTGATCCCTGGCCGTCCGATGAACCCCGCTTCGCGCTGGTCGCCAAGCAGATGGTGGACAGCGGCGACTGGCTGTTCCCGCACCGGGGCACCGAGCTGTATTCGGACAAGCCCCCGATGCTGATGTGGTCGCAGGCTGCGCTGTATTCGCTGATCGGTGATTGGCGCGTGGCGTTCCTGCTGCCCTCGCTGCTGGCCGCGCTGGGTACCCTGGCCTGTGTCTACGACCTTGGCCGCCGGCTGTGGACGAGGCGGGTCGGGCTGTATGCCGCCTGGGCGCTGCTGTTCGCGCTGCACTTCACCTTCCAGTCCAAGAAGGCCCAGATCGACCCGCTGGTGGTGTTCTTCATCACCTTGGCCAACTACGGCCTGCTGCGCCATCTGCTCAGTGGCCCCGCATGGCGCTGGTGGTGGCTGGGCTGGTTCGCCGCCGGGCTCGGGGTGATCACCAAGGGCGTGGGCGTGATCGCACTGCTGATGATCCTTCCGGCGGCGGTGGCCTCCGTACTCGGCTGGCCGCGGGTCAAGCTGCACTGCCGCGACGGGCGTTTCTGGCTCGGCCCGCTGGTGTTCGTGCTGGCCATCGCGCTGTGGCTGGTGCCGATGGTGGTGACCGCGCTGGGCAGCGGCTCGGCCGAGTACCGGGCCTACCTGGACGACATCCTGTTCCGGCAGACCGCCAAGCGCTATGCCCAGTCCTGGGATCATCACCAGCCGTGGTGGTACTTCCTGGGCACGATGCCCTCGATGTGGATCCCCGCCTTCCTGGCGATTCCGTGGGCGATCCCGGCCTGGCGCCGGCGCCTGCAGCGGCGCGATGCGCGCTACCTGCTGCCGCTGGTGTGGTGGCTGTTGATCGTGCTGTTCTTCTCGATCCCCAACGGCAAGCGCGACGTCTACATCCTGCCGGCGCTGCCGATGTTCTGCCTGGCGCTGGCACCGCTGCTGCCGGGGCTGCTGCGCAAGCGCGCGTTCCAGTGGCTGCTGGGCGGCTTCGTGGCCCTGCTGGCGGCCGGCCTGCTCGGCATCGGCACGTCCATGCTGGTCGGGCAGCCGGGCTTCGAACGCAAACTGATTCTCGACCGTGGCATCGATACCGCGGTGACCTCCGGCCTGGGCTGGGTCGCGGTCGCACTCGGCTGCTGGGCCGTGCTCACCCTGTGCATCGCCGGCGTGCGCCGCTTCCACCTGGCCGTGGTGGCGACGCTGACCATGGCCTGGGTCGCATTCGGGCTGATCGGCTACCCGCTGTTCAACGACTCCAGTTCCGCCCGCGGCCTGATGCAGCAGGTCGGCCAGCGCATCGGTCCAGACGCCGAACTGGGCCTGGTCGCCTGGAAAGAGCAGAATCTGCTGATGGCCGACCGGGACGCCGCCACCTTCGGTTTCAACCGACGCTGGGACCGGCAGCTGGGCGATGGCGTCGCCTGGCAGGCGGCACGTCCGCAGCAGCGTTGGTTGCTGGTGCAGGAAGACGCACTGCTGGCCTGTGTGGACCGCACCAGCGCCGAGCTGGCCGGGGTCGCCAACCGCCGGCGTTGGTGGTTGGTAAGGCCCGGTGACATCCATGGCCCCTGCGTGGCCAGCGCCGAAGAGCAGGAGCGCGAACGCGCGCTGCACCGGATCGATGGCGATGAGTGAGGTCTGCACTGCTGGCGGCCTGCCCGGGCGGGAACCGCAGGACCGTGGGCGCCGGTCGCGTCCAGTGCAGTCACGGGCCTGCGTGCCTGCGTGTGGCGATCGAGGTTGGCAATGACGTTTTCCCGTGGATCCGAGCCGGCCACGCCTGTTTCCCCGCCGCCGCTGCAGGGGCGTGCCGGCGTGGCGCACTGGATCGCCACCGTGGGCCTGTTCTGCATGCCCGCCCTGGTGCTGACCCTGCCGCAGAATCTGCTGCCCTACGGCATCCTTCTGCTGCTGAGCACGCTGCTGGCGCCGGACTATCTGTGGCGCGCACGTGGCCTGGCCGGGCGGCCGGTGAAAGTGCTGGCCTGGCTGGTGGTGGCCGCGATCGCCTTCGCTCTGCTCTCGATCTATCTGTTCGAGCAGGGGCTGCGCGATATCGACAACCGGTCGCGGTTCGTCGTGATCCCGTGGATCGCCTTGTGGGTGTGTGCCTTGCGGCCGGATATCCGCTGGCTGTGGGCAGGTGCCCTGGCCGGCCTGCTCGGCACGATGGTGCTGTCGATCCTGCAGGTGGCCGGGGGCGCGCCGCGTGCCGACCTGAGCACCAATGCGATCGTGCTGGCCGACATCGTGCTGGTGCTGATGGTGCTGCTGGTCTTCTGCCGGCCACACCAGCGCTGGACCTGGGTGATCGTGGGCATGGTCGCCGGCTGCGTGACCATCGTGCTCAGCGGCAGCCGCGGCGTCTGGCTGGCGCTGCTGGCGCTGCTGGTGGTGATGGCGATGAGCCTGCGCTGGCGCACCGGGCGTGCGCGCCTGGGCGTGCTGCTGGCACTGGTGGCGATCGCCGGCACCTTGACCCTGACCATCCCGAGCCTGCGCGAGCAGGTCCGCCTGACCGAGCTCAAGCACGACGTGGTGCGGATGGAGCGCGGTGACAGCGACTCCTCCGCCGGTGCGCGCGTGGAGCGGCTGCAGGTGGCCTATGAAACCTTCCTCGACCATCCCCTGACGGGGGTGGGCATCGGCCATTTCGACAGCGCCATGCAGCGCCTGCCGGTGTGCCGGGATGATCCGAGTGAGCAGCGCTGCCACCTGGGCCATGCGCACAACGATCTGGCCGAGTGGGCCGCGACCCAGGGCGCCCCGGGCCTGCTGTTGCTGCTGGCGATCTATGGCGTGCCGCTGTGGGTGTTCACCGGCCTGCACCGGCGCAGCGGCGAGCAGACCTTCCGTGGCCCGGCCGCCGCCGGGATCATGGTGGTGGTGACCTATGTGCTGTGCGGGATCACCCAGTCGATGTTCGCGCACCAGATAACGGCCAGCTTCTACGTCACCATCGTCGGCCTGCTGGCCGGGTTGTCGATCGTCCAGGGCCATACCCGGCGCCTGGCGCTGGCGCGGGCCCAGGCCCAGGCCCAGGCCCAGGCTCAGGCGTCGGGCTGATTCCGCGGCGGGTCGGTGACCGGCTGCCCGTTCTGCAGCATCCACAGCATGATGGTCTTCTGGCGCACGTAGTTGGCGCGCACATAGGCGTAGACCAGCCCGTGCCAGCCATCGCGGAAGCCGCCGCGCAGCAGCAGCCCGCGCCAGAACCGCCACGCCGGCGCCAGGATCAGCTTGGGCAGCGTGGCGCGCTTGCCCCGCGCGAACTCGTGCTCGGCCATCATCCGCGCGTAGCGCTGGGTTTTGAGCAGCTGCTGTTCCAGCGAGCGGTAGGGGTAATGGATCAGATTACCCCGCAGGGTGCCCACCGCGCCATCCACGCTGGCCGCCTCATGGATCTCGCGCTTGCCGCGCCAGCCGCCATGGCGGCGGTCGAACAGGCGCAGGACCCGGTCCGGGTAGGCATTGCCGTGCTTGAGGAACTTGCCGAAATACGCGGACAACCGCGCGAATCGGTAGCCGTGGTGGCCGGCGAAGCCGGTGGCCTGCGCGGTCAGGATCGCCTCGCGCAGGGCGTCGCTGATGCGCTCGTCGGCATCCAGGCACAGCACCCAGTCATGGGTGGCCTGCTCGACGCAGAACGCCTTCTGGCTGCGGAAACCATCGAACCGGCGTTGCAGGACCCGGGCACCGGCGGCCGTCGCGATCGCCACCGTGGCGTCGGTCGATTGCGAGTCCACCACGACGATCTCGTCGCAGAAGGCCAATGAGGCCAGGCAGTCGCCGATGCGGTCGGCTTCATTGAACGCGATAATGCAGGCCGAAATGCGAGGCCGTTCAGTGGGAGCGGTCGAGGAGGACATGATGGCCGAGTACCTGCTGTTTGCGACGGAGCGTTATGCGCTGCCCATTCTCGCCCCTCTGGCGCAGGCGTTGCACGCATCCGGTCAATCGGTGTCGGCCTGGTTCGCCGATGGCGCCGCCGGCGCATCGCTGCCCGACGTGCCCAACGTCGGCCTGAAAGAGGCGCTGGCGCTGCGCCCACGTGCGGTGTTCAGTGCCGCCAACTGGGTGCCGCCGTTCATCGCCGGGGCCAAGGTGCAGGTGTTCCACGGTTTCAACGTGCAGAAGCGCGACAGCGCCCGTGGCCACTTCCGGGTGCGGGGACTGTTCGATCTGTACTGCACCCAGGGCCCGGCCACGACCGCCCCGTTCCGCGAGCTGGCCGCGCGCGAGGGCCACTTCGCCGTGGCCGAGACCGGCTGGCCCAAGCTGGACCCGCTGTTCCGCGATGACGGCGGCCTGAGCGCGGGATTGCGCGTGCCGGCCCAGGGCCGCCCGGTGATCCTGTTCGGTTCGACCTTCACCGAGCGCTTGAGCGCGGCGCCACACCTGTACGACCAGATCGCGGCCGACATCGCCCGCGGCGACCACTACTGGCTGCTGACCCTGCACCCCAAGTGCGCGCCGGAGCTGTTCGATCGCTACCGCGCGCTGGCTGGCCCGCATGCGCGCTTCATCGAGCCCGAACAGGTGATGGCCGCGCAGCGCGCCGCCGATGTGCTGGTCTCGGACACCTCCTCGATCGTGTCCGAGTTCATCGTGCAGCACAAACCCGTGGTCACCTTCCGCAACCGGGTGCCGCAGCCACACATGATCGATTTCGACGACGCCACGCAGCTGCCCGCGATGCTGGCCCAGGCGTTGGATCCGGCGCCGGCGTTGATGGCCGAGATCCGGCGCTACGCCGATGCCATCCACCCGTTCCGCGATGGCTATTCCTCCGAGCGGGTGATCGCCGCGACCGAGGATTTCCTGTCCGGCGAACTCGGCACGCTCAAGCGCAAACCGTTCGGCGCGTGGACGCGCGGCCTGCAGATCCGCAAGGATCTCGGGTACTGGGGGCCGGCAAAGCGCTGAAGCACCCTTGGCGATGTCGGTCGGGTTAAGGCGAGCCGGCGAGCAGCCGACAGCACCGGGATGCACCCCCTGCGTGGACGGTGTTCATCCGGTCGGTCCACGCCATGCGTGGAGGCTCGACTACCAGCGCAGGCGGCGCTTGGCCAACGCCCGGCCCAGCTGCTCATACACCGCGCGTGCTTCGGCCTCCGGCAGGTATTGCAGCACCAGCGGCGTGCCCATGCTCGCGCCGGCGGTATCCAGCCACACGCTGGCCGTGCCCAGCCGGCGGTCTAGCGGCGAGCGGGTCAGGCGCAGCGCCTGCAGCTTGTCCAGCTCTGCAAAGCGCCACCAGCGCTGCCACCAGCCGCCACGCACGGCCACGTAGTCGTCATCCAGGTGATAGCCGATGCGGGCCATCTGCCGGTGCGCGCGGAATGCCGACCACGGCAACCACAGCAGCAACACCGCGCCCCACGGACCGCCGTACCAGATCGCGCCCGCGCTCAGCAGCGGAACCACGCACAGCGCGCCCAGGCACAGCCGCCACCAGCCGCGCCTCTGAACCGGCTGCCAGCGCGCCGGCGGCCACTGCAGGTGCGGCAGCAGATGCTGGACCAGCCCATCGCACACGGCCGGCGTCGCCAGCGGCGCGAGTTCGCGCAGGTCACGCCGCTCGCCTTCGCCGGGGTTGCCAGCCGCGATATCGATGCGCAGTTGCCGGCGCTGGAACCAGCGCTGGAGGGCCGTCTCGCGCAGCGTCCAGGCCTGGATCCGGCGCCGCGCCACGCTGGTGCGCATGCGCGTCAACAGTCCGCTGGCCACGGTCAGCCGACGCTCGTGCTCACTGAGCCGGAAACCGTAATAGCGCAGCAGCGCGAGCACCACCGAGAGCACCCGCAGCAGCACCCAGAAACCGGCCACGGCCAGCACTGCGGCAATCGCCCAGAGCCACATGCCAGGGTGCAGGTGGCTGGCATAGCCGAAGGCCTGGCGCCCGCCTGCTTCGATCACATCGGACACGCTGCCACGCGGGAACAATTGCAGCATCGCACCCAACACTGCCACCACCACGACCCAGCCGCGGTTGGACAACAGCCCGATGCGGATGACCTCGCCGGGGCTCAGCGCCAGCAGCACGTCCTCGGCAGGCTCGGCGAGCGCCGCCTCGCCCCCGGCCGCGGCCGGCGCTGCCTGGCCACGCTGGCGGACCAGCCGCTCCAGTGCGAGTGCCTGGTCCAGCTTCAGCACCCGCATCTCTGCTTCGGGTCGGTTGCCGCCGGCCGATTCCAGCTTCAGCTCGGCCACGCCGAACAGGCGATGCAGAGGGTTCTGGTGGACCACCACGTTGTGGATGCGGGCAAAGGGAATTTCGCGGCGATTGCGCGCGAACACGCCACTGCGCACCGTGATTGCCGTCGCCCCGATCCGGTAGCGGTAGGTGAGGTACTGCAGCACCGAGTACGCCACCAGCACCACCACGGCGATCACCGGGCCGATCGACAGCCAGAACTCATCGCGGTCGCCGCGCTGGCCGAACACCACCAACGCGATCAACGGCACCAGGCCTTGGCGCAGCTGCATCAGCAGCACGAACAGCCACGACCAGGGATGCAGCCGCTGCTCCGGCGCGGCATCAAGCGGCGGCGGAATACTCACAGGGCGTCGTCGTCCTGGTCCAGCTGGTGCGCCAGGGTATCGCGCAGGCGCTCGGCATCGGCGCTGTCCAGGCCACTGAGGGTGACCGCGCTGAAGCGGCTGCCGGCGGTATGCACGACCAGCGTGCTCAACCCGGCGCTGCGTTCGATCGGGCCACGCCGCAGATCCAGGTGCTGCACGCGCGAGGTCGGTACGCGGGTTTCGTTCTGCCAGAGCAGGTCACGGCGCAGCCCGAGCCCTTGGGCATCAAGCCGCCAATAGGTGCGGCGCTGGCGGCGGAAGGCGAGCGTGGCACCGATCAGTGCGCCCAGCAGCACCATGCCGGCCGCGCCCCACCAGCGCCCCGGCAGATCGAACACCACCCACAGCGCACCGAACGCACCGCCGATCAGCAGCGCGCCGGCGATCGCGCCACCGAAGGCGGCCAGCGAGGCCGAACGCAGCGGCAGCGGTTGCCAGTCCGGCGCGGCGGGCGACGGCGGCAGGGGCGGCGGCACGGGAGTGTCGAGGAGATCGGACAAGGCAGGGCGCTCGGCTGGAAACGGGCCGGGCGCATGCGTGCAGGTGCAACCGCCCGTGGCGCAGACGGTAGCAGGTTGCCGTGGGCTATTGCGCGGCCTGGATCAGTGCATCCACATCGAGCAGGTGGCCGGCGCGTTCGGCCTTGGTGCGCAGGTACTGTTCGTTCTCGGCGGTGATGTCGCCGGTGACCGGCACGCAATCGACCACGTCGATGCCGGCATTGCGCAGGCGCTGGGCCTTGGTCGGGTTGTTGCTGAGCAGTTGCACGCGGGTCACGCCCAGGCCCTGCAGCATCGCCACGGCACTGCCGTACCGGCGCTCGTCGGCACCAAAACCAAGCTGCGCATCGGCGTCGATCGTATCCAGCCCATCGTGCTGGTAACCGTAGGCGCGCATCTTCGCGGCGATGCCGGTGCCACGACCTTCCTGGTCCAGGTACAGCAGTACGCCGCCACCAAGCTCCTTGAGCTTGCGCAGGCCACGCCGCAGCTGGTCGCCACAGTCGCACTTGAGTGAGCCGAACAGGTCACCGGTCAGGCAGGAGGAGTGCACGCGCACCGGCACCACGGCGGACAGGTCCGGCGTGCCGACGATGATCGCGACCTGGTCGCGCTGGGCCACGCCACCGCGGAACACCGCGAATTCGGTCATGCCGACCTCGCGCAACGGGACCGGCGAGCGGGCCACCAGCTCATACGCGTGCGCAGCCTGCTCGGCGCCCTGGCTCAGGTCGCACAGCGAGACCTGGGCGCAGCCGTCGAAGCGGCGGTCATCGGGGTTCAACAGCACCCCGACCATCGCCGGCAGCAGCAGGCCGAGGCGGGCAATCTCCACCGCGCCATCGTCCAGCGCTTCACCGCCGGTCCAGCCGGGCGGCATCGCGCCGGGATCGCGCAGGTAGCTGAGCGAGGGCAGGGCATCGAAGTCGATGCCGGCCAGCGGCACGCGCGCGCCACGTTCGGCACTGACGCCGAGCACGCGTGCGCGGGTGGAGGTGAGGAACAGGTAGTGGCGATCTTCCGCGGCGGCGGCGAAGGCGCTGAAGCTGGTGCGGGTGCTGCTGTCCAGCGCGATGAAGGCCAGGCGCTGGCCATGGCGATCGTCGATCACCACCGGGCGACCGGCGCGCAGTTCGGCCACCGCGCGCTCGCAGCGGATCGCGGCCGGATCGCCGAACAGGGAAGAAGCAGAAGACATGGCAGGGGCCGTGGGGGACATCGTGGTTTCCACAGTGGGGACGGAAAGCGCCGATTCAATCGCGCCAAGGGCGCGACGCTGCGTCGCAGTCAGTGCGGATGGTCCTCGGTGGCGTAGGGATCGTCCTCGCCGCTCTGCGGTGGACGCAGCGTATAGCGCTTGTAGGTCCACTGATACTGCGCCGGATCGCGCCGGGCGATGCGTTCGATCCCGGCATTGAGGGCGCTGGCGGCGGTACGCGGGTCCGGATCGGCCACGGCCGGCGGGGCGGCCTCGATGTGCAGCGCGAAGTCCATGTCCGGGCCGATCCGCTCGCACCAGCCGTACAGCACGGTCGCGCCGGTGCGCTCGGCCAGCCGGTTGACCAGGGTCATGGTCAGCGCCTCCACCCCGAAGAACGGCGCGAACACCCCGTCACCGGCCTTGGGCTGCTGGTCGGGCAGGATGCCGGTGGCGCCGCCGTCCTTGAGCACCTTGAACAGCTGGCGCACGGCCGGGCCCTCGGCCCGGACCTGCTGGACGTTGTCGCCGCCTCGGACCAGCTGCAGGAAGGCATCGCCCACCGCTTCATCCGGGGCCTTGTAGACGATCGCGATCGGGCCGCGCGAGGCCAGCCACTGGTTGAGCAGCTCCCAGTTGCCGTAATGCGGGGCAGCCACGATCACGCCCTTGCCCGCGGCCAGGGCGGCGTCGTACAGCGCCTCGCCGTGGCGCTCGGTGAGCCGGGCCAGGTTGCGCTCGCGCGGCTGGGTCCACAGGCGCAGGGTTTCGATCGCCTGCAGCGCGGTGGAGCGCAGCACGTTCCGGTGCAGCACCGCGCGTTCGGTATCGCTCAGTTCGGGGTAGGCCAGCTCAAGGTTGCGGCGGGTGACGCGGCTCTCACGTGCGTTGAGACGGATCCACAGCCAGGCCAGCAGCGTCGCGACGGCACGCAGCCAGGACCAGGGCAGGCGGGTGAACAGGGCAGCGGCGCGGTACGCCAGGCGGGCAGTGGTGTGCGGTTTCATCGCTGCGAAGTCTAGCCGCTGGCGGCCAGCCTGTCGGCGCGCGGGCGCGTTAAGGTAGGCCGCCTTCAGTTGCGGAGCCCTGCCGATGCTTGTCCTGATCCAGCGCGTGAGCCAAGCCAGCGTCCATGTCGAGCAGGCCGTCGTGGGCCAGATCGGGCCCGGCCTGCTGGCCCTGGTGGGCATGGAGCCGGGCGACACCGAGGCCCAGATCACCCGGATGGCCGATCGCCTGCTTGGTTACCGTGTCTTCGGCGATGAGACCGGAAAAATGAACCGGTCCCTGCGCGACACCGGCGGCGGATTGCTGCTGGTCAGCCAATTCACCCTGGCGGCCGATACATCCAGCGGGATGCGGCCGGGCTTCAGTACCGCCGCGCCGCCGGCGGAGGCTGAACGCGGATTCAATCGACTGGTGGATATCTGCAGACAAAAACATGCCCCGGGGGTGGAAACCGGCCAGTTTGGTGCCCATATGGTTGTCAGCCTGGTCAACGATGGTCCCGTGACCTTCCTGCTCAGACCCTAGCCCCCGGGACCACCGCCCGGGAACGCGGGGCGCCGGGCTGGTATAATGCTAGGTTCTATTCCCTCTCCCAGCCGGTGGCGCGAGCACTACATGGCCAACGAACGTCCTGCCCAGCAAAACGACATCAAGCTTCTGATCAGCAAGGGCCTGGAACAGGGCTACCTGACCTACGCCGAAGTCAATGACCATCTGCCCGACGACATCGTCGACCCGGAGCAGATCGAAGATATCATCGGCATGATCAACGGCATGGGCATTGATGTCCATGAAGTTGCTCCCGATGCAGAAACCCTGTTGCTCAACGATGGCAACACCGGCAACCGCGAAGTCGATGACACCGCGGCCGAAGAAGCCGCCGCCGCGCTGAGCGCGCTCGACACCGAAGGTGGCCGCACCACCGACCCGGTGCGCATGTACATGCGCGAAATGGGTACCGTCGAGCTGCTGACCCGCGAAGGCGAAATCGCCATCGCCAAGCGCATCGAAGAAGGCCTTGGCCAGGTCCAGGCCGCACTCGGTACCTTCCCGGTATCGGTGGAATCGCTGCTGGCCGACTACGACGCGCACAAGGAAGGCAAGAAGCGCCTGGCCGAAGTGATCGTCGGCTTCAACGACCTGGTCGAAGAAGTCCCGGCCCCGGCCGTGGCCGAAGACACCAGCGATGAGGCTGACGAAGACGCCGATGAAGACGACGACGGCGACGACGTCGAGGAAGAGGCCGGCCCGACCGGTCCGGATCCGGAAGAAGTCGCACGCCGCATGCAGGCCCTGAGCGATGCGTACACCGCGTTCAAGAAGGCCGCGGCCAAGGGCGACCGCAAGCCGCTGGCCAAGCTGCGCGACGACATGGCCGCCGTGTTCGTGACCCTGAAGCTGCCGTTGCCGTTGACCGATGTGCTGGTCAAGCAGCTGCGCGACGTCATGGCCTCGATCAAGTCCCACGAACGCCGCGTGCTGAACCTGGCGACCGTGACCGCGCGCATGCCGCGCAAGGACTTCATCCGCTCGTGGGA
>Ga0308167_1000733_pt1 | contig 49918 bp, 50 predicted proteins | sample PhyCR1_2_FD_202138 | JGI IMG/M metagenome (GOLD analysis project Ga0308167, IMG submission 202138) | Phyllosphere microbial communities from UC Gill Tract Community Farm, Albany, California, United States - DLSLRC.R1 | ecosystem: Host-associated > Plants > Phyllosphere > Unclassified | place... | reverse complement strand
GCGGAAACGCTGTCGCCCGAATGCGGTTGAACTCGGTCTCGCAGTGCTGTTCGAGCGTTTCGCCCACCATCTTTGTCGACAGACGTGCCTTCATGTCACGCAGTCGTTCGATCGCGTCGTCGCGGTCCTTGATCTGCGTCTCGTATTTGTCCTTCAGTGACTGTTGCGCGAGCTGCTTTTCAAGCGCGGCCCGCGCGAGGCCGCTTTTCAGGTCGTCACGCTCCTTCTCGACAACACTGACGGCTTCGGTGATCGCGAGTTTCTTCGTAACCTCGAAGGCGTCAAGCCTAGCCTTCAGATCCTGAATCTCCGCATCTTTCGTAGCTGCAGTCCTCTGAAGTTCGCTCACGAGCCTCGCCTCAGCTAACTCAGACACGGCATGTCTGTCACGTTTAGCCTGATCGAGCTCGTTCGCGAGCGCGTCACGCTCCTTTTCCACAGCGCTTAGCGCTTCGGTCACAGCGAGCTTCCTCGCGACTTCACCGGCATCGAGCTTGGCTTTCAATTCCTGTATCTCGAAGTCCTTTTTTACGGCAACCTTCTGCAACTCGTTGGCTACCTTGGTAGTAGCGAGCTCAATAGCATTCCGCTTGTCTAGCTCAGCCAACTCAAGACGCTCGTGCAATTGTTGTTCGAATTCGTTGTCACGAACCTGCTTCAGGATGTCCGCATACCCGGCCTCGTCAATCTTGAATGCTTTCCCGCAGTGTGGGCAGATGATTTCGTGCATGCCTACGTTCCCCTCGTTAAACCAGACGGTTCTGGTGCAAATAGCCGCCGTAGTATCGAAATACTTTCACAGCTGTTCGATATCGCCGTAAGCCGCGATGACTGTTTCCATGGGAAGGTAAAGCGTGCGGCTGTCAGCGGGAAATTCTATAAAAGCTTCGGTGCAACGAAAGTAGAAATCACGTGCAGCCGAATCTTTAGCATGGACCATAACCGCGGCAAAGCCGATCTCTTTCGATAAATGGGCGACGCGCCGCAGTGCATCCGATAGCAAATCTTTTCCAAGGCCCTTACCTGCGTATTGCCGATCTACCGCAAGGCGCCCTATTATGGTTACAGGTATAGCATCCGGCGCGTTACGCCTAAGCTTGCTTGGCGCATCGGCTCGCTGAACAGCACCGGTTGCGATGCAGAAAAAAGCGACGACCCGGTCTCCTTCAAGGACAACGTACGTTCTGGAAAATCGACTTTCATTAGTCAGAGCGCGACGTTTTAGCCAATGGTTCAGCGCATCATTGCCACAATCGAACTCGGAGACATTGTCTGATGCGCTGATGTGCTTGGGTGGGGACAAGCCGATCCTGTTCGAGCGCTCTCCTTCACTCATGTTTTACGCCAAGCTGGTGTTCGCCTCACAAGTGAGCGCAGCTTTTCATCGGGCTCAGGCGGATTATCCAACGTGTTGGCAAAAACATCATATTGCTCGTGGTCCAGGACGAATAGTCGCTGATCCAAGAGGGTGTCGATAGCGTCGCGTCTGGCGCTATCAATCATGAATTCGGTCCGGCTTTTGCCGAGAAGTGCAGCAGCGTCATCAATCAAGTTGCGCGTCTGTGCCTCGATTCGCAAGCTAATCGTGCCTTTGTCGGCAGCTGGTGAGATATTGGCGGCCATGATTGATCAGGAAGATGATCCCTGAGGAAAGAGAAAGTCGCCAAATTTTGACGTAACGTATGGACAATGTCAATACGAGGTGGCGTTGTGGATCCGATCTTCTACTAATGATTACTATTATAATCAGAAGTGGCAGATTTTTAGCCCTTCTCCCCGCCTTACCCGCTCGCCTTGCCATAAGCACCGTGTTGACAAGCACTTAGGCGCTGATCCCACGCTTTGGATTGGGCAACACTGTCCGTTAGTTGCAATGTCGTTCCTGCACCCGCATCGTGATCGTCGCAATAAGCGAAAGAAGTCGGCCATACCCGAGACAGCGCACACTCTCTTAACCGGCGCGAGCAGTCGGTCTGTGGCAGTTGCTCGGCGAGGCTATGTGAAAACTCGAAACTATCCAATTTTCGGATGTCGCGTTGCTCCCCCCGAGCCGCTCAGAAGCCCGCACGCGACCTGGCGGCCGGGGTTTGTCGGCTAGCCCTTGGAAGCCGGTTTTCACACAGCCTCCGGTCATTTCCGCAGTTTGACGCGAGGTCTGCCAATGTCCAAAACAGTCCATGCCCGTTAGCGGGCAGCTACTAAGGGCGATTGCGATCGACGTTAACCGCTTGAGTTTCCAAAAGAGCCGCATAAAGAGTACTCGCGTGCGCTCTGATAAACGGCGGTGGAAGAGCGTTGCCAATCATCAATGCGATCGACTCCTTTCCATGCGATAAATCGAACGCATAATTCTTTGGAAACCCCTGAAGCAATGCCGCCTCGCGCAACGTTATGGTCCGATTGTACGAGGGGTGCAAAAACCGCCCCTTGGAAGGATTGTGACATCCACTGGTAATAGTCGGCGACACTTCGTTCCACGCCATGCGTCCGTACACGTCCCTGAACCCGTTCGTGCGTTGATGACATGCGAGCTGCTTATCCCACCCTAAGTCAGAACGGCTACCCCCGTTTTTGGGTATGCGGGCAATGAGATTGCGAACTGCCAGGGATCGGTTTTCACGCATCGCATGCAGTTTGTCCTTGGTAGTAGAGGGAGCATCTACGCACGCAAATGCTTCTCGAACAGTCATCCGATGATTCGCTTTCACCGCAAGCTGCGGCTTGTGTACCCGCGAGGCCAGCATGATCAATCGCTTCCGGCGCTGCGGGACCATGTAGTCTGCGGCGTCCAGTACTTGGACGACTACCTCGTACCCAAGGTCTTGCAGTTGCTTACGCACCCGAGAAAATCCGATGTCATTTGCTAGAGCCGGAACGTTTTCCATCATGATTGTCTTGGGCAGCAAAACCTTCACAAACCGCGCGAACTCAGTTACCAAACTGTTGCGTGGATCGGCAACCGCTGTTTCCTTATTTTTCGTACGAAGTCTCGAGAAGCCTTGGCACGGAGGGCAACCCGCCAAAAGGTCCAGATCTCCAGCCTTCATGCCGGCTTCCTTCATTAATTGATCAGGCTCAATTGTCCGGATGTCTTGGTTATAGAGGCGTACATTGGGGTGGTTTAGTTTGTACGTTTCTTGGGCTTTCCGATCAATTTCTACAGCAGCGGCAACAATAAACCCCGCTTGCGCAAGGCCAAGGCTTAACCCGCCGCACCCGCTGAATAGGTCAACTGCGGTCAGCAAGGGGTTGGATTTGATCACACGACGTTCGGCCAGCATTTTTCCGCAAAATTGTTAAGAGGGCTTTTTGCAACATGACACTATACGACGTTTTCCTATGGCTTAAGCCACCGCCTTAAACAGTCTCGGATTGCCGTTATGTCCTCATTGTCTGGAGGAATTGCAGCCACTTTCAGTTTTGCCCATGCCAAAATATCCGCAGCGCTTACGTCGTCAACGTCGACACCGCCTGTCAGCAGGTTAATAAACGCTGCTTTGACATCGTCGGGCGAAGCGTCGGCTTGCACTTGCCCTGGCCTGAACTGTTCGAGGAGTATTTCCTCTGGTAGGCGTCTTGGAATGAATCCTACATGGCTGCGTAGCCAAGTCAGATAGTTGCGCTGTGCTGCTACTTTGGCAGTTTTGTGCGCCACCGCGTTTCCACCTGGGATGTTCAGCATCGGATCCACACCCAGTTCATCGAGGATGGTTTGTGAAAGCGTCCGCTCTTCTGCAGCGGCAACTGTTTGTGGGTCTGTGAATTCCGGTACTTTCTTTTTATCGCCGTCTAGTAGCATATACACCGGTTGCTGGGCCTCCATCAACGCGGGACCCGAATACTTCAGCATGAAGTCACCGCCACCGGGGGAAATCTTCGTTTCCAGCCGAGAAGCATCACCTGGGTCGAGGCCTTTCGCAGCATTGGCAACCAGTAGTTCGGCAAGTTGATCCTCTACCAGGATCCGGACCTTGTCGGCCGGAACCTTTCCCAGACGAACGAGAGCAGCCGCAGGAGAACTTTTTGGCAATATTCTCGACTGCAAATTGCCGTTGTCTTCGAACACCTTAATGGCGTCATCCGGCAACCCGTTCAAGAACTCCGGCGAATGTGTCGACAGAATGATCTGATGCTTTTTCAGTTTGATCTGCTCAAGCAAGAAACGTAAAAGAGCGCGCTGTGCTCCCGGGTGAAGAGATGTCTCGGGCTCGTCCAAAAGGATCAGCGAGTGATTTTCAGCTTCCAAAACGTCCACTACAACTCGCACCGCCGCAATTTCACCGCTACCGGCAAACGCTTCTGAATACTCAGCGCCGCGTTTAAATACAACGCTGATGTCCTTCCCCCGCCCTCCCGGGTAGAGGGAATGTTTGATCAGGTGGGCTGACTCATAGCTTCGCCCCAAGATGCGACAGACATGTTGAAGCTCGTCTTTCTTCAACTCGCGATTGACAAACAGTCGTTCGCTCCCGCCACCCAGCTTGAACGATTGACGTCCAGACTCTTTTATGCGCTTTAGGCGCACGGCTTCAAGTTGCATAACCCGCCGTAATTCTTCATTTTTATCGAAATCTTCGAAGTAGAAAAAACGATCGAAAGAGCCGAAGCTGGCCTTCAAATTGACATAGACGACCTTCCGTCTAACTGGATTCCAGCGGTCCAGGTCTTTGCCTGCAAACTCGCCATCAGGCAATGGGTTCATTCCGTCGGCAACGCTCAAACGATAGGGTTCCCAGTAGTCTAACTTCTTACCTATTCGAGCCTTACGCGTTTCCACTACACCGTTGAAGGATTCGTTCCAATGTCCGTAGAAGTACCGCTGAGGCGCGCCTTTTTTACTCGCGATGGGGTCTAATGCTGTAGAAAACCAAAACTTGTTGGTTGAATATCCGAGCGGCATTCCCCAAAGCGCGTGCAAAAGCGAACTCTTTCCGATACCGTTCGCCCCGACCAGCGCGGTAAGGGGAAAAAGAAAATCCACACGAGCTCCCGGCTCGATACTTTTAAATTTAGGAAAAACCGCATGAGTAATGTAATGCTTGAGCGGTTTTCCCGGATTGAACTTACTAATAGCCTCGACCAGCTGCGTTATATGCTCTTCGTCGGTCATTATATTTTTGCAATCTAGTTTCTTTCTCTCTAGCGAATCATACAGGTTTTGCACCGGCTCGGGCCTGACCGCGCTACAGCCAAAGTTCCCAAATGCAGCGTGCGTTCCGAGCGGCAACGGCGCGATTAGGCCGACGACTTCAGATGCACCCTCGAACGCGGAAGACTGCTTGCTGAGTGGCGCGGCCATATATGTCCGCTGTTCTGCCATTTTTAATTATTAACCTGAGTCCGGTCGGAGAACGCTTTTGGCCGACGAGCAACCGCCTGCTATTCAAGCCGGAAACAACCGAGAGTGCGGATACGAAAATTTCGACCTGTTTTGATGCTATTGACGGTATGTACCGGGACCGATGCGGATGCATAGAAATTCCGTTTCTTGTAACGCTTAGCTGACGTGGGATGATCTAAAATAATACTTGTCGGTATCGTGTTCGGAGGCATAGATGGCTAGGCGGGCAATTATCTGCAAGGGCGACAGCACAACCCACGGCGGCGTGGTGCTCGAAGGCAGTACCAGCGGCACAATCCACGGCCGGCCGATTGCCGGCGTAGGTCATCTCGTTAGTTGCCCGCGCTGCAAAGGCGTGTTTCCGATTCAGTCTGACACGCTCGGTAGGCGCTACCCCCACCACTTCTTAGGTATCGACACCGCAGTCGAGGGCATGCGAACGGCCTGCGGCGCCGAGTTGATTGCCTCGCAGCATGACATGGTAATAGACGACGTCGGCGCCGGGGCGCAGGACCACAATAGCGGTGCCGTCGACGTGACGAGCGACCCGCCGACGTTGTGCCTCGAATGTCTGAAAGCCGCGGCAGAAAGCGGCGCCACGACAATTGCCCGCAGCTAGCGCATGGACTTGGTAGCCATCCACACCCATCTGGAAGCGCGCCGACATGCTGCGTCGCTGCCGGTACGGTTATATGCCCTTGCAGACGCGCTGCTCCTCGCCAGCAGTCGAGACGCGCCCGCACTAGTGCGCTCGCCAGCCAATGTCGCGTTGTTCGACGGAACCGCCGACGCTGCCTTGGCAGACGCTGGCCCCTGGCTCATCGACGTTGATGGTACTTCCGAGACGTTGCGCGACGCGTTACTGCACCAAGCTGCCAGCAGTAACGGCATTTCCTGGCTCATCAGTGCCTACGACATCACATCGCTCGGCCGGGAGATGCAACAACGCCTTGATGCGCGGCTTCCGAACGGGAACATCGTGCTTTTACGCTTCTATGACGCACGCGCGATGGCATCGATCGCTAGCATGTTGACGTTTTCACAGCGCCTATCTTTTTTTCAGCCCACGTTCGATTGGTTCACGCAGATCGATAGCCAGCTAACGCGGATTCATCCTCATGCTTGAATTCACTTCAGACCAGGTCGCGGCGCTAGCCGAGATTGACGCCAAGGCGTTCGTATCACGCGTGGTCGCCGATCTGGCATCCGAAAATCCAGCGCTCGCGGCGGAGCAGACGCTGCCTGTGCGGCTCTGGCAGGCCTTCACCGCCGCACGCCTGCTTGGCATTGAGAGAGATGACAATCTGGTCGCCTTTCTGCACATGGAGACGTATGCCTCAAAGTTCTACGAGCAGCCAGCCGTTCGTAACTGGTTGACACGTCCAGGCCGGCCCCCGGACGAGCGTCTTCATGACTATTTTCGGGTTGTTCAATGGAAAATCGACAATCCTGAGTTCAATGGAGGAATAAGCAATGGCAGTTCTGGCGGTGCCGGTAATCGAGGGAGCCGGGATAGTGGGCGCAGCGTTGCTGCGGGCTGGGGCCGCCTTATTGGGTGGTGCCGCCGTGGCGGGAACGGCTAGCCTCTCCGGTGACACAGCAAAGGAGCAAAGCGAGGCCAAGCCAGTTTCGCGAACGCTGCCACGTACCGGTGAGCCTTGTAAAAAGTGTCCGCCGGAGGCGGGAAACGAGATACGGCGAAATCATGGCGTCAACTGGGTTTCGTACCGCTATCAAGCGCGCATAACCGGCTTTGCGTTTGATAATGAGGCGTGTCTTTGGAGCAACGAGTGGGAATGGCTCGGCGTTGATTTTGACGGATTCCAACCTGAGCAATGTATGTTGCAAGAGGCGAAGGGCGATTACGATCAGTTTCTCGATGAAGATGACGAGCCAAAACCTTTCTTCCAGGGGTTCACCAAACTTGAAGAGCAAATGGAGCGCCAGGCCAGCCGGGTGACAGCCAACCCGCCCGCGCGATTGACGTGGTACTTTATGACACCAAACGCGCGCGCATACTTACTCCCGTTTTTAACGCGTAATAGCATCGCTTCCATTTACCTTCCCTGAATCCATGGATATCACTGCTCAATACCGTGATAGTAAAAACATTCCACATTCGGAGTTCGGCATTCACTTCGCTCGCCTTCACAAAGTGCTGTCGCAGTTGGCTGGCAAAGACTCGAAATACAGTAGGTGGTATCTGCAGACCGATACGGAAAGCCAAGCTCACCTCTACGAGGTGTACGACAAGGCCGGCGCAATGACACCTGCTGCACTTGCGGTACTCAAGGAGGAATACCGCAAGGATTTTGACGAATCGAAGCGCGTCGGCATCTGGAATGGCATTTCGGACAAGCTCTTCTGTGCCACTGTCACCTTAGGAATGGACAACTCAGTCCTCCCGAATTCTATTGACATCCGTGTTGGTTCAGCAAAAGGAATACCCGAAACCTTCTCTTCATCAGTTGATTTTGCTGCAATAGTGGCTGCGGTTGCGACGACGTATCTGCCGTCTTACATAACCGTCGCCCCCCGGAAATACATTACACGGCAAGTGTTCGACGACAAGTTGGGCGTAGGCTGGATGCTCTATCTTCCTCGAATTATCACGGCGAAGGAAGTGCCCGAAGCACGCGAGCTGATACCGGTGTTGGACTTTGAAAAGGTCCAAATCGGCACGATCATCGTCAGCGTCACTGAAGGCGTCTTCTCGGTAGACGACCCGGTGCACGTTGAAATAGCCAATCGCATCGAAATCAGGCTAGTCGACCGGGATATGCTCCCGAGATATCAAGATCTTTGAGGCGCGCGACCTGGCCTAATAGCGTCGAGCGAAGGCATCCCTCTATTGGTATTGCTGGGCGCACAAACAAACGACTTAGCCGTGTGCTTCTGCCTTCGGCGCTGCCTCAACAGAGAGGCGCAAGCCCAGCGCACTTACAAGCTTGCGGATCGTTTCGTACCGCGGCTGCTTACCAGGCGCAAGAGCATTATAGAGATTCTCGCGGCCGAGACCGGCGTCACGAGCCAACTGCCCCATGCCTCGCGACCGCGCGACAGTGCCTAGCGCCAGAATGAACGAATCTGCGTCGTCTTCCTGCACTGCCTCAGTCAGATAAGCCGCGACCGCTTCCTCACTGTCGAGATAATCAGCCACATCAAATTTGGTAAGACCTTCGAGTTTCATAGTTATGCAATCGTGAGTGTCAGATGACCGATCGACTCGGCCGCCGGCCGCACCTTAATCTCAATATCGTAGCCAAGGCGATTCAAGCAATCCATGAGCTTGAGCTCCGACAGGTTAGCGAAGTCACCCCTCATCATTCCCGAGACCTTTGACTGCGATATGCCCATACGCCGACTGGCCTGTTCTTGGCTTAAACGCAGATTGCGCACGGCACGAGTGATCTCTGTCACCAGGCCGGACTTAATCTTGAGCTTCTCTGCGTCGCCAAAACCTAGGTCAGCAAACACGTTGCCCGAACTGGTCTCAATCTCGATGTCTTCGATCATTGCCGCTGGGATATCTTGTTTAGTTCTAAAGTGCGTCCGCGCAAAAAATAACTGGGGTCACGATGCGAGCTGCGCCTACCCTGCCACGTTGCAGCAGCCCGGCGCGGCGATCGCCGGTCACCAAGTAGTCAGCATCGCTGGCCAAGGCCATTGCAAGCAAGAAACTATCATTTGGATCATTTGCCCCTATACCTACGGGCAGATCCGGCAGCGTCTCAATTAATATGGCCCGCTGCATGTTGTTGACCATCGCGCCAATCCGGTGTGCCGGAAGTATGGCCCTAAGCTTCGGATAGCGGCTTACGCGCCGCAGTTCGTCCAGTTGCTCCACCGAAGTCACCAACTCGAAACGCCCTGCGCGCCAGGCACGATAGATCATGTCCGGAGAACCATGGGGAGATATCAGCGCGCCGAGCAATACGTTTGTGTCGAGGATGACACGCATCAGTGCTCACGCGCCCACTGGACTGCTTCGTCAATGAGACCATTGATATCTTCAGCCCCCAAGCCAGTCGCGGCAGTCTTGGCCTGTTCGACGGCGCGCTCAAGGAGATAGGCGCGCACCGCTTCCTCAATGAAACGTGACAGGTCACCCTTGCGACCGCCACCTTGGGCCGCAATAAACATTCGTACGGACTGATCCACGTCCGGCGACACTGCAATATTCCAGCGAACGGTACTCATAGAATGTGCATCCAGTCGATAGGTGTATAGGTGTTTATACACCGTATTATTGCTCAAATCCAGTGCTATGACTCCAGTTCAAGCGTATCTCTGACGCAAGGTCGCGAAGCATTCGTCGATTGCTGTCCTCATGCTGCCTAGACCCGATTGTCTTGCCTTCGTTTTTCCCGCCGACGCCTGGCAAAATAGCGGTTTTGTCGTCTCGCGCCAAACACCTGCGAGTATTGACTCAACGGCGGTAGATGCTTGGTGAAAGGAAACGCAGCCCTTCTCCGATCCCTTTACGACCCAAAACGCCTGGTCTTCCACTGTCCAAATAGCGCCATTTTCTGCTACATAGGATCGTCCCCGAAGAGGCGTCATGGCTTTGATCCCTTGTTCACGTTTCACAATCTTTTCGGCGGCAGCGGCTTCTTGTTCGGCGTGAGCACGCCGCTGGCGTGCGACCGCCGCATGGTCTACGTCCTGAACCAGGAGCGAGTTCAAGTAGGCATACAGTGCGCCTTTTTGGAGCTTTAGAAGGGAAGCTTTCGCGTGACAGACTACGTCCGATAACCGAGCGCCCTTCTTCTTTGCCGTGGCCATAAGCTTCAATATTCCAGTCGCAGCTAAGCCGTTCGAGGTCGATAGCCAAGCAAGGTCTTGAGGTATTGCTTTGCCCTCTACTCTCACAAAAGTCTCGCGCGGCGACTGTTTCTTCGTAGAAGACTGTATGTTTTCCCTGTTTACGTCTTGCAGCGGTGCAATACCGGTTGATGCTATCGATTCGATATTTTCGGTAGTTTTTATATATGGAGAAGATGTCTTTGATACCGTGTCCCCGAGCCCAAGAGCCTGAATTGCCTGCGCTGTAAGCCTTATGTAGGTTATTGTTTTCAGTTGGACGCGCGTCTGTTTCTGTTCGGAGCGCGTTATAAGGCCAGCCTCCTCCAACGCCCCTAGACTTCTATAGACAGTGGCTTCATTGACCGAGAGGTTTCGAGCGATCGTCGATTTCTTTATAAATATCTCTTGATTAGGATTTCTTAGATTGAAACCATATCTAATCAAACATGCTAATACTCGTCTGTTATTTTCGACGAGTTTGTAATTGCTTAGACCTTCATAAACTTGAACGATTGCATTAGCAATCCGTCCAGGAAGTACTTTGACATTGGATGTTAAGCAATCAATTTCATTAGTTGATTGAGAATCCAACTTAGATATATCGGACTCTAAGCGATCATCCGATATTTTTAAATTCGGTAAGTTTGCAAGCATGAGTTAGTCACTCACGATTTTCATCGCGATCATCTTCTAAAGATTGACAAACTCCAAGCCAGTTCCTAAACTTACTCTTGTCGTGAGTAGTTTCTAAAGGGCGCCAACCCGAACGGAACTGATTTGAAGTACGAAAGCCAAGAACGCCAATTCTTGGCTTTTATTTTTAGCGACTCACATTGAGTCCTCCCATAGGACAAAGACATAAAAGAAAAGGCCCGATTTTTGTCGGGCCTTTTCTTTTATACGCTCGGTTGACAGAGGTTGTTGCACCGGTGCAATGACCAGATGCCGCTTCGGTATTCTTCGGTTATTGCACCGGTGCAATGCATGATGCCTGGTGGAGCCGTGTTGCACCGGTGCAATGTAATCATGTAGCGTAATCAAGTGCGCCGTACTTTTGCACCGGTGCAAAACATTGCTGAATGCAAATAGGTTCCAACGGTTATCGACAACAAGTGCTGAACGATTAATTTCATTGCACCGGTGCAACGAATCACCTCCACCTCGGCGACATTGCACCGGTGCAATGAAATTGCGTGGCTGACGCAAGTACCCCGCATCGTTGCACCGGTGCAATAGAAATTTAATTGCCATGGCATATATATTGGTTGCCATGGCTTCTTTGCCTGGGAGTGCCGACGCGAATGCTGGCAAATGGCGCCCACACTGATTAAGCACGTGACCCCTCCGCCTTCAGCTTTCTCAGCCGTTCCATAATGTCTTCAAGGAAATCAGTGCTGTCGCTCGCTATGGCCTCCGATACTGCTTCAAATACGGTAGGAAGCACCCGACCTTTGTCATCAGAAAAAGCGTTTGTGTCAGTGACTTTGAATTCCAAAGCACCGTTCTCATACGTTCGGAATGACCCAACCTGAGCCTTGCCAGCTTTGATCGGAATGGCGAAGAGAGCCGATTTCCTAGGGCGTTTGTTATCTGCCTTAGAGCGCTCCTTCATGAAACTCTCAAGCAAGCGGCGGCTGAATTGCTCATCTACCACTTTTTGGCAGATATTGAGAATGTCTTCGTCTGATTCCCCATTTTCGGCAAGTGGCGCAAGCACCGCAGCCACAGAGTAGGGGAACCGATCCGCGTGAGCATGCATGAAATCAAGCACTGGCTCGCTGAACTTTGCGTATGCAATCATGCGTGAGACAGTAGCCGGAGAAACGCTCAACTCTGCCGCGACACGTCCTGGTGTCGCGAAATTGCCCTCGATTAGCTTGGCCCACTTAATGCCTTGGTCGATCGCAGAGATCTTGACTGTTTCGTCAGTTCGCTTGAACGATTCAAAGTAGAAGGCCGCTGGGTCAGCGGCATCTGCGTCCGCGTCAATGACCCAAGCTTCCTTCCGCTTTAATGCTTTTAACGCCCAGTACCGAGTTTCGCCGTCGAGTATGTAGTAGCGACCTGGGACACTAGGGTTAGGAACAATCGCCAACGGCATGTGCTGCCGATCAGACGCGATGCTTGCCGCTATCTCATTGATGCGCGACGTGGGTCGATGGACCCGAGCGTTCCATTCGTGCGGCTCCAATAAATCCAAGGCTACAAATCGACCAGTATCGTCTGGGGTCACGAGGTCGCGGGCTTCTCGCGCCTGCGCAGCCACGGCGTCGATCCGTGGCTCGGTTGATGCCGATTCAGCCTGCTGGGCCGAGTGCGCAAGCACATCATCCAATGACTTTTTTGGGCCGACCGGTGGGGTGTTCAAAACCATCGACGATCGAGGCGCCGTCGCGTCACGCGACCTAAGCGCTTTAACAAAATCGTCATCGCTAGAATGTTTAGCCATCGATCATACCCATTCTCTTGAGCAATGCGTCTGCGCATGCTTGTAGCTCAGCCGCCGCTTGGCTGCTTGGTTTTTGCAGAACAAGTGGAAGGTCCGTCTCGCCATTTAGGGCTTTCGGAAAATCCTCACTTCGCCGAATTGACTGTTCTAGCCACGAGTCGGCATATTTTTGCGTGATAGTCATGAGCTGACCCATCACGCGAATCCGATGCGGATCAAAGAAGTTACCGACGATCAGCAATTCAGGGCTTCTATCAAATTGCTCCTGCATTTCGGTCAAGACACTCGAAAGATAGGAAAGCGCCTTTGTCGAAAACTTCTCCATCGAAACCGGAGATATGACGAAGTCGGAGGCCAATAGGGCTCCCCGCGTAATCCGGTTCTTCGCCGGGGCAGCATCGAACAAGATAACGTCATAGCCCGAGGTATCGAACGCCGCGTCCTTCTGAGCCGATCCATCGCGTATCAGCTTTGGAATCATGAGGTCGGGGCCACGGCCTTCCAGCGCTTCATAGGTCAGCATGGTATCGAGGCGATCAAGCGTCAGGTCCGCAGGAACCAGGTGAGGGCCACAATCCCCAAAGGGCTTTTTGATGGCGTCTTGAAGAGTTGCCCTACCGTTTGGTGAGGGGTAACTCGGCAGCAAATTGCCGAAATGATATTCGACTATCTTCGACAGACTGACACCAGTTTCGGACGCTTCTTCCCGGGTGAGCTCAGAATCGTATCCAAGGCTCAACGTAAGATTCGCTTGAAAATCCAAGTCTATGATCAGCGTTCGCAGGCCTTTCAACGCAAACAGGGTGCCGAGATTGCTGGCCAAAGTCGTCTTACCAACGCCGCCTTTCGGAGCGTAGACAGTGGCCACGACTTGCCGCTTTTTGGGGTTCTTAGAACGCTTCGCGGCGCGATAACGAGCCAACTCAAAAATGTTCTCTACTGAGAACAGCCGAGTCTTAGGCCCCGATTCTTGCCGAGCGACGATAATTCCGGAGTCGTCGACCATCCGACGAACGGTGTCGTTGGTCGTAGCAAGAAGTTGCGCGACAGCTTGAACTTTGAACGGCTTCGTTATCACCCTAGTCCCCAGGATTGCAGTTTCTGGCATTTTCCACAAGAAAAACCCAGTTTGCAAGGATTTTCATAGGATTCTATGTTTTTTCTTTGCATATATGTTGGAATAGCTTTGCCAGTCCCTATCATTGAGTGGGATAGTTGCATTTGATTCGAGACTTTTTTTGATGTGCAATGATCTGGCTGGGTGCTCAATTTCGGACCTTGTTTGATTCACGGAGAGGCCTGATTCCTCCATTTGAAGAAGCGGCAAGCCGGGAAATGGGTGCGACCCAGAAAGGTGCGCGCCGTTTCTTTCTGCGAGCGCAGAATGAGCTGACCCTTGCCGCATTGAGGGCACGAAGACTCGCCGTTCAGGGCGTCAGCCGCAGGCGCGGCTGTAGTCTGCCTCGCTTGCTATTGGTGTGCATCTGGACGTCCTTCGACATCGGGTGACGTGTGCCGGCAGCTCAAAAATCTTTGTGATTCGTGACGGCGTAATGGCGCGCCGGAAACTGGGCAGGGATGTGCCGCTGCACTTGGCACCACGCGTGCCGTCGTCGGTACGCCGTGCGGGGTCACAGATACTCGCGCGCCTGGCTTGCCGTCTCGATCAGGGATATTCGTCTTGCAGCCAGATTAATTGGCGCAGCAACCCAAAAGAAACCCTTGGGTGGGCGACCCTCGGCAGGTCAAACCCATCGTAACTGTGTCTGATGCTGTTTTGGAACACATGCGCACGCGTTACCGCGTCGACCCGAATTGGCACCCAACAGACGATCAGCGGAAAGTCTAGATAACGAGGCAACACGCTGGGAGCGCACGTCAGAGCAATCCGGTGGCAAGACCGGGTACGACTGGGTGCCCTTACGAGTAAGTATTCGAATACAATAGAACCAATGCATAGGAAGTGATACCGCATTGAACTAACCACGAGCAATGAGAGGAACGTAATGAACGAAGCATTCAAGTCAGAATACAAAGTCCGGGAGTACGAAATAGACGCGGGCGGCGGCGTCCCTCACGCAGTATTCCTGAATTATTATCAGCAAGCTCGTCACGAACTACTTCTAGCATTAAAGTTTCCGTTTCAAGACTTAAAAGAAGCGGGTATTGGATTTGTTGTTATTCGGATAGAAACCGATTATCTTCAGTCATTGTTTCCAGATGAAGATTTCGTCATTTACACAAAAATGTCCCGGCCGTCCAAGCTCCGTTTTCGATTCGATCAAACGATGCATCGTAAAGGTGACGAGACGCTGGTAAGTACTAGTGTAAACATCGGAACTATTGTCGACTCTAAGAATCGTCCAGTATTACCGCCGATGTTAGAGTCTTGCTTGACAAGTTATCCTGTAATCAAGGCGAATTAATAAAAAATTGATGCTCTCAAAGGCTAAACTACGTTTCATTACTATAGTAGCTTTGTGGCTGCTGCTATTTAATTCTAGTTGTGGTCTTGCTTCGACTACGAATTGGGTGCCTGCATCCGATGTCCATTCTATTGGACCTTTGCGAGCATCGCTAGAATATTTGATTGATCCAACTGGCAGAATGTCAATAAATGATGTGGTCGAGAAAAAAGAAAGCTTTGCAAAAATCGTAAAAGAGGATTTGAACTTCCCAACTGTTAATGGTGCCGTTTGGGTGAAGTTCAGTGCGGATTTTTCAAATTATAAGGAGGCATATTGGTACCTAATCCAAAATTATGAGCATGTTGGAGTGATGCAAGTTTATTATTGGAATCGTAACAAATATCAAGTACAAGATTTATCCGAAAATACCGCGATGAACGATCGTATCTATGCGGTGCATAATTACATCTTCAAGTTGCCAGTTAAAGATTTAAACGTAGAGTATTATTTAAGATACCTGCCCCAAGGACATAATGTCGTTGTTGATCTTGCATGGTCGAACGAATATGGATTGATCGCTTCTATCGCTAAAAATCATTTAGAAGAAGGTTTATTTTTCGGGCCTCTAGGTGTCATGTGGGTCTATAACTTATTTTTGTATCTTTATCTTAGGGACAAAAACTATTTATATTATATATATTATCTTGGCGCATTTATTGCGACTTTCATATATATTGACGGCTTCATGCCATATATTTTTGGATTCAGCAAATTTAAAGAAAAAATATTTTCAATGTTTCCGTTTTTTGCTCTTCACGGAATGGTGGTTTTTGGTAGAAATTTGATAGATATAAAAAACGACAAAACATTACTGAGTAAGTATTTACTATTTTTTCAATATGTTTCTCTGGCTTGTGCCTTAACGCCTTTTGTGTTGCCCAGGGGCCACTCATTCAATGTTGCCAACATATTGATCATCAGTATTTTGCCCGCGCTCTTTGTTGCTGGAGGTTGGCGAGCAATGATGCAATATAAGCCGGCATTTTTTTATTTCATCGGATGGTCGATCTTTGCACTCGCTTTGTGTTTGTTAGCTTTGAAATCGTTATTAATAATACCTGAAAGTTGGTTGACTGATTACTCTATCAAGTTTGCCGCAGTCTGGGAGGCAATCATTTTTTCTTTCGCATTAGGATATCGACTTCGTTTGCAAGAAAAAGTGGTGCGTGATGAAATTGAAGGAATTGTGAATAAGCTTCGGATAGCTCTTGAGCGAGAGAAAATAGCTGTTAAGAAAAACGTTCAATTCATCGCCGCCGTGAACCATGAACTCCGTTCGCCAATTCAACGTCTTATCAACGGGTACGATATGATTGCGCTCGAATGTGGGTTGGAAGAATCTGATCATAGAATATTAGGGCTGAGGCGTGTAGCGAACCAGATAATCAGTCAGATGAAGGATATCGGTGATTTCTCAAGGCTTGAGGCCGCTGTTTTACTGCCTCGTATGGAGGAATTCGCTTTAAATGACTTGTTAAGTGACATCTCCGAAGATTTTACAGAAAGTATTCGATCAAAAAATGTAAAGATTAAGGTTGTAGGAAAATCAAACGGGGAAGTTATTTATGCTGATTTTGATAGGGTGCGTCAAGTGGTGGCGAACTTAATTCAAAACGCCATAAAATTTACCGATGAAGGTGAGATATCCGTGTTGGGTGAGGTGTTGGTTTCGAATAAAGTTGAATTGCCGTGTGATGGCACATTAAAATTTACTATCGACGATAGTGGTCGTGGAATTCCCGCCGAAGACTTGGAAAATATATTTGAACCTTTTTGGCAGGGCAGGGCTCGAGACGACGCAGCAGGATCTGGTTTGGGCCTAGCCATAGTGAAACGATTAGTAGATCTACTCCATGGTTCCGTAAGCGTTCAAAGTATCGCGGGTTCTGGAACCACCTTCGTTGTCGAGTTTCCTACCAAGATAATTGAAACTAACCAATCGAGTTGAGTTGGGGGCTTTTCCTAAGGAGAAATATTCTTACCACGAAAGAATAGCTTCTTATAGATCGTATTAGCCATAACGAGATTCAATACTGGTTTTTCTAACACCGATATTTCGTCGAACCGGCTCACTAGATCAGCGATCTCAGACTCAAGATGATGGGTCCGTAAATTCCCGGTTAGAATTATTATTGGTGCCTGAGTAGATATCTCAGTACGTATTTTTTCGATTACGTAATTAGCAGTTCGATTGTCGTTCAGTGTCCAGTCCAAGATGTAATATTCGAAAATCCCTTCGCTGGCAGTCTCCAAGAGCAAGTCAGGGTCTACAAAGCTTTTCACCGCAATGCCCTTCTTGGCAAAAGATCGCGTGATTCCTTCGGAAATATCCGGTATGTCGTCGAGTGATGCAACAACAGGAGACGGCACGGGATGAATTTGGATTACCCGTAGATAACTTAGTCCTGCTTCCGCAGTGGCACCGGTGGTGATGATATAGGTGTCTCCTTCTTGTCTGGCGACGAAGGATTCAGAACGCGGATCTACAAGAACTTCGCCGACCTCACAGATGCACCGTTGTGGGATGTCTGATATTAGCAATATTCCATTAGACACTGGTGCTCGGAAAGGGATCGCTAGCTCCTCTATCGGTTCGTGAAAATGTCTCGCGATCTGTGCCAGTTGCTCGTTTGACCAATTGCGGTCGCCGGCGAATTTCTGTCTTGCGCTCACATATGCGATGTTGAGGATCGACGCTACTTTCTTGATCTGTTGTCGCTCCCCTACGCCATGCTTATGTAATAGAGCTTTGACTTTGTCGGTTGTACTTGATGTTGGCATCTAAACTAATGAATAAAAATACAGAGATATCGAGCCTGACCGGCATCCTGGGGCCTGAAAAGTTCACGTGAGGACAGATCCCGACAGAACTGACCTGAAGCATGCCGTGTGTGCATCGCAACAAACCAAAAGAAAGCGTTTGACTGTTGAATACTTTCGAATAATAATATGAACCATATCGCTTATTTACGACTAGGTACAGTTTAGACTGTAGCACCGGACTCTACGCTCGTGGTGCTGGGCGCTCTCATTATAAAGTCCAGCGTTAGGTGCACTGCATTTTGTACGAATGCACCGGTATAGCGATCGACCTCAATAAAGTGCCTGCCATTCAACGAAGTCAATAGCTTCGTTACGGGTGCAGTCCGGAATTTGAGGACGTGGGCAACGACATTGCGGAAGTAAAAACAGGTTATTGAGTAGTCATGCTTATTAATTGATTAGGCAGTTTGTTAATCCAAGCATAGGGGAACATCTTGCTAGGTAAAATTTTCGATTTGATTTGCAAGGCCATTCGCGCGTTGCTCTTGTTCATAGTCGCGACATCCTTGATGGGTTTTGTGTTTTGGTTGATCAAAAGACATTCCACGCTGCCTGAACTGATAGAAGTCGCGATTGTCGGTTCCGGCTGGTTGTCGATCGCTTACTTCCTCTACAAGTGCGGGTGGCCCCGCGATAGCCGCGACTGGTGAATCATGCGCAAAGTGTTCCGTCATGTCATCTCGGAGTCGGTCATTATTGGCTTTGGTGAATTAGTAATACTAATATTTTGGAGCTTTTTTGGACTACGTCTAATCATTGATCGTTTTTTCACTTGGGCAACCAATCAGGTTGAATATGCGTCTTTTTGGGTCATGGAGCCGCGTGTGCTTTGTCTAGCCCTGCTGATGGCAGCGACCGTTTTGTACACTTTTCAAATGCCTACTGCAATCGCTTACACCATTAAGAGCATTACCGAGTGGTCCAAATCACGCCGGTCTGGTGTGTGAGCATCAATCATTCATTATCGTCTGAACCATGGTGATGCCAATCGACTTTACGGTGCTCGCTCAGCAGTGCGCGCCATCGGTCCATCCGACCACGCTGCGCGCGCTTGTCAAAACAGAGTCCGGATTTAACCCATATGCGATCGGCGTGGTGGGTGGGAAGCTAATGCGGCAGCCCCGTAATCGTGATGAAGCGATCGCAACGGTACGGGCGCTGGACGCTTCGGGGTGGAATTACAGCATGGGTCTGACACAGATCAACCGGGGGAATCTGCGCGCCTACGATCTGTCGCATGAAACTGCGTTCGACCCGTGCGCGAATCTGCGTGCAGGTGGCGCGATTCTCTCCGGCTGCTATGACCGCGCACTTGCAGGGGGCCGAACGCCCCAGGCCGCTGTGCGGGCCGCGTTGAGTTGTTATTACAGTGGCAATTTCACACGGGGTTTCGTACCCGATAGTCACGCAACGAGTTATGTCGAGCGCGTGGTTGCAAACGCAGCGCGGATGAATGGTGGTGCTGAGAGTGTTCCGCCGATCGATGTCGTACCGACTCGCGAATCGCCCGCGCCGATCGCGCGCCCGCGGCGTGAGCCAGTGCCGCGCGATAGCGCCGGGCCTGGCCAGGATAAGCCTATTGATCAACACCCTGCTTGGGACGCCCTGGGGGATTTCTGATGGAGTGCAAGATGCGCAGTATGTCTATTAATGACCGTTTCATTCGTATGGCCGGTTCACTACGCGTGAACATGTGGCGCGTGGGGGTCCTTGCCATCCTCTCGGTATTGGCCGGGCCAAGTTGGGCGGGTGGTGGTCTCAATGCGGGTACCCAAGCAGTGAGTACGTTCACGACGTGGTTCTATGGGTTCGTTGGCGTTCTAGCGGGTTCATACCTACTGTGGGTGGGCATTCAGTGCTGGTCCAACAAGGCAGACTGGATTCATGACTTCGGCGGTGCTATCGCGAAGACGGCGGCGGTAGGCGGTGCGCTTGTCCTTGCCGGCTGGGCGTTTGGACTGTTCGCATGATGACCGTTGAGGAGGAGCGCATCCTGCATCCGTCGTACGCCGGGCTCAATCGTACGGCGATGATCGGTGGCGTGCCGATGTTCGCGGCACTGATCATCGCCTGCACATCCTTGATCAGTAGTTTGATTGGTGGCTTCGCGCTTGGGCCGGGCGGGCTTTTGATCGGCTCGGCGGGCGTGCCGGTATTCATGTTCTTCCGTTCAGTCTGTCTCACCGACGATCGGGCGCTCCATTTGATGTGGCTGGAATTTTGCTGCTGGATCAATCGCCGACGTGTTTCTGTTTTCGGCAAGACCTACACGCTCGCACCAATGCGCTATGGACGTGACCTCGACTTGTATACCCGTTCGTTTTCGGGGGGAAGAGATCTCGTGCGATTCGAAATACTTCGTCAAAGCTTGCTGTCGCCAAACTTGGAGAATATCGATGAATGATAGTTTGACCCGGCTTGTCTCGGCAGTCGAAGATCATTTGCCTAAGATTGGCCGGCCCGTTTCTGAAACGGCGACGAGCCTAGATTCTGGTGGTGCCTTCATCGTGATCCGCGTGAACGGCGTGCCGTTTGAATCGGTGAGCCGCGCGGAGATAGAGGCGCGATACGATGGGTGGAATCGCCAGCTTGCCGCCATGACCTTGGAAAAGGGCAATCGTCTCGCATTGTGGACGACGTTTCGCCGCCGGCGCGTGTCCTTCGGCGACGAATACCGCTTCACTAGCCCTTTCATTCAGCGCACGGTTGACAAATACCTTGAGCGTTTTCGCAAACACGACCATTTCGAGAATAGCTTTTATATCACCGCGATCCTCATCGGTGACGATCTGGACGAGACCTTGCGTGAGCTTGAGGAGTTGGGCGAGGGCTTAACCAAGGCCCTTGTCGCCTATGATCCGCAACTGCTGCAAGCATATGGACACAATGGTGTCGTGTTTTCGGAGGCGTACCAATTCATTGGTGAGCTGCTTAATGGGATCGATGAGCGCGTGCCCGTCACGCAGGCGACCGGCCGCGACCTGATTCCGACCGCCCACCTGCATTTCCACTATGACACCGTCGAATTGCGCACCGACACGTCGACGCGATTTGCCGTCTGTTATGACCTCAAGGACTTCCCGAATGCGGGATGGGGGCAGACGAACCCGCTGCTCACGCTGCCTGTTGAATTCACCTTCACGCAAAGTTTCGGCTGCTTGAGCACGGCGCAGGCGATGAAGACGATCGAAGATCAAATCAATCACCTGAAATCGGTCGGCGACAAGGCGCACCATCAGATCAAGGAGCTGAATCAGGCCGTGGCGCTCATCGCCGGTCGCGATCTGGCGTTTGGCGACTATCACGGCGCATTGGTTGTGTATGGCGAAACCGCCGCGAAGGCGATAAGCAATGGTGCGTACGTTACGAGCCGCGCGTTAAATGATTGTGGGTTCAAGTTCGTCAAGGCAACCGCATCGGCACCCTACACCTATTTGAGTCAGGTACCGGGTTTTCGCAAAAAGCCGCGTCCGATGCCGAAGTCCACCCGCAACCTCGCCTCGTCGTTCTCGATGCACACGTATTCGGCGGGCAAGGCACGGGGTAATCCACTGGGTGACGGTTCCGCGCTGATGCCGGTGCATACGGTAGCAAAAAGCCTTTTTAGTTTTAATTGCCACGCCTCTCGCCTCGATGAGAATAGCGTGGGTGAGAAGGTCGCGGGCCACCTCTTGCTCTTGGGGGCGACCGGCACGGGTAAAACCACCGTTGAGACTATGCTTCTGGGCTTTCTGGAACGGTTCGATCCTAAGATATTCGCCTTGGATCTGGATCAAGGTCTCAGAATCTTCCTTGAGGAAATCGGGGCCGAATATTACTCGCTGCGTGAAGGGGAGCCGACGGGTCTTGCTCCGTTCGCGCTGCCGTACACCAAACGACACCTCGCGCACCTGTATGACTTAGTCGGTGCGTGTTGCCGAGATGAAAACGGCAAGCTCAGTGCCGAGGATCAACGCCGTATCAAGCACGCGGTAGACACCGTGATGAAGCTCGAAAATATCGAGCACCGCACGTTCAGCCGTCTGCTGGAATCCATCCCGGATACGGGTGAGCACAATAGCCTGTGGCTGCGCTTGAGTCAGTGGTGCGGGGCGACGGACGGTCGTTTTGCATGGGCCTTGGACAATGTGCCCCGGGCGTTGACGAATATTGCCGAGGTCCGTCGTATTGGCTTCGATGTAAGCGACTTCCTGAAGAAGGATTATCCGGCAACGGAGCCGGTGCTCGCGCATTTGCTCTACCTCAAGGAGCAGATGCAAAGAAAGGGCGGGTTGCTTGCAACGGTGATAGCGGAATTCTGGCTTCCGGCGAGCTATCCGAGCACCCAGGCCTTGATTCGCAAGTCGCTCAAGACAGGCCGCAAGGCAGACGAGTTTCTGATACTGGATTCGCAATCACCAGAGGATGCGATTCAATGTCCGGTCTTTGCGGAAATACGTGATCTCACCGCGACGAAATGCTATTTGCCGAATCCAGAGGCCAAACGGGAAAGCGCCAAGCTTCTGAACATGACCGACCGCGAGTTTGATGCGTATAAGCAGCTTCCGAAGGAAGCGCGGACGTTTTTAATCAAGCAAAGCAATCAGTCGGCGTTTGTCACGCTCGACCTGGGCGGCATGGACGACGAGATTGCGGTGCTCTCCAGCAGCTTGGATAACGTCGCGATTTGGGAGGCCTGTACGCGGGAGGCACATGGTGACACGGACCTGCGCATGCAATTGTTCCAAGCGCGTCGTAAAGGCAAGCGCGGCGCTAAAGGACGGCCTGCGGCAGATCGTTCCATGGAGCAAACCGATGAAAACACTCAGGCGGAGCAAGACGATGATGCGCATGTTTAAAGCCACGGCAATCGCCGCATTGCTCATTGTCGGAACTTCGGCAGATGCGCAGGAGGGCGTTGATAGCGCTGCTCTCGCGAAGCAGGCGCAGGCGGGTGTGCTCACACAACCCGACGCGTACCATTGCACTCCACGCCCGGACAACGAAATCAACCAACGAATGCTCGTGCAGTTGATTTCAATCGATACGACGCTCAAGCAGTTGCTTGAGCTTGAACAGCACGAATACATGACAACGTATCCTTGAAATAGGCATTTGAGAATTGGATAGGACGATGAAAACAATGCGAATCCTCGGCGCGGCCGCGTTAATGACATTGACCTGCACGTTGCCCATGGCCCATGCGCAGGGCGTGCCGGTGCTCGATATTCAGGCAATTGCTCAAGCCATCGCAACGGTCAAACAGTTGCAGCAGGAATACGGGCTATTAACGAACCAGTACCAGTCGATGACTGGCAACCGGGGACTAGGCGACATCTACAACGATGCGTCCTTGCGCAATTACCTGCCTGATCAGTGGCAGTCGGTATACGACCAGGTCAAAAGCGGGCAATTAAACGGTATTAGCGGGCTGGCGAGCAGTATCGAAGCTCAGGAGGGCATGACGGCGTACACCCCGGGCCAGCAGCGTTTGAACGATACGCTTGCGGCGAATAAGGCAATGACGATGCGTTCCTACCAGGCATCGATCGACAGGCTTAACAATATTCAGCAACTGATGCAGCAGACCAATATGACGCAGGACCCCGCTGCTAAAGCCGATTTGCAAAACCGATGGTCAGCAGAGGTGTCATCGATCAACGCGGAGAAGACCCGCCTTGATTTGATGGTGCGGCTCCAGGACGCGGAGAAGGAATTGGCACAGCAGGCGGCGCATCAGGATATGCAGCAGCGGTTGAATGGTGACGATACCAACTGATACGGGAGTAACGCGTCATGGAATTACACGTTTTTTCTGACATGTTCAGCCGGTTCGACGAGAACGTGCTCAACACCATTAACACGGGTTCGGCCAATATGATCTCACTGATCAGTCCGTTGGTCGCCGCCTGCTTCAGTCTGTATGTGTTGCTCGTGCTGGTGTCGTATTGGCGTGGCCATAACGACAGTCCGATCGTGGACTTTCTGCTGAGGATGGCAGGGTGGGCGGCGGTCCTGACCTTCGGGATGAACATCAGTTACTACAGCGAATACGTGGTCCCGTTCTTTAATGGGCTCGGCGACGATTTGAGCCGCGCCATCATGAACGGTGACAGTTTGAGCAACGGACTTGACTCCTTGTTGAACCTGTACATATCGGCGATTACGAGTATGTACAAGGGTTTAACAGCCCTTCAAATAGGCTTGTTTGTCGAAGTCTCGGTACTGGCTGTGTGCGTCCTCTTGGTGGGGTTGCCATTTCTGGCAATCGCGGCCGCCTACATTATTCTCGCCAAATTCGCGCTCGGACTGCTGCTCGCGCTGGGACCCGCGTTTATCGTCACGGCACTTTTCCCGGCGACTCGGCAGTTCTTTCAGAATTGGGTGGGTCAGTGCCTCAACTACGGCATTCTCGTTGCCCTTTTCGGTGCCGCAGGGGCGTTGGAAGTGAGCTATATGACCTGGGTGCTCCCGACTAAGTTTGACGTGTCGGACGTGATCTTGACGTACGCAACCGAAGGGGAAATTGTTAGCTGCGGGATTGTCTTCATTGTTATCTCGTTGAACCTGCCGTCCCTGGCATCGCAACTGGCAGGTGGAGTCGGTATCTCATCGATGGTGGGTAAGCTCGGCAACGTTGCCGGCGCGGCGATGCGTGCCATGCGCCTTTCTGGCGGTGGAGGGTCAGGGGCGAGCAACAACGCGATGAAGGGTGCCTGACATTGATTATCTTCAAGGAGCATTACATGAGAGTTATCGGATTAGTTGCGTCAGCTGCCGTGGTTTTTCTGACCTTTGCGCTATCAGGGTGTGGTCACCACAACGGTAACGAATTCGTAGGTACCTGGAAGAATGTCGGAAAGAGTGGTTGGGACCAGATAAGTATCGAGAGAAATGGAGACGGAGACGATTTCTATCTTTCTCACAAAGCTCCCAACTTCGCGGCAGAGAGCGCGGCTGATAGCTGGCAAGTGGTTAAAGAGCCGGCGGTTGCCCAAGATGGAAAGCTGCTTGTGAGCGGCGATATTCCGTACGTGATCACAATAGACAAAAGCAATGGCCACCTTGTCATGCCAGGCTACGAATTTGAACGAGTGAAGTAAATCTAAGCGTGTTTGCCGGATGTTTCCGGCAAACCGCAGGAATCAGGAGTAACCATGAGAATAATCGTCGTGCTTTGCAGCGTCGCGTTGCTCGGGGCGTGTTCGTCGGTGCCAAAGCCGACGCAGCCAAAAGGGCCGTGGATGCCGGTGAACCATGCGACACAGGAGGGTGTGCGATGAAATGGGTTCCAAGGAAATTGGCGGCAACAACGTCTGCGCCGGGCACCCTTGCGGCAAATGCTTACGCTACCGCGCTACGCGATGCCTCAGCCGCGCTTGCTGATGCTGACCCCCGCGATATGGCTCGCATGTATTTCAAGCAAGCGCTCGTGTTTGAGCAATCTCGTCAGCAGTTGCAAGAGAATGCCAGGAAAATCGCATGGCGCGTGGCAGGCGGTGCGCTGTTTATCGCATTGGTTTCCATTATTGGCTCAGCAGCGTTAGTACAACTAAAGAGACCTTCTCCTCCGGTCATCATCAGAGACAACACCGCCACGGGTAATGTCGAGGTCATTGATGTCGCGCGCAGTGGTTCGGTCAGCTTTGGTGAACTGGAGGTGCGCGCTGCGCTTCGCCAGTACGTGGAGCTACGCGAGAGTTACGACTGGTACACGATACAAGATGCCTATGACACCGTGAGTCTGATGAATTCGGAACGCGAGCAAGGGCAATATGCATCGCTTTACGACCATAAGAATTCGCCGCAGAACATATTGACCGATAAATACCGTGTGATCGCACGCATTGGGGCGATTACTTTTATCGGATCGACGGCGCAGGTGTTTTTTTCAAAGACGATGGTGCCCCTGTCGTCGCAGGGTAGCGGTGCCGTTGTGGTACCGAAGACTGAATATTGGGTCGCCACCATCACTTATGAAATCGGCGAGCTGCCCACACGCAGCAACGACCAGACACGCAACCCGACGGGCTTTCGCGTGACGAGCTATTCGGTCGACCGCGACTGGACGCGCAGCACGACCGATAGCGTGGTACCGATGCCCTCGGCGGCAACGGCAGCGCAGTCCGCGCCCTCGGGCGGAGGTGCCAGGCCATGACGCTTTTCTGTCTTAAAAGGCAGGCGAGCGCGGTACTGATCGCCGCGCTGGCCGCAACGCCCATGAGCGTCTTTGCCGAAGTCGTGCCCGGCGCGTGCGGCAGTGACGCGCATATCGCCTGCGCGCTCTATGACCCGACCGAAACCTACCAGGTGGCGTACCGAGCCGGGGAGGCCACCGTCCTGATTTTTGAGAAAGGCGAAAAAATCGACGGCGGTGGCATGGGCGATGGCAAGGCGTGGTCCGCGGGTCCGGCGGGCAATGGCTTTTTCTTCAAGCCCAAGGCCGCCCATGCCGCAACCAATCTGATTTTACTGACGAATAGACGGCGCTATGTGCTCAAGCTCGTGCCTGTGGCACGGCACGAAGACGCGATTTGGTCATTGAGTTTCGCGTATCCGGACACGCAGGCTAAACAAAGTGCTGCGGCAGCCGTGCGCTCGGCCGAAGCACGCGCACTGCTGGCGCAGACGGTTGATACGCGTGGTATTCGCAACGCCGACTACGACATGCACGGCGACACGGCGTTGGCGCCCACGGCCTTGTGGGATGACGGGCGTTTTACCTACTTCGAGTTTCGCACCAATCGGGATCTGCCTCAGATCTACCGGGTCTATGGGGATAACAAGGAAGCGTTGGTCAATCCCGATGATGTACGCGGCCCTGTGCTCGTCGTGCATGACACGGCGCAGCGTTTCAATCTACGCCTGGGGGACGCCGTGCTCGGTATCCGTAATAACGCATACCGGCCCGATGGGCAGCTCAACCCCGCGGGTACGACCGTTCCCGGCACAGTGCGTCTGGTGAAGCACAAGGAGGCGGGCGATGATCAATGAGAACAATACGACACCTTCTTCGGTACCGGCATCGCCCGAGGCTAGCTTGGGTGAGAGAGGTGTACCGGGTATCACGCGCACGAAGCGCAAGAGCCCATTGCGGATGTTGCCGATCGTGATCGGGCTTGTGTTGGTGTTGCTGTTTGGCGCGATTGCAGTGGGTCTCGCGATCAAGCGCTGGAGCGCGCAGCAGCATGCGCAAACCCTGGCGGCACGAGTGGATGCGGCGAAGGATAAGCCATCGGATGCGCATCACGACTTCGGCCGGGATCAGGCGAAAATCGAAAGGCAGCGCGCCGCCGACGCGGCCATGGCCTCGGAGGCCGCGGCGGCCAACGCGGCGCTGCCTAAACCAGCGCATGCGGATGGCGCCACCGCATCGAATGTGAGCGGTGCCGCGGCCGCCAATGCCGCGAGCACGGTGCAAACACCGCAGGAGCGCAAGCTTGATGGCGACGTGTTACTGAGCTTCAACGATCAGACGCCACGCTCGTCGGGGCCAGGTGCCGCTTCTGCGCTCGGCACGGCGCGTGGTGAATTTGCGAAAGATGGGCTGGACGGCAAGTTGCAGCCCTCGAAGCTGGAGAGCGTCAAGGCCGAGTTGATGCCCTCGCGCGACTTCCTGTTGATTGCTGGGACGACGATTCCTTGCGTGCAGGGTGCGGAGATCGTCACCGACTATCCCGGCATGACCACCTGCCATGTGGCCAAGGATGTCTATTCGGCAAACGGCAAGGTGCTGCTCGTTGAGCGGGGCTCCGAGGTGGTGGGCGAACAGCGGCAGGCACTGATGCAAGGCCAGGCCCGCATCTTCGTGATCTGGACGCGCCTTACCACACCGGCCGGGGTGAAGGTTCAACTGGATTCGCCGGCTGCCGATGCGCTCGGCGGCAGTGGTTTGCCCGCGTACGTGGATACCCATTTCTGGACACGGTTCGGCGGGGCGATGATGGTCAGCCTTATCAGCGATGCAGGTCAGGCGCTGTCGAGCATTGCGGCGAACGCGGGCACCAGTAGCAATGGCGTGCAATTCAACAACACGACGAATTCGGCCGGGCAGGTTGCCTCCGAGACGCTGCGTAACACGATCAACGTGCCGCCGACGGCGTATTCGAAGTACGGCTCGATGACGACGATTTTCGTTGCGCGAGATGTCGATTTCTCCGATGTCTACGAGCTTGCGAAACCGTGAAACGAGCGAATCCGCAGGAGTAAATACGGGTATCCGGATTTGAGTGTGTTTGCCCACAACGAAATCCGTTTTTGGAGTAATGAACCATGATGAATGACGAACTGAACAACGGGGCTGTTCCGACTCCCCGCAGACGCAGGAAAGCTGTGGCTGCATCTGGTGACGGTGGGCCATCCCTCAAGCTGTCCAGCATCGAGGAACGCCAATTCCACGTTGCACTGGAGTCCCCTGATGTGCGGGCCGCACTCCACGAATACGAGTGCGCGCTGGCCAAGCGCGACAGCATCAGCCGAAAGCTCTGCGGCGGTTCTAGTCATGTAACCGTGGCCGACCTTGCCCATTGGGAGGGCGCGCTGTCCAAGACCAAGGCGGCGATTGCCGAGCTTGCCAAACGAGCGCCCATTCTGGAGCGGCATCCGACATTCGCCGCTGTGGTTCCCCACAGCTAAATCCGGATACCCGTAAATACATGGCATACGACGACAGTGTGACGGTGCGCAGCCACCTCAAAACGCTTGGTATCGCTGCATTGCTGGCAACGCCTGGGGTGACCGAGTTCGCGCTTAATCGCCCCTATGAAGGCTGGACGGAGACGAGTGAGGGCTGGCAACGGCACGACTTACCGAACGCCTCGCTCGAAGCGCTCAACCAGTTCGCACCGGCCCTCGCTATCTACAACAAGGCTAAACCGCCACTGTCGGCGTCGGAACCGGAAAAGCCAGTGCGGCTGCCCGATGGTGAGCGCGGGCAAATCGTCATTGCGCCGGCGTGTGAGCCTGGAACGGTTTCGCTCACGATACGCGTGCCGAGCGCCACGCGCTTCTCGGTCAATGAGTGGGCGCAGGCGGGCAAGTTTGATCGGTTCCGGGATGTAGTTCGTGAAGGCACCGCGGCACGCATGACGCAAGATGTCATTGAGGCGGCGGCGTCACGCGCAGGCACCCAAGGGCTCGATGTGAGCCGTGCCACCCCGGTTTTTAACCCCGCTCGTGCGTTGGGCGCCGGTGGTCTTTCGCGCGATCAGCAAGACATGCTCGACGCGCTACGTCAGCGCGACGTGGTGCGTTTCTTGACGCTTGCCATATTGAACCGGTTGAACATCGTGCTCGTTGGCGGCACCGGCTCGGGTAAGACGACCTTGATGAAGGCGCTGGCCGACTTGATTCCGATCATCCCTCGCGAGGCACGCATCGCGACGATCGAGGACACCCACGAATTGCCCCTGCCGCTGCATCGCAATCACGTTCATTTGTTCTATAGCGAGGCGATTCCCGCACGACGCATCGTCAAGGCGACGTTACGCATGAAGTTCGATCGGGTGTTACTGGCCGAATTGCGGGGCGATGAGACCTGGGACTATCTCACGCTGCTCAATACTGGCCATGACGGCGGATTGACGACGGTGCACGCCAACGATTCGATCGCAGCGCTTTCGCGCATCGCGACGTTGGTGAAACAAAGCCCCGTGGGGCAGACGCTGCCACTGGACTACTTGATGCGAGAGATTCGCACGACGCTCGACGTCGTGCTCTTCCTGAAAAACCGTGAGCTAACGGAAATCTACTTCGATCCAGTCACGAAAATGCAACTACTTAGAGGGGAAGCATGAGTTACCGCACCGGTTCATCTGATGAGAGGCGGGCCTGGTTGGCCGAGAAGATACTGCTGCTGTGCGATGCGACACGGGCGTTACCCTCGCAGGAGGCGATTGCCGGGAAGTTGGGCGTGAGCGGGACGCGACTTCACGAAGCAATGAGCCGATTGCTGGCGTGCGGGGCGATCAAGGTGCGCACACGGTTGGGTATGCGTGTCCTTCAAGAAGATCAATGGCAAATTGTTGACGGCGATGTGGTGCGCTGGCGTCTCTCGTTCGACACGGACGGTGCTTTCAGGGCCGATATTGTGGCCTTGCGTCGCGCCTTCGAACCGATCGCCGCTGGCGATGCGGCGCAGGGCGCGACTGCCGAAGATCGCACTCGGATTATCTCAGCGTGCGCGAATCGGATGCACGCCAAGACACTTGGCGCGTATGTGCAAGCGCACGTCGAACTCCATGCCGCCGTTATGGCGGCGAGCCCCAACCGGATCATGCGGCAAATGGCCTGCCTGGTCAGTCCTTTGTATCACTCGACAGCGGCGGACAATACCGTGCCCATACGGGTGGAGGGTGACTGGCCCGCGCTGGGCATGCTGACCTTGGCAATGCGGGATCGCGATCCGATCGCCGCACGCGAGGCGATGGAGCAGATCAACACGTTTGATTTGCCGCATCTACCGAGCAAGAGATGCGTATGAAAAAGCGCATCCTCCTGGACATATTACTCGTAGCGCTCGCGGGTGCAGTGCTCTTTCTTGGTGCGCGGCCATTGCACCTTGAAGGCCTCGTAACGGATCCGCTTGAACGGGCCGCTCTGATCGGGAGCGTGTGCGGTACATGTGTTGTGTGGGGTGTTTGCGCGAGTGCGGTTCTGCTAAAGCGCGCCACGATGCTTGATCGGGTTATCGCCGGCGGGCTTGTCGCGCTGTTGGCGATAACGGTACTGGTTGTGGCTGGCCAATTCGCGGGCGCTGCGCTCTTCGCCAAATTAGAAAAACTCCCCGATTCGGTGATTGGCTTGTGGACGCTTCGCGATTATTGGCATGCGTTCGGCGATGAGAAGGCGGTCAAGCGCTCCTTGTTCATCGCGAGCGTGGTGTCGGCCGCGATACCGGTGCTGCCGATCGTGGCGGTGGCCGCCGCGCTGGTCGCCAAGCCTAAGCGCGAGCTACACGGCGATGCACGCTTCGCCCGGGCGCACGAGATTCGGCGTTACGGTTTGATGGACGAGGCGAATGGGCGTACGCGGGGCAAGGAGGGCGCGCGGGACCCTTCCATCATCGTCGGACGGTACAAGGGCAAGTATTTGACGTTTCGCGGCATGCAGTTCGTGATGGTGGCTGCCCCGACGCGTTCTTACAAGGGCGTGGCCATCGTCATTCCGAATCTGCTCACGTTTTCGGATTCGGCCGTGGTGCTCGATGTCAAAGGCGAGAACTTCGATCTGACATCGCGGTATAGGCAGGCTTGCGGCCAAAAGGTGTTTCGCTGGGCACCCTTCGATGAGGGGGGGTATACCCACCGGTGGAATCCGCTGTTCAAGATTGCCAGAAGCCCCGCCTTCGTGCGCGTGGGTCGCTTGCAAAGGATCGCCGCGCGCCTGTATCACACGAGTGATGCGCGCAATAAATTCTTTTACGAGCAGGCAAGCGACCTGTTCTTGGGTTTGGCCCTCTATTTAATGGAAATGACAGCCGATTGCACGTTCGGGCAAGTGTTGCGGCTTGCGACCAAGCCCGACAAGACGGTCCGGGAACACCTCTCGGAGCTGATGCAGCACGAGACCAAAGACGGCGAGCCGCTTTCGGGTGACTGCCTGGGCGCTCTCTCCCGGGTGCTGGCCTCCCCCGATGAAACGATGCTCAATATCGTCTCGACCTTCAATTCAGGGCTGCGCCTGTTCAGTAATGCGATTGTGGACCAAGCCACGAGCGCATGCGATTTCGATCTAGATCGGGTGCGGCGTGAACCGATATCCATCTATGTGGTCCTGCCGGTGCGTGACCTGTCAGTCGCCAGCTTGCTTGCCAACCTGTTTTTTACGCAATGCATCGAAGACAACCTCGATGTGCTACCTGGTGAAGACCCGACAATCCGGTATCAGTGTCTGCTGGTCCTCGATGAGTTCGCTGCGATTGGGCGCATTGACGTCATCGATAAGGGTAACGCGTTCATCGCGGGCTACTGGATACGTCTTTTGACGATCTTGCAATCGAAGACGCAGACTGAGCCGAACGAACTGTATGGCGTGGCCGGCACTCGTACGCTCTTCACCAACCACGCGGTGCTAGTCGCTTACGCGCCGGGCAATCAGCAGGATGCGAAGGAATTATCCGAGACACTTGGTACTTTCACGCAAAAAGCGACGTCGACCAGTCGCAGTCGCGGGCGCAACACCTCCACGGGAACGAATACGTCTGACCAGGGGCGTGCCTTGATGTTGGATCAGGAACTCAAGCGCATGGAGCCCTATCAGGAGATCGTTCTGGGTTTCCAACGCCCCATCTTGTGCGAGAAGGCTATGTATTTCGAGGATGCGCTTTTCATCGACCGCATGCGTGCGGTGAGTCCGACGCTTGCGGCGGTAGCCGATGATTTGCCGTGCGAGGACGACATCAAGGCCGCCTGGCGGGCGGGTGAACTACGTGCCACCGGTATTCCAATCAACAACCCACGGCAATACCACGCCGCGCTGTCCGCCAAGGCGGCAGGTGAGATTCGCCTAGCGCGTCAAGCCGGTGCCAAGGCGCTCACAGCGGCCGAGCTATTGGCGCTGGATCAACGGCAGCCCGGACCCGTCGCCACGAACGTGGCGCTCACCGGATTCGCTGATGACCTGGTCGAACTGGGTCTGGTGATGCGCGATGACGTGCGCGCACTGTTGGCCGGCATCCGACTGGATATCGGTGCTGCGCATGGCGTGGGTCTTAATTCTCTAAGTGAACCGGTCAACGTGCCGGCGGATTACGACATGACGGAGGCAGCGAATGGCTGATGCGAATAAGCCCAAAGGCGAGCGGACGTATCTTGATGTGCCGTTCAAGGAAAAGCAGAGCGCGCGGGAACTGGGGGCGAAGTTCGATCGCCGCGAGAAGAAGTGGTATGTGCCAGCGGGAAGCGACCCGAGTCTATTCGCGCGCTGGATGCCATCAGGTCCGAAGGAGCGGCCACTGAGCGAGGGGCAATCTGATGACTTCGAATCGGATATCGAGCGCGAGGCACAGCGTCTTAGCGGCTTGACGGATCAGCCCATTGACGAGTCACGGCAGTTTGTGCGCGAAGCGTTGCGTCTCGCGGAGGAAAAAGCGGCGCTAGCCGCGCGAGACCGCGTCGAGGAGCAGGGCGGATCGGCATTCGAGAGTATCGATGCGATACGGGGTGCCATCATCGAGGCGCGGCGTGCGTATTTTGCCCAGCGGCAGCATCTATACGAGCAAGGTAACGCCGAAGCCGAGCCGCGTGCCCTGCCTGAAGCGGATGCGCGGGCTGTGCTGGACGATGTAACGCTGGGTCGTCGCTACCGCGACATGATTCAGTCGATCGCCACGTCTTCGACGCTACGCGGCGCGGAGGTCACGGCGACGCTGGCGTTGGAAGAGCGCTTGGAGACAATTCATCGCGATGCATGGCGCAAGTCGGGCTCGCCCGAGAACGGTGAGCGTGCGATAGGACAGCACATCCGAGCTGGCAGCGACTTCGCGGCGCAGGCCCTGCCGCCGCGCGCGGCACGGGCATTGAACACCCTTCGGCAAGAGGCGGGACTGAGCCCAATTGGCATCGAGGCAGACCAAGCGGTCAATGACCAGGATTTGCGGCAGGTGCCGGAATCGCTCGCACCGTCTGACCAGGCCGATGCGCCACCGATGTCTGACATTGCCGGGCCTTCGGAGAGCGAGACGGCCAACACGCCATCCGCGCCGCAGGAGCAAAACCAGCAGGAGCAAAACCATTCCGAGGGCCGCGCGGCGGCAAACGATGCAACCGCGCCGCTCGTCTCACCCGCGCCCGCGAGCAACGAGCCGGATGCAAAAAATCCGGCCAACGACGCGGCCCCGCCCGTGCTGGAAACCGTGTCCGAAGCGGATCTCAACCGCGTTCGCAAGGTCCGCGAGGCCGATCGTGTCGCTGCGCAAACCCTGCTGCGCGAGCGCGGCCAAGCGCTGCCGCGGTCGGAAGACGCATCGGCCGAGGTGGGTGCACAGCCTGATGAGCGCGGTACAGACATCGAGGACAACCAGATCGACATCGATGCGGCCTTGCGCAAACCGATCACCACGAGTGACGGCTATACGGTCCCCGCGCATATCGCATCGCGCTACATGATCAAGGAGGGGCGATATTGGCGACTTGATTCTATGCAGCCAGGTGCGCAACCCACGCCTGCGACCAAGCCCCATTTTGAGGATGTGGGTAAGCGCTTAATTACCCAGCAAAACGATCGCGGCACGATCGCGGACATGCTGGCCGTGATGAAGGCCAAGAACATCGACGCGATCACGGTCAAGGGCAGTGAGACGTTTCGGCGTAACGCCTGGCTTGAAGCGGCGCTCGATGGCGGCATTGAGGTCAAGAATTTCACGCCCAAGGAATCCGATCTTGCCTTGCTGGAAGCCGCAAAGCGCGAGCGCGATGCGCTGACGATCAAAGCCGGTAGCGCTCCTGCTCCTGTGCCTTATCGCGACGCCGCCAATGGCGATGTGCAGCGAACCCGTGCCGCCACGCAATCGGCGATTGACAAACCGGTACCCGGCGTTGCCGCGAACCCGGCCGATACGCTTAACGGTGTATTGCTCGCGCATGGGGCCGCGCGCTTCCAGCATCAACCCGATGCGTCGTATTCATACTTCGTGCAGTACCGCGATGCCGCAGGGCATGAGCAAACCGTGTGGGGCGTGGATCTTAAAAGAGCGATGCAGGCCAGCGAAGCGAAGCCGGGCGACACGATCTCACTGAAAAATATAGGCGAGACGCCGGTGACCGTACAGGAGCCGGTGCGCGATGCGGCGGGTCGCGTGATGGGAATGCAAGACAAGGAGGTGCTTCGTAATACCTGGGAAGTCACACGCGAGTCCTCGCCGCAACCGGCGACGCAAGACCCATCCGTGACGGTTGCTACGCCGGTGCAGGCCGCCACGCAATCGGCGATTGACAAACCGGTACCCGGCGTTGCCGCGAAGCCCGCCGATACGCTTAACGGCGTATTGCTCGAGCATGGGGCCGCGCGCTTCCAGCACCAACCCGATGCGTCGTATTCGTACTTCGTGCAGTACCGCGATGCCGCAGGGCATGAGCAGACCGTGTGGGGCGTGGACCTTAAAAGAGCGATGCAGGCCAGCGAAGCGAAGCCGGGCGACACGATCTCACTGAGAAATATGGGTGAGACGCCGGTGACCGTGCAGGAGCCGGTGCGCGACGCGGCGGGCCGCGTGACGGGAATGCAAGACAAGGAGGCGTTTCGCAATACCTGGGAAGTCACACGCGAGTCCGCGCCGCAACCGGCTACGGAAGCGCCACCCGTGACGGTGGCGCAGATCCGCGAACGGTTAATCGAGGCCATGGAAGGCATGCCATTGCGCGCGCGTAACGAGGTGCTAAACCGCTTCGATGCGCGAATGAAAGCGGGTGTCGAGGTCGAAGGAATGATGAATCAAGGCGGTTTGAACTGGGAGGCGGCGGCGTCCGAACTCGATAAACGCGCGGCCGCGTTGCGGGCGGAGTGGAGCGCCCCGAAGGCCGCGCCTGTCGCACAAGCCTCGCCATCCCTCCAACCGGTTAGCAACAAGCCCGCTATGTAACGCGGGCCGTGCTGGTGATCGTGATGCATGGAGGCATCGCGATCTGTCTGCCTGGATAAAAGGAACGTGAAATGAGTATTGCCATTGTGAATTGCTCGGGCAACGTCGGTAAGACCACCGTGACGCGCGAGTTGCTTGCTCCCCGTCTTGCGCATATGAGCATGCGACAAGTCGAATCGATCAACACCGACGATTCGGCGGGAGCGCCGGTCGAGGTGATGATTGCCGCCCGCTTTGATGAGCTGCATGCCGATCTGATGCGCGGAACCGACTTCCTGGTCGACATCGGCGCCTCGAATGTGGAGGAATATTTAAATCGATTGGATGCGTCCACTGGCTCACAAGAAGACTATACCTGCTTCGTCGTGCCGGTCGAGCCGGAAAGCAAGCAGATGAAGGACACGATCAAGACGATCAATCTTCTCGCTAGTCTTGGCGTGGAGTCAAATCGCATTCGCTTGTTATTGAATAAGGTCGAGTTGATCAAGAGTGAGGAGCGTGACGTGACGTTGCGTCGTTACTTTGGTCAGATTTTCGAACTGCACAAGCGTGCGGCGACATTTACGTTAAACCTGGATGCCTTGGTGCCCAGGAGCGATGTGTTCGCGCTCGCCGCTGCCGCTGGGCGCACGATTCACGACATCGCGACCGATGGAATCGACTACAAGGCGCAACTGCGCGATGCGACAAGTGAAGCGGAGAAAGACCGGCTTGTACGGTTGGTGGCGCTCAAGCGCAAGGCGCTATCGATCGAGCCATTGTTGGATCAGGCGTTTGATGCCTTGATGGACGGAGTGCGGCCGTGAACGAGCGCGCCCCTGACTCGGATAGTGCAGAGAAAGCATCGGTACGCCTGGGTAAGGTGATCGCCACGATGCCCGCATCGAACGAATTAGCGGTGCTCGCCGAAATCCTGATCGAGCAGATGAAGGTGGTGGATGCGCAGCACCATGTCGCCATGCTCATGGACGCTACCGACCAACGTCTTACGGCAACGGTGCAGGCTCTGCGCGAGGAAACCACGCAGTGGTCAAAGCTCGTTGGCCAAGCGCGGCAGAGCTTCGTTGGCGAACTGGCGGCGAAGGCTGCGGACCAGGCGCGCCAGGCCGCGACGGCGGAAGTGGCCGACGAACTGGCACGGCTGCGCCTGGCGCTAGAGCGGCGCGACCCGATCAAGATCCGCTGGCCAGGAACGGCGCCGCTCTCGCCGCGCTTTGCGAGCATCCCTACCGCGATTGCCTTTTGCGCGGGCGCCGTCGCTTTATGGGGCGCGTTGCACCTCTCGCACCTGCTCGGGCTATAACGCGGTGCAAATCAATATCGAATGAGTATGGAGACATAAGATGCTCGAACAACAGCCAAAGCATGAACGGGTGAGCCGGGCTCGGAACGCGCTTCGCTGGAGCGCAGTCACGGGTGCAAGCGTGGCGCTCCTGTCGATGATGGTTATCAAGTGGCCGACGCTCTCCCAACGCGCTGCGCGCTGGACGAGTACGGCGAGCAGTGTCTGTGAGTTGAAATCGGGATTCTCGCCAGAGGGCAGCGCCGCGGTGCTGGTTGACGACGTGATCGACCAGGCGCATTCACGTGTGCAAGTGGCTGCCTACACCTTCACCTCGCCTGATGTGGTGCGCCGGCTCATCGCAGCGAAGGAGCGTGGCGTCGATGTCGCGGTGATCGCGGATGCCACCGAAAACGAACCTAGCGCAAGGATGGGGCCGAGCGCATTGGCGCAACTCGTCGAAGCGGGCATTGCGGTTCGCACCATCTCTTTGTACGCAATACATCACGATAAATACATTATCGCCGACGGTGAAACCGTGCAAACGGGGTCATTCAATTACAGCTTGTCCGCAGCGAGACGCAATAGTGAAAACGTCATCGTGATCGCCAGTTGCCCGGCGATCGGGCGCAGCTATGAAACGCACTGGCAAAGCAGGTGGGAGCAGGGCGTGCCCTACAAGCCGGTGCGTTAGGCGCGTATTCATGCCCCCAAGAACGATACCCAATACACCCGTAACGGGGAGGTGGTAAGACATGTCAGAAGATAAGAAACCGGTTTATGTGGTGGCCGATGCCGATCCACTCGCGCGCTACCTTGCTAGATTCAACGCCACGGGGGAGTTCGCTCTGGCCGTTCGGCGCTTGATGGCAGCGGGCGTCGCGGTCTATCGCGTGGGCGATGTTTATCAGGTAGATGATGAGGGTCGACCATTAAGCCAAGCCGAGCGCGCGCAGTGGTTTATTTCGATTACCAACGAGATCGACCAACTCATACCGGAAGACCTGCTGCCGAGAGCCGATACCGAGCGCGAGGCGTGGGAAATCGCCGTGAAGAAGATTCTATTCTTGTTCGATCCTGATGATGAAGCCTCGATCGATAGGAAAGGCGCGGCAGACAGATAGATAGCGCGGCGGTCACGGTCTCTAGCAATCGGAAATGGGAAGCGATGAAAAAGTCAATGATCACAGCGGCGGTAGTGAGCGCGGCGCTCATAGCGAGCCAGGCACACGCGGACGACAACCAGGATGCGTGCGGCGCGGTGTTGTGCCTTGCCGGTTTGATGACGGGTAGCGACGGGGGGGAATCGTGCACAAAATACGATGCGGATTACTTCTCCATCGTGCGCTTTCATCATGGTCACTTCGATCTGAGCGGCACGGCCACTGCACGTGGCAACTTCTTGGACCAGTGTCAATCCGCGGGGAGCGATGTAAAAGGCGCCGTAAATTCGAAATACGGAACCGTCCAGCACGGACCTTGACGCTTTGCGATGAGCACGGACGATCGCAATACGAGCGCTGAGCCGACGCGCCGGGGCCGAAAAAAGCTTGCCGCGTCGCTCGGCAAGCCAATCAGCACGCGCTTGAACCATGAGCAATGGCGCACATTCAGCGAGAAGGTGAAGCACTCGGGGATGAGTTCTTCCGAGTTCTTACGCGATTGCATTCTGACGAACCGCACCGAAGTGGTGGCGCGGCCGCCGGTTACGGCCGAGCGCCGCCGCATCATGTATGTGATCAATAAGACGGGCAACAACTTGAACCAACTCGCGCACGTGGCGAACACCGCACGCTTGTCCGGCAAGCTTTCCGAAACGACCTTCGCGGCGGTGGCCGACGAGCTTGAAATGATCACGCAGTTACTCAAGGCGCATTTGTATCGTGTTGATTAGGGTCTCCGGCCATCATGACGGCGTCAAGCAGTACCTCGAGGACGGTCAGAAGATAGGTCGGGTGCTTAGCCGCGACGAGCTTGACGAGCGGGTGGTGCTCGCAGGTGACCTCGATCTGACTGACGCGGTGATTCAATCGATCGATGCGCCACCGCGCGTCTCGCGCTATCTGAGCATCACGCTCTCGTTCAAGGAGGATCACGTCGATCGTCAAACGTTATTGCAAATTGCGCGTGATTTTGAGTCCTTCGCCATGCATGCGTATCGTTCGGACGAATATTGCTTCTACGCCGAGGCGCATTTGCCGCGCGTGAAGAGCTACATCGACCAGTCGAGCGGCGAGCTCGTGGAACGCAAGCCGCATATTCATATCGTCATACCCAAGGCCAATCTTATTTCTGGACAGTCATTGCGGCCATTTGGTTTTGAAAAATACAACATCCAATACATCGACGCTTTCCAGGAGCACACGAACGCACGGTATGGGCTGGCCAGCCCAAAAGATAACCGCCGCACGGTGCTTAGCGATGCGTCGGAGATGATCAGCCGCTATCGCGGGGATCTGTTTCGCGCGAATGGTCGTGTCCTCAAAGAGCAAATCCTGGATGCGATGCTGGATCGCAATATCGACAATTACGATGACTTCATGGCGCTGCTGGCCGAGCACGGTGCAGTGCGCATGCGTAACGCGGGGCACGATGACGCCTATCCGAACGTTAAGCCCCACGATGCACCCAAAGGCACGAATCTGAAGGAATACGTCTTCACACCGGCTTTTATCGCATTGCCCACCCAGGAAAAGCTTCGCGCCTTGTCAGCCGATGCCGCCGATCGGTACGAGACGGGTGCCGCGCCGCGCGACACGCCGCAAGCGGCAACGGCGCTACTCGATGAGTGGTACGCCACGCGTTCGCGCGAGGTCAAATATCTCAATAGCGGCAGCAGGCAGTATCAGCGTTACCAGGAATCTTCTCCTTACGACCGCGCGCTCATGCTCGCGGAACTTGAACGCGGTTTTTACGCACAACATGTAAAGGCATACCATGATGGAGCAGACGACACCTTCTGGACAGTGGGATGGCGAGGCGCACGAGCCGATGATGGATTTGCATTCGATGCCGAGCCGCTCGACCCCGCAGATGGACGAGGCGAACGAGAGTTTGGCGTCGCAGGCCCCGGGTGGCACGACGGGTGGGAAAGGCGCGAAGAGCCCGAATGGCAAGAACAGCCAGCGCGCAGCGCCGATGGATACCTCGGTCTCGATGCACAGTTTGACGTTGTCGCAGGTGGGCCGCAGCCGTCGGCCGAGCCCTTCGACCTTATGCGAAACCTGCCCGGGAGCGCTGTGGACCGCCTCGGCGATCGATCTTCAGTGCTTCTGCCGCGTGATGCGGTTCACGAGTTGGAGCCAGAGTTCGCCGTACCCGAGGACAGCGTGCGATGGGGTGCAGATCGCGCTGGAGAGTTTGCAGCGCAACGAGTAGCGCCCCATAGTCCCGACGCGCTCCACGCGTATCATCGTGCGCTTGAAGCGCGTTACGCCTTTGGAGATCCTTTCGTGGATCTACCGGCGATGCCGACGGCGGATATGCCAGCATCGGTGCCATTCCCGGAGCACCAACAGACTGCATATCTCGATCACTTCGAGGCCCGCGAGGCCGCCTTTGATTTTGGCGCATGGCACCCCCCTGGACGACCCGATGACCAGCATGATTCTGAGCCGGCCCCGTATGGCTCGCGTCGATCACGAGAGGGCGACGATGCCTTTTTGCAGCACACACGCACCGGCAGGGTATCGGACAACGTTGTGTCACAGCTCACCTACGATATTCGTGAGCGCAATCGCATCCGAGCGCAGAACAGCGAATTCACCGAGATACGGCGCACCCTGAGCGCGCAACGTGTGCTTGCGGAACTGTCTTATTCCCATGGCGTGCGTCCAGCCAAATATACCGTTGTCATGGGGCGCGACGGCAGTGAGCGCATTCGCGCTGGGCGGCGCGCGTTGAACGTCTCGGACTTTTTAACCAAGGAACTAAACCTCTCCTGGACCGATGCCGCGCCCATGCTGCGCGCAATGTACGCACGCCAACAGGCGGGGGAGCCGATTCCGGCGGTTCGCGAGTTGCCGCGCGCGGCGCTTTGGCGGCAATATGCACATTCACGTGAGGCGCATGTCACCGCCCGGCGCGAGGCGTGGCTGACGCAGCGAGCCGACGAGCAGCAACGTCGCGCCGTGGTGCGTGGCCAGTTCGATGCCCAGCGCTTAGCCATCAAGCAAGACCCAAGCCTCACGCCGGCGGCAAGACGCGCGGCGCAGTCTCTCGCACGAGCCGATTATCTTGCCCGCAACGACGCGCTTGGCGAGGCCATCGCACAGGAGCGGGCCGCGCTCAAGGAACGGTTTCCCAGTGCGCAAGGGCCGAGCTTCGCGCAATTCTTACGCACCCGTGCCGATCAAGGCGATGAACAGGCACTCGGAGAGCTGCGCCGCACCACACCTGTGGTGCAACCTGAAACCGATGCGGCTTTCAATGTGATTCGGGCCGATCAGGGTCACCCGCCCGAATACAACGCCATTATCTTCCGCGCTCCGGACCTTACCTGGTCAGTCGACGAGCGCGGCCACGTCACTTATTGCCAGGACGGTCTGGATGTCGTGCGCGATCGTGGTGCCGATGTCCAGGTTTTGCAAGTCAACCGCGGCGCGATCGAAGCCGGGCTGCGCCTGGCGCAGAGCAAGTTCGGCCACACGCTCGCGCTCTGCGGCAACGAGGCGTACCAACTGGCCGCTGCCCAAGTCGCGGTCGAAGCGGGCCTGCGAGTGCGGTTCAGCGATACACGATTAAATAAGGCGATGGACCAACATCGCAGCGCGCGCATCGAGCGTCATGTGCAAGACGTGCTTGGGACACCCGGACAGAGCGGACAGCGCACCGTGCAGCAAAGCCACGATCGGCCGATGCCGTTCGATGACACGAAACCGACCCTATGACGTCGCGTAGCCCATACGCGGATGGCCGCCCACGCATTCTGACGGAACTCAGGGAGCGCCTGCAAGCGTATCTTGACCAGCCCAATCGTCACCTGCCCACGCTCAATGCGGCAAACGGCAGTGTCCGGCAACAACGTGTTGAGCGCCGTATCGCCTGCGTGCAAATGTTGCGCGCGATGCTCAAATACCTCGACTTGGCCAGCTTACGCATCGGCATCCCGCTGCATGAGGGGCGCTTCATGAGCTTGACCGTTCCGTTCTTGGCCAAACACGCGGGCCTGTCCCTTCGGCGTGCCGAGCGTGCGATGCGAGACTTGCTGCGAGCGGGGCTGATCACCTCGCAGCAGCGCGTAGAGCATGGCCCGGACGGTGGATACCGTGGCCTGGCCGCCCTTCGTCAAATGCCCCCGGCGCTCTTTGCGGCCTTCGGTCTGGCGAAGTGGTTACGCCACGAACGCGGCAAAGCCGTTTTGCGCCGTTATCGGGCCGTCGCGCGCCAGGCCAAGGTACGACGCCAGCAAGCTACTGACAGCCGTGCAGCGGCGCGTTCCGCGCTGCCGCGTGCCGTCGTCGCACAGGGGTTCAAGCGTGCTTCCAAGGCCAAGGAGAGGCACGACCCAAGGCAAGATCACGGCGAAGCTGTCGCGCGGCGCGTCGGCTTGTTAAAACTACGCCATCCGGAGTGGGACCGCGAGCGCTGTTACCAAGTCGCCTACGATGAAATCGGCCAGGGTGAACAGCTATGGTAATGGTGTACCTCTGCTGCGGACTACCCATCTAACAATCTAACGACCGCTCGTCCTCGTCCTCGCCCACACACGGCTTCGCGTCTCACGTTTCGTCCCTGATGCCCATCGTTAGGCATCGCCTCACCTCCTGATCCCACTTATCCACAAATCGCTGCCGATCATGGGAAGGTTTGCGCGTGCGCGAATCTTTAGGTGTCGGTATGCCTGGCCGTTATGTGGCGGATGTTAATCAGGGCGTTTTTATCAGTACGCACGGAGGTAAGCAATCCGGTACCAATGCGAACCGTCACAGCACTGCCGAGCGCTTGTCACCTGCCTCAGACGTCATAAGGTCAGCATGGTACAGCGCGCATTCGTCGCGTACAGACAACGCGCTGTCGCGCACCGTCGGCCATGCCGACCGGGTTCTCCAAGGGGTATCCCCTTGGAGCACGGGATATGGAAATGGAAATGCGTTAGCATTTCCGTTTACATATCTATCGTGCCTCCCGACGCTGCATTTTATTTCTTAGGGTACCTCCACTGAACAACCTTGGTACAACTACGCAACGCCGATAGGTCAGCAGGGAGCGGAATCGCACAACGCCGATACATCGATCAAGCGCAGATAGTGCAAAAGTGACAGTTTTTGGCTACCCTAGCCCTATGTCGACTCTTTGCCTTCGCACGACCATGGATACCGTTGCTCTCTTCGCTCGCTTTGATCAGGCCGCCGCGTCAGCCGAGCGGCCAAAGGCCGCTCAGTTGCGCGATATCTTCGAGCGCGTCGAGGCGCTGATCCGCTCCGGTGTCCGATACGCCACCATCATTGGCATACTCGCTGAGTTCGGATTGACATTCAGTTACAACACCTTTGCCGTCACCCTCAAACGCATTCGGCGGCAACGACGCAACCTCACATCTCAGAGCCCGCAAACGCAGGCCAGCCCGCGCCCCGCTGTCAATCAAACGGATGCAGCACCTCGCCCCGTGCAATCCGCGTCCGCCGTTGCACCTGCTTCCGAGCCCGCCGTTCGTGAACGACGCGCCATCGCTCGTGTGGGCATCACACTCCCTGAGGACTGGCGTACCGCCGCGCTCACGCGCGAGCAGTTGCGCGCCTTGACGTTTAAACAGAAGGTCGAGAGGGCGGAAGCCCAGACCAAACAGTATTTCCCTAACCCGTTCGACCCTGTGACGCCTGAAAAAAAATAACCCCGCATATGCGGGGTTTCGAGGGCGACGAGTGACGCGGGCGGTTAGCCTTGCTTCACTTGGCGCATGCGTTCGGCTAAAATCCATAGCGCGCGATTAAGCTTGACGTTTTGGTCGATTCCAGTCACTTCGCGCGTTGTCATATTGCGGCCGTTTGCCCTGCGCGCACGCAAGCCGCCGCGTATCATATTTTCTTGTACCCGGTTGAAGGTTCGCCACAGGTCGTTACCACTGTCTTCGCTACGCCGTGCGCGTAACAGTTGCGTGGGCGTAATAGGGGCGGGGACCTCGTCCTGCGGATCATATTTGAGCGACAACGCGCTTTCTGCTAATACTTCTTGTTCTTCAACGCTCAGCGTGACTGCTTGCATGCCTTCTCTTTGTTCTTGTATCAGGTCGAAACCCTCCAAGATATCGAAAGCACCCTGAATCACGTTGTCCACGATGTCGCCCTTATGGGGAACGCGAATGTCGGAAACCGTCTCCCCGCACACCATGCCGTTTTTACAAACAAAGCGAAACATGCCCGCTATCATTTGGTAAGAAGACGTGCCATCGTGACTATTAAGTAAGATAATTTCGTTCGCATTCTCCGTGTCGATTTGGCTGGCATGACGCAAGCGCAACATGTGTTTTGTATGATCACGCTTCGCTTCGTCTCGAACCCGTGTTTGACATACGAAAAACGCTTCAAAGCCTTGCTTTCTCAAGCCGTCCAATACTTTGATTGTCGGAATGTAGGTATAGCGCTCTGAGCGACTGGCGTGCGCCTGCGTGGCAAAGATCGATGGCGCAACGCTAAGGATTTGCTCATCAGATAGCGGGGCGTTTGCGTGAAGTGACGGCGCGCGATGCGCGAAGCTGCGTGAAAGTCGGGTGACGTGCATGATTTTCTCCTGATGGCTTGCGCTGTCATGCGCTGTAGCCACATTCAAGAATGAACACATAAGGGGTTGATATCAGACGCCCGTCGCACGGGCATCTAAAGCGTGGTTACCGTTCGGGCAGGGCGGCGCTATTCTCCGGTCACATCGACCGATAGATCGGCGGTTTCGTCATCCGGGGCTTCCCAAACCGGCTTTACTTCCCGATTGCGCAGTACTTCCGGCAACCAGCCGCTATCGGCGAGGCGGATTTCCGCCGCTTGCGCTGCCTGCGTCTTTTTCATACTCGCCAGCGGGGCGGCGACTTCGGGCGATACGGCATGTGAAACCACGTCGATAATGCGTTGTTTGCTTACATGATTGAAATAGCTCGCGCTGGTTGCTTTCCAGTACACGCTCATGTCGAGTTCGAGCGTATCGGCCAGCAGATTGATATTGTGTGGCACATCGAACCGGCTCAAGCCATTGATGTTCGCTGAGACACAAAAGGCGAAGAGGTTCGCAAGGACATCTTCTGAGCGCGAGAGCAGCCATGGCAGTAACTCGCTTACCTTGCTTGGCAACATCGCGCGCCACTTTTGGCGTTCGCCGTCGATGAACAGCCACGCCTTGCTCGCTGCCATGTCGTCGGCTACCTGCAAAAGCCGGTCATGCGTGGGGCGAAACTCAACGTCCAAGGCATGTTGCCCGGCTGCGTGGTAATGTTCGCAAAAGACACGCGGCACCATGGCTGACATCAGGTAGGCGAGGGCGATGGTGGGCTGTGCCATCAGTTCCGCTTGCACTGCGGCGGTGCGATGGGCGCTCAGACGCTCGCACAGTGTTTCTCCATGTAGCGGCTTGACCTTCGTGGGTGCAGTGGTTTGTGCTCCTGCGATATCTTGTCCTTCGGTGCTTGCATTGTCAGTTGGTTTGACAAGTCCGCGCTCGATCTGAAGTTCGCCGTATTGATCGACGTAAATGTATACTCCGGCACGGGATTTTTTATCCTCGCTCCAGACATCGAGACGCTGTGCATAGGCGCGGATAGCTGTCTCGGCCTCGCGCAAGGCTTTTTCCAGAGCGTCGCATTTCGCCTCGTCTGCTTCCACCTCGTCATCGTCGTAGTAAGCGTCCAGTTGCGCGCGTGCTTCCTCGCGTACCTTTTCGAGCCTACGGGCCTCAGTTTTCTCCTTACGCGTGGCTTCTCGCTGCTCGGGCCGTAATCGACCGTAGCGCATGAGCGTCATTGCGTTGCGCTGGATATCGGTTTCCACCCAGGACCAGCCCTCGCGTTCCATATCACTTGCAATCGTAGTGAGTTTTTCAGCGGCGAGGCGATGAAGGAGGGCGATATCGCTAATATAGCCTTTATGATTGGCATCACTAAACAAGTCACGACGCACAAAACCGCCTGCTGCCTCGTACTGATCCAGTCCGACAAATGTGGCGATGGGGTTGTCGCTTGCATCGGTTTCTTCGGCGGTAATGATGCGACGGATTTCGTTTGGGGTGCGTTGCCAAGATTGCGCCGCGTCAAACCAAATACGCTCTTGTTGTTCGTGGTCGTCGCTGAGGGCAAGCGCGCTGACTTGCTCATAGGACATTGCATCGTCGCGGAAAATCTCTAGCAAAGCGGGCGCAACGCTGGCGAGTTTCAAGGCGCGTCGGACATCCCTTTCGGTGACGCTAAAACGCCCCGCAATATCCGCAATAGACCGGCCTTCAATGACAAGTTGATGATAGGCTTGGCATTGATCGGCGATATGCATGCCTTCCCGTTGGGCATTCTCGATGAGCGAAACGCTCAGGGCTTCGCCCAGGGTGACAACGCGAACGGCAACGGGCGTACTATCGTTGGCGCGGCCTTCGCTTTTTAGCAAGTTGAGCGCGGCTAATCGGCGCTGGCCAGCACACACGCCGTACGCGCCTTGCGCATCTTCGATGTCATGCACAACGAGGTTTTGTAAAAGACCTGTTATGGCGATGTCGTCAGCGAGTTCTCGAATACGGGAGGGCGATTTTTTGCGGACATTACGCGGTGAAATGCGTAGCGATCCAAGGGGAACATATTGCAAAGGCGCGGATAATTCAGAATTAGTAGTACCAATAGATGAAAGATCACTCATGATTTCTCTCGGTTAAAGACCACTGCGACGCGCTGCGGCCATGTGTTTATAGTAATAAAAAATAGCCTTTAAATCAACGATATTGCCGATGAAATAATTTAATGCGCGCTTTCATTTAATATGAAAATAAAATCAGAAAATCACGTAAAACCCTCTTTTAAAATAAGGCGAAAGAGATATCATCATGTCCTGTTCTGCAAGCAGCGGGACTTGTGCAAAGATATCGTCTCGCGCGTGCCGTCGCGCCCGAATCGAGGGCCACGGGGACCCATGCGTAGCATGGGGAGAGGCCCGGCCCGTAGCGTCAGCGCAGGGACGATTCGGAGCAGCCTTCGCACGTCACACGGGGTCGTCAAGCTTGGTCGGCGATCGCGTAGTGATCGTCGGGCAAGCGTGTTACCCCCGCGGCTTAGCCGTGGGGGGTGGAATAGGATGTGTGGATAATTAAAAAAGGCGCCGTCGTGCGATGTCGTTTTACAGTTTATATGTCGTTACGATATTTCGCGTGCGGTTCATTTTTAACCCGGGAAGAAAACAATGGATAGCATCGTTCATATTGAAATTCGGCCGGAATGTTTGCAAGTCGCGCTCGAATGGATATCGCCGCGCGGTGCCGAGGTTCGAGAGGTCCTTCGTCGCGCCGGTATGACCCCACGCAGGGCGGCGCGTTTTTTGGGTCTTTCTGACCTAAATGGTCGGCAGGTGCGTCGATGGATTACTGAGGACACGACGATTCCGTATTCGGCGTGGGCCTTGCTTTGCGATGCCGCGGGATTGGGCCAGATATGGCGTGCAGGAAAGGAATGCTGAGAGTTTTGTAGGGTTAAGACGGCCGAAACATGCGTCAGTGCGTCACCAGCAAGCGGCCCCGATAGCTCGAGGAAAGGCGAAGGTGGAACCAACGCAATTGACGTCCATCCGCGACAAGAAGAAAGCAACTAACGGTCGAGATCAGTAACACTACCTAAATCGCTATCGATTGCGATGGCTCCGGGTGAATCATCACACAAACCAAGCGCATTGTCAGCAGGACTGCGTAGTGTACATCGCAAAAAAATGCATAACAAAGCGCAGAAAAAAATAAAGTTCCGCCGTGAAACGGACGTTAAGCAGTATGACCCGTATCGCGATATGCGACACGATGGGTTCACGCCAGGCGCGGCATCCGTTCGCGCGCTACTAGGGTTGGGCAAAAAAATTTCATACGAGAGCCACCATGCGTTCCCTCACGCTGCGCAAGAAACTGCTTCTTCCCTTGTTCATTTGTTGTCTCGCGTTGACCCTGCAGGCCGTCATCAGTTCACTTCAGTTGCGCAATAGCCAGCTCGCCTCGCGCAAGCTGGATCTCGCACACATCGTCGACACCGCGGCGAGCATTGCCAAGTTTTATGCAGACGAGGTGAGCAGCGGCAAGCTTACAGAAGCGCAAGCAAAATCGCGTGCGATCGAGTCGATTGCTGCACAGCGATACGGTAGCAGCGGTTATGTCACAACCGTTGGTACGAACTCGGTCGTCATCAACAATCCCTTGAGCCCAAAGATTAATGGCAAGGACATGTCCGGCTTCCAGGATGCACGCGGACAGTATATGTACCGATCTATCGCTGCTGCCGGCGCCATGCCTCGCGGCGAAGGTTATATCGCATACTGGTGGCCCAAGCCAGGCGCAACGGAACCGAGCCCCAAGATTGGCTATGTCGCTCGCTTTGAACCATGGCAAATGGATTTCGTCGCAGGGGAATACGTTGATGACATCAATGCCGAATTCTATAAAGGACTGGCCAAGTCGGCCGCCATGCTCGTCGTGCTTGCACTCGTGGTGGGCGCTGTCGCTTGGCGCGTATCGGCTGATGTGTATGGATCCATCGGGGGTGAGCCGGCGGCAGCCGCGCGTGTTGCACAGCGCATTGCGCAGGGCGATCTAACCGCGGACATTGACATACGACCAGGCGACACGAGTAGTCTGCTGTTCTCGCTCAAGGAGATGCGCGCTCAGCTAGCGCGCACGATCGCCGACATCAAGCGCTCCACGCAATCTATTGCGGTTGCATCGACAGAGATTGCATCGGGCAACGACGACCTCTCGGTGAGGACGGAGGAACAAGCTGCCGCGCTTGAGCAAACGACCGCGAGCCTGGATGCGCTGGTGAGCACGGTGGAAGGCAACGCAAAGAACGCCGAGCAGGGCGCCGTCCTGGCCAACACCGCATCGGAGGCGGCCGAGCGCGGTGGCCGTGCCGTTGGCGATGTCGTCGAAACCATGCGCGGCATCAACGAGAGTTCACGCAAAATCTCCGACATCACGAGTGTGATTGACGGCATTGCGTTCCAGACCAACATACTTGCCCTCAATGCCGCAGTGGAGGCCGCACGCGCCGGCGAAGGCGGGCGTGGATTCGCCGTGGTCGCAGGGGAGGTACGGTCCCTCGCGCAGCGCAGCGCGACAGCCGCCAAGGAAATCAAAACCTTGCTCACGGCGTCGACCGCGCGCATCGAGCAAGGCTCGGAACTGGTCGAGCGTTGCGGCACGACCATGACCGATGCTTTGCACTCGGTGGACGCGGTGACGAAAATCATGCGCGATATCGCGCAAGCCTCGTCGCATCAAACGCAAGGTATTGCAGAAATCGGCAAGGCGATTCGCCAGCTCGACAGCGTCACGCAATCGAACGCGGCGTTGGTTGAAGAGGCGGCGGCCGCCGCACAGTCGCTGGACCATCAAGCCGCGCGTTTGCGCGACGCCGTGGCGGTATTTGTTGTTGAGTAGCGGGTTGCCAAGTACGTCTACAAGCTGATCACGGCAGGCAGCGTCGAGGAAAAGATCGTCGCAATGCAGGAACAGAAAGCAGCCCTCGCGGACTTGATCCTCTCCGAGGACGCCGCTGGTGCCGTCAAGTTCTCGGCCGAAGATCTTGAGGCACTGTTTGAACCGATTCCGGCCGCGCCTGCGGCTTCATCTGTAGCGAAGCCGCGTTCGCGCACAAGAACAGGGGCGAGCGACGGCTAAGCTCCATAGTCGGCGATCAACAACAAACGTCACCTGGGGCCGTACCCGCGACAGCAGCGTACCGGGCAAGCCTTACTGGACAGGCCTTTTGTGAGGATTTTCAATTTTCGGGGGATGGGCAAAAATAGCCATCCTTCTTGACCAAAATAGGCACGAGTGCCTATACTTCAATCAATAGGCGCGCGTGCCTATTTTCTTTCCGAATTTACACGGAGCCGGTATGGGCACTGCCATCGCCCCCTGTGTCAGACTAGTTGGAACATGAATCGCTGTTAGAGTTTGAACCGTGACAGGGGGCAGAGGGAAGAATCCAATGAAGTACTCCGAAGAGCGCAAAGAAGCGATTCTGAAGAAGCTGTTG
>Ga0308167_1000732_pt1 | contig 49970 bp, 30 predicted proteins | sample PhyCR1_2_FD_202138 | JGI IMG/M metagenome (GOLD analysis project Ga0308167, IMG submission 202138) | Phyllosphere microbial communities from UC Gill Tract Community Farm, Albany, California, United States - DLSLRC.R1 | ecosystem: Host-associated > Plants > Phyllosphere > Unclassified | place... | reverse complement strand
TTATATCAAGTATTTATTGGGGTTAAAACAAAAAAGCCAATCTTGCGATTGGCCTTTAATTTATTTAGTTAATGCGATTTTATATAATACACCATTGATATAAAGTGGTAGTTGGTTATTTTCAATTGGTAGAGTTTTAATACCAATTGAACCATCAGCACTTAATACGATTCCGTTATTACCTGCACTCCATGATGCCTGACCTAGAGCTTGTACAATTCCTGGAGTAGCTAATACATCAGCTTCTGCCATTTTAGAACCGTCAAACGTCCAGCGGAAACATACACCAGCATAGAAACGGTCTTTTGCAGAAGTTTCAATGATAGCGACAGAGTTCATAACATATGGGCCGAGCTTAACATATACAGTACAATCAGTTTTAGTACTTACATACATAACATCCTGAACTGCACAAGAACCTTGACCTTCCCATGTCATACCAATTGCACTTGATTTCTTTTGAATCCTGATAGTAGCTTCACCGTTACCATGACGACCATTTCCTACTTCATTGGTATTCATCGAAGATGAGAAACCAAGTGAACCAAGAATACGAATATTAACAGTATCACCATCATTAGGAACAAATACTGAACCTACTTTAACCCAACCAGAGGTTGCTGAGTTATTTGAGAAACGGTTTTCAGAAGTTAAGAAACCATAGTTCATTGAACCGGTACTTCTAAAAGCATTGTGTTTCATTTCAGTACTACCATCTTCCCAAATTGATAACCAGCGGGTTTTAGTTGGGTCGGTTGTAGTAATATCTGAAGTACCTTGGAAGTTCTTTTGTTTCATGATGAATTTACAGAAAGTCATGTTTAATGGATTTAAACAATCTTCCATACTTAGTCCATCAATAATCCATCCACCATTTGATAGGTCGCCTGGGTTAGTAGTTTTCTCAATCCATCCGTTATAGATAAATGATTGAGTACAACGTTGCATATCAAAAACCTGAATATCACTTTTACAGTTTTGGATATTGAAGTTACTTAGTTCACATGCAGTAGTATGATCCCATGAACCAGTTTTAGAACCTGACCAAGTTGCACGGATAACACCACCTGAACAATTACTTGCGTAGAATTGGTCAATTTTGGTATCAAGTGTATCGATTAGGCTAATACATAAACCACCCACATTTTTGAAACGAAGGTTACCCATACGAACGAATTGACCTTCAATACCAATGTTTTCGAAGAAACCTTTAGTATTGTCAGCTTTATCAGTTTCACCATCTACAAAAAAGTTAGCTACTTCAGACCAACGTGCTTTTACTTTAACCATAGGTCCAGAAGTTCTATCAGAAACTAGTGTTGTAGCTGGGAAATATCCATAAGATACCATTGCACCTACCATTCTGAAAGTTGAGGTATTACTGGCAGATATATCAAACCCGTTTAATTTAAAAGTACCAGCAGGGAATTGAATTCCAAGTCTAGCATTATATTTTTGTGACCATTTGTACATAGCAATACATGAATCAGTACAATCAGTTGCACCATCTGGTAGAGCACCAAAGTGTGTAACGTTTAGCATATTTTGGTCTTCAATAACGCGTTTCCAGCGTGCACCTTTAGCTGTAACAATGACGGTACTGCCATCACTTGCAGTTGAACGGTCAGCAGAATCGTAGTAGAAATATCCACCACCAACGTTTTTATCTTTAAAATATGATTTGACACGAATGTGTGTAATAGAGGATGTAGAAGGTTCAATTGCTTTTAAGTCAGTAATTGATTCTACGGTATATGAAGCAGCGAGTGCAGTTGATGCCATTGAAGTGGCATTATCGATGCTGGTCTTGAAAACACTTAAGTCTGGTAATACTGTATCTGGCTGTTTGACATAATAACCATCTTCTTTTTTGATTAGAATATTTTTTTCAGCAGAACTAAGTTGAATATCAGGAATAATACCACTAATGTTTAGGGTGCCTGATACTTGAAAGTTGTTATTTAAATTTGACATACATTATCCTTTCACGATATGTTAATTGTATATTATTAATATACTAGGTATTTACCTCATGAAAGCCAAAAAACATGCTCTACGTAGACAAAAAAAAGCCGACAAAAGTCGGCTTTTTGTTTCTAATTATAAAGATACACCATCCCATGAAGCTGCTGAACGCAGATCTTCATAGGTAGTTGCTGCATTAATAGCAACTTTAATACTACGTGCTTCAATAAACAGATTACGTGTCCAAACTGCAAGTTGATTTGCAAATGCCTTGAAAGTTACCAAATCCATAGGGATTTGTTCTCCGTCAACGGTTTCCCAAACTAAATTAGCTGGAAAATTTGCTTCATCAGAAATTGCATTTAAAAGCATTAACTGAATATTACTACGATTTGATAAACCAGAATTAAACTTTTTATCTTGGAATGTAAATCCAGCGTAATATAAATTCTCACGCATTGAATCGACTCTATTGATAAGGTCCATTCTAATATCATCCAAAGGCATTAATTCATAAATGTATGTATTGGTAACTACCGCATTTTCTTCAGAAAACTCTACAGTTTTCTCTTTGAAAATCATAAATTCACCAGTATTAACATACTTATCTTCTTGAGTCCAGAATCCTTCAGCACGGCGGGTATCAAGGTCTAAGACCGAGATATCACCGTATGTATTTCCTGTTTTGTTACCACGAACGTTAATGGTATTGGTGATTGTTTTAAGAATCACCCAATTATTCCCATTTTTTACTACTGACAAGTAAACCATCGTTTATCTCCTATTATGGGCGTTGTGCGATGAACACATCAAATGTTGAACCGATACCGCAATAAACAACTTGGCAAATACTTACAGAACCGGCAGTGGTATTTACTGAACCACCGATAACTTTGTAAGAAGAATCCCAAGTTACAGTACGTCCACCAGTTGCATCTTGGGTTACATATATAAACCATGAACCTGCACCTTTAGTTGTTGCACCAGTAATAGGCTGGATAGTAGTATTTGATGAAACGGTAACGTTATAAACGTTAGAAGTACCATCAGGAGTCCAAGCAGTAGTACTTACAGTTTCTGCTGCATGTTGTGCCACATAGTAAGTACCAGTTTTGAACGAAGTAGTTACTAAATTAGACAAGTCAGTAGTTAAAGTACCAGTTATAGTAATATCTTTAACAGTTACTGCATTTGCAAAATTACTTGTTGCATTAACAGTTAGTGTATTAGTTGAAGAATTACCTAATGTTGTATTACCAGTTACGTTAGCAGATGCTAATGTTGCAAGACCGGAAACCCCCAAAGTACCAGTTAGTGTAGTATTACCTGCACTTAGAATACCTAAAGTAGAATTACCTGTTACGCCTAGAGTACCACTTGCAGTTATATTAGTTGCTGAAACCGCCGCTAGTGTAGAAGCACCTGTTACACCTAAAGTACCGCTAGCAGTTACGTTTGTTGCTGAAACAGCAGCCAAAGTTGAAGTTCCAAGAACTTGTAATGTTGTTCCAGCTTTGATAAGACCTGTAGTAGTAAGGCTTTTTACAGTTACATCTGAAGTAGTTTGGTCAAGAGTACCGATAATTCTACCAGTTACGGTGAAGTCACCAGTTGTTACTGCATTACCATTAATTTGTAAGTTGTTATTAGTACTACCTGATGCTCCGATTACAGCAGTTGCTGCGGTAACTGAAGTAGTAGCAGTAATAGAACCACCAGCAGTAATGTTTGCCGAAGCAAATACACCACGTGGAGAAATATCACGACCAGACAAGTTAATTGATGCGTTAATTGTACCTGTTACAGCTAAATCGCCGTTGAATACTGAATCACCAAATACGTTTACTACTTTAGAAGAATCAACAGTACCTGTACCAACAGTCAAAGTTGTTACAGAAGTTGCTTTCATTGATGCAGTTGCACCATTAACGGTCAATATACCACCAACTGTTGTATTACCAGTTACACCTAAAGTACCACTTGCAGTTACATTAGTTGCAGATACCGAAGCTAAAGTAGAAGCACCAGTTACACCCAATGTTCCGCTAGCAGTTACGTTAGTAGCTGAAAGAGCAGCTAGGGTTGAAGCACCAGTTACACCTAAAGTTGTTCCAACTGAAACAGCAGCAGCAGTAGTTAATGAGTTCGCAGAAATGTCTGCACCAGCTAAGTTTAGTCCACCAGCAGGTGTGAATGTTCCATCAACAGTTACGTTACCAGAGAATACCGAAGCAGAACTGAATGTTAAACTACCACCACCAAGTTTAGAAATAGCACCAGTTACACCTAGAGTTCCACCTAATGTAGTGTTTCCAGAAGTAGATAGGCTAGATAGTGAAGTTGCACCAGTTACACCTAAAGTACCACCAATTGTAGTGTTTCCAGAAATCTTCGGAGCACCAGTAATAGTACCATCGGTAAGAATTAATGCAGCACCAACAGTAGTTGTTCCAGTACTTGAAAGACTTGCAGCAGCAAGATTAGTTGCACTTAGATCAAATGCACCATCAACAATCAAATCACCTTTAACGTGTGTATTTCCGTTTGATACTAATGATTTAACAGTTACGTCAGTTGTACTTAAATCGATAATACCAGCAGTTAATGTCCCACTAACACTTAGATTTCCTGTGATTGCAGTTGATTTACCAATTGCCACAGTAGCGTTAGCTGAAGTAATATTACCATTTAAAGTAGTTACACCAGAAACAGTTAATGAAGTAGCTGAAACACCAGCAAGTGTTGAATTGCCTGCAACAGTGAATATACCACTTCCGGTAATGTTAGTAGCATTAATTGTACCTAAAGTACTTGCACCAGTAACATTTAATGTGGTTGATTTCAATGTAGTACTTGTTAGTACTGGAAGTACAGATTCTAAAGTTGCACTCTGAACAGTTATTTTATCTTGTGCAATTACAGATTTAACGAACAAATCAGTCGTACTTAGATCAAACGAACCAGCAACAGTTAAGTTACCACCAACGTTTACATCACCACTTGTATCTACACCAGTTACGGATAGAGTTGAACTACTTAGATCAATGCTTCCAGCAGTTAGTGTACCAGTTACTGATAGATTTTTAGCCATAGTAACATCAGATGTGAAGTTTACTGCACTTGCACCATTTCCGATAGTTGAACTTAATAGTGAGCCAGCAGTTACTGAACCGGTAGTAGTTAATGAACCAACAGTTGTTGCACCAGCAGTTAGAATACCTAAAGTAGATGCTCCTGTTACTGCTAAAGTAGTGCCAATTGTTGCACCAGCAGTTGTAGCAACTGTGTTAGGTTTAATGTCTTGTCCATCGACATTTGCTGTTACTGTTACGCCAGTAGTTGTACCAGTTACTACTAAATCTTTAACAGTAGTAGTTTGTCCATTTACAGTTAAATCGTTGGATAAAGTTACCTTTCCAGTTACACCTAAAGTGCCGGAAACAGTTTCATTACCATTTACAGTTAGACCAGTTGTAGTTAAACCTGCTAATGCGGTTAAACCACTCACAGTTAAACTTGTTGCAGTTGCACCAGCAAGAATAGTATTACCAGTTACGGTTATTGTGTTAGTGTTAATACCAGCAATTGCTTTTAATGCAGTTTTGTAATTACCAGTTACTGAAAGATCACCACCAACTGTACTATCACCAGTGGTGACAACAGTATTTGGTTTAATATCTAAACCGTCAACGTTTGCAGTTACTGTTACGCCAGTAGTTGTACCAGTTACTACTAAATCTTTAATAGTTGTAGTCTGACCAGTTACGGTTAGGTTACCACCAACAGAAGCATTACCAGTTGATTGTAAAGTTGCACCTTTAACTAATTCAGCAGCAGTTACAGATTTTGGTGCAATGTCCTGACCAGTTAAATCTACTGTAATACCAGAAACAGTACCAAGTACTTCTAGATCATGTAAAGTAGTTTTGCCAGCTACAGTTAATTGTGAACGTCCAGTACCAGTAGTTGCGTTACCAACAATATCTAGATAATCGATCTTAGCAATGCCAGCAGCAGTTAAACCTGGTGTTGAGAATGTTACATCACCAACAGTAATTCTATCGAAATCACCTAATTTACCGAATACGGTATTAGAACTTACTTGATAAGGTTCAATTGATGATTTAATATCGGTTGGGCGGGCTGGGTCATTGTAGTTAAATTGGATGATACCATCAGAACCAGCAACGTTATATATATTAAATGTTGATGAATTCGAAGTTCCTGAAAGGTTCCCACTTAAGTTAACGTTTCCAAGACTTGAAGTACCAGTTACGGTTAGTGTGTTAAATTTACCAGCATCTTGAGTAAAGCTACCACCAATGGTTCCGTTAATTACTACATTATCAAAGGTAGCAGTAGTTCCTGTATCTAAAGATAGTGAACCTTTTAAACGGCTAATACCATTTACAGTAAGAGATTCCAAACTGGTATCACCAGTTACTGTAACTTTTCCACCCAAGGTAACATCACCTGAAGCAACCATATTACCAACTAAATCAACATCACTGTTGATTGTTACGGTATCAGTTGAGTTATCACCAATAGTTAGATCATTTTTAATAGTTGTTGTACTGTTAATTACTAATGCAGCAGCAGAAGTATCTCCGATGGTTACACCATTATCAAATTTAGCAGTACTTTTTACATTTAGAGTATCGGTTGAATCTTCACCAACACTCACGTTATTTTTAAAGGCAGCACCTGAATTTACGGTTAATGCATCAGTTCCGGCATCACCAACAATAACATCACTGTTGAATTTGCTTGGTGCGGTAAATGTAGAATCAGCATTAACTTGTAGTGTATCAGTAGCAGCACTTCCTAATACAGTGTTACCTTCAATGGAAGTATCACTTTTAACAGTAACTGGTGCATTAAAAGTACTTGTAGCATTTACGGTCACAGAATTGGTATCGGAATTACCAAGAATTGTGTTACCCGCAGCTTCAACATCATTTAGAGTTGCAGTCCCTGTAGCGTTAACATCCTTAAGATTCGCTGTCCCACTGACAGTAATCTGAGTAAAGGTTGCATCAGCGAAAACAACAGTACCATTTACGGTAAGATTGTTGGCGATGACAGCATTACCTTTAATCAACAAGTCTTTATCGACTGTTGAATTACCAGATACGCCAAGATCAGTTTTTATAGAATACATGTAATCCCTCCGTTGGATTTGAATATGGAAAAACCTTTATCCCAAATCATTATTTTATGTATTTATCTAGGTAGTACTATATGTACTAATAAAGAAAAAGCCAGTACTTTAGAAGTACTGGCTTTTTATTATCTATAAATTTTATTTTCCGCTTATTACAATTTTCCCACTGAATGCGACTGAAGCGGTTAAAATCACATTACCAGTACTATCAATTGAAGTTTGAACTGCTACGATAGAATATGGTGAGACACTTGTTGCTGAGTCAATAGTATTTTGATAAACCGCTAAGAAGATTGACCCTGCTTCTTGACCATGAACAGATTGAGGAATTGATAATTCAAAATCACTTCCTGAAGCCATCCAATCGGATTTATTAATTAATTTACTATATGGTGTTGACAATGTAGTGCTCCCTATAATGACAAGATTAATGTCAGATGTTGGTTGTGAATCAAGAGTAACTGTTATATTTCCAGATGCATCAATTTGAACATCACTACCAGTCACTGCTCCACCCGCAGCCTGAAGCTGAACAATAATGTCAGAACCACGCATATGTGTTGTTGCAGGTAAGGTATAAACATAATCAGTACCTATTTGTTGAAAGTCTGATACAGTAGCTACGGTTGTAGTTACATATTGAGAATCAGTTGGTGTTGCATAAGGTTTCCAAATTCCTTCATCTTTTACATAAATTTGTAAAATACTGACCGAATCCACTTTGTAGTATGTATCACCATCTGAACCTAGACTTTGTGCAGGATCTGTTGTTCCACGCAAAGCACTACTTGAACCACCACCTGAGTGAGAGTTAAAGTAAGATAAAGTTATAAGGTGAGTACCGTCAACTGGTTCGCCAGCACTGATAGGTATAAGGCTAGTACCTCGATAATTATGAACAGATAGTGCATTGTTATCATAAGATAGCTTTGCTCCGTTCTTACCAAGGATGAAAGCCTTTTTCATGGTTCCTTCTAAATTAGAAAAAACTGCCATCGATACGTTCTCCTAGAATGTTTGTTTAATATATTTATTGAGGTAATAAAAAAGGGAAGCTTATGCTTCCCTTAAGTTAAATATTATCTGATATTGGTGTTATTTCAAGTTGTTTTGCAATGGTGCAAATTATTGTCATTAAACCTACTGGACTATTGTTAACAGATTCGTTGAAAATACATGAAAGAATCTCTTCTTTATCACTTATTTCATGATTAACTTCATCAACAATGTATTTTTGTGGAGTATTAATATCAAAGTAATCAAATGGTGCAATTACAGTACCGTCAATTTCGGACTGTGCAGTGCCACCAAACCGTACTTCGAGATCAGTTACAGGTGCCGAATAAGCATTCTGAATAGTCACTTCAATTCTCGTTACCAAATAACCTGCTGGTACTTTTCCAATAACAAGTAATGCGTTTTCATAAGATGTATCAATTACATTCTTGATTGCATAAATGTTGTTAGCGTCACTACCAGGATCACCTTTAAGACCAGGCTCACCCTCTTCACCTTTAGGACCACGGAATAAAATCCCCTGACTCCATGATTTTTGACCATTGATATCTACTTTTACATAATACAAATAACCAGTATCGGTTTCATAAAATGTATAACCTGAATCTAAATTAGTAATATCAGGGAATTCGTCACCTTGGAAATCAATGATAAATTTACCTTGAAGACCTTGAATACCTCTAAATTGGTAATTTGACCAACTTGTAGTTGCTAAGTCATAAATGTAAATCTTACCATCAACCGTATTATAGAAAGTATAATTATCAGTTAAATTGGTTGTAGGCAGGGTAGTTCCCTGTGAATCAATTTCGAACGGTTCACCTGTATCACCTTTTGGACCTTGACCGAATGGTGCACTTACCCAGGTTGCAGTTGATTCATTTGCTGCATTAGTTTTAAAGTACAAAGAAACTGGTTGTACTAAACTTAGATAAGTCCAACCCAACGGTTTATCCAAATCGAATGTAGAGTCTGGAACAACAAAACCCATTTCATTAGGATAAAAGTTCGTACCATCAGCACCAACCACCAATCCCAAATCTTGGATTAATCCATCATCATACGTTACAATAAGGTGTCCTGCATTATTAATCACTAGACTCTGGATACCACTACAAGAATTGCATGAAGATGAAGACCCATTATTAAATGAAATTGTCATAGTTCATTCCTTTTATGTTATGTCATATTATCAATATTTATCCAGTATTTTTACAATCGCCGTACTATAAATAAGTAAAAGTTCAAATACTGAGGACTGAAAGAAATGGCTTTGAGATCGAAAAATTTTCTTTTTAGAAGAAAAAGTAAAGATGGTGAAATCCTTGATTATCAAGATACCGATTCGTGGTATACTACTAACAATGATTATCACTGGAATGAAGTTTCACTACCGCTTGCTGCTGGCGGGTATTATGGCAGTACTACCGGATTACACACCCTTGCTTTTACACTACGCAACTTTATTGGACGAATTTACGTTCAAGCAACATTAGCAAGCGATCCAACGGAAGCAGATTGGTTCCCAATCAAATTCCAAGAAAGTTGTAAATATTACATGGAATTTACTGACACAGTTATTTTCAATCCAAACTCCGAAAAGACCATTTACTTACATGGTGTCACTGGAACGTTTGCAGAGAATGTAGTCGGTAACTTTACTTATTTGCGTGTTGGTGTTCAAAGGGATTACATTAGTGTTCAGCCTACCGAACTTCAAAAAACACTTGCTGGTAAGTTAGAAGAAATCCAGATTAACTACTAAGGGATTAGAAATGAATAACAAAATAGAACTACCTAGATTATTTGTTAAAGGACACGTGCTAATCACTGATATTACTGATCCTGAAAACGTATCGATAGTGGTTGATAAGTCTAACGCAATCCATCCTGAAAATATGAGTCAAGCAATCGCTTATGCATTGGCTGGGTCTGAAAACTCGTCAGGTATTAGCTTAGGTGCTATCTCAGAAATGCGTTTTGGTAATGGCGGTACAGTTGTACTTAGTACTGGTCGTGTAACTTATAAATCACCACGCATTAGCTCATTTGGTGGACTATACTCTGAAACATATGCAAAAAAGATTAATGCAAATGTAAATGCTAGTGTAGATTCTGCATACAATAATATCAGTACTGTTCATATTCCAGGACAGGTTTATACCGATATTGTTTGTTTATGTACCCTAAGTTTAGGTGAACCATCTGACCAGAACGTAAGTTCAACTACCGATATGGAAGGAAACTATGTATTTGACGAATTAGGTCTATACACAGATGGTGATTCGGGTCTACCGTTGTCACATATCATTTTCCACCCTGTTGAAAAGAGTGCAAACCGTGTACTTCAAATTAAATACACCGTTCGCGTTCAACTACAATAAGGGGAACTAAATGATCCAATATACAATTAAGCGTAGTAACGGAAAAGTCTACGCTACTATTCCAAACAACGTAATTCTTGGCCCTAATCAGCCAGCAGCGAATCCAGTACCGATTAACTTAGTCGGTAGGGATAAAGTAAGTTACGGTCAGGCATGGAATGAAAACGCATTATGGCTAGCTGAAAACTTTGCTGGTCAAACTAAACCAAATGGTTCAGTACCGGGTCAGTTGTGGTACAGGAACACTACAGGTACTGGTGAATTACTAATATCTTTAGTTGATTCTGCACGTCAACCAGACAATACTAATCCAGCTACTGAATTAGATTGGGCTAGCGTACCAATGATAACATTGTTCAATACTGTACCAGATGGTGATACATCTATCATGGGTCGTATGGTATTAACCAACAATGGCGATTCATTGAAAGTACTGATGAAGAATAAAGAATGGCGTGAAATTCAAACCACTCGCCCTGTTAATAAACAGTATGAATCACTATTAGATATTAATTATGATACTGGCAGGAAATATATTGCTTTCAGTCAAAGTACTTCGACTAAAACAATCGCCTACTTTAATTTAGGTGGTGCTAGTACTACTAGCTCAGATGGTTGGGTTACTTTCCAGAATGGTGAGAGTGTTCTTCAATTCGGTTCTAACTACTTTTATGAATTGAAGATTATGGGACGCGTTGTAACAACAGATCCAACTTCAGGTGAAATTATTCCTTTCCCTAGTGTTTATAGTGATTGGATTATTAAAGGTTCGTTTTATGTTGATAATGCAGGTACTATTACTAATGGTGTAGCTACTGCTAGTCAGATTCCTGACCCACGTAAAATAGCTTCTTTAACACAGATTGTTGATACGATTGATAGCATTGATCAAACATGGTCAGTTTCAGTTGTTATTAATGGTGCAGATATTACTCTACCCGGTGCTAATGGAACAACTCAAGCTGATTACAATACATATGTAACAGCAGCACTGAATAGTTCTAAACATTTAGGTTTCAGAATTGATGCTTCTATTTCAGATTTGAATGCAGGACAAACAACGCTAACACAATGGTCAGCGTTGCTTACATTGACAGGTATACCGCCAGTAGGGGTATAATTAATAGATATTGAATGGCAGACTGTTTTTAAATGGTCTGCCATTTTTTATTGAATCCCAAAGTGAGTTGAAGTCATTTACAATAGAACTATTATATAAAGTACTTTTAGCTCCGGGATGGAGAGGTTTAGGCCAATTTCCAATTTTAACCCAGGAATAGCCTGCACTTTCATCATTAAGATCAGGAATAAATTCATCCTGAACTATAACAATAAAAGAGTAATATCTGAACTTTTCGTTCTTAGTACAGAAAACATCAAATGGTATAATATCCTGAATTGGAGGTATTGACTCCCCCAATTCTTCTGATATTTCCCGATATAATGCTTCTATTGGGGATTCACTATTTTCAATCTTACCACCAACGAAGCCCCAATTATTAGGGTACGTCACTGTGTCAGAACGTAAGTTCAACATCATACGTCCAGTACGCTCTGATAGAAAAATAGCTCCCACTGCTTCGTTAGTCATAGTTATTCCTTATGCATTCTTAAATGCAATTCTCCAGTATCCTTGTCGATACTTATTCTGTACTGATTGGTGCCAACCAAACACATCATTATATCTATAGAAATGTGTATCATCACCATTATAAACATATCCATCAATAGTATTTGGATTGATGATATCTGCACCATTATTAGTTATCTTGAATAAATCATTTGGTTTAATAATAGTACCTTTATAGATTATGTTGTATTCCGCAATATTAACAAACATGTCTTCCGGTAGTGCAGTACTAAGTTGACCTATTTCATAAACAAATCCCTTTATAGTATGGGATACTGTGTAAAGTGATGTGTCTACCTGAACTGTCATCTTGTTTGGATTTTCTTCAGTAGGTCGTACAATAACATTACCTTTTATGGGATTTACTTCTTCAATCCCCTGCTGAAACTTAAGATATAATTCCTTATCTTCAAATCCAGGATCTAGATAATCAAGATAACGATTCCATGAATATATATTACCGTTAGTTGATAATAGATTTAAACTTGAACTGACTAAGGTTACTTCATAAGTTTCAATAGCATTAGCACTTTCAATCCTTTTTACTAAAATGCACATATTCTTAGGTGTATAAACATCAGTAATACTATCATTATAACTTTCTAAATCAATTTCCAACTCATCTTTTGCAGTATTGATATTTGTTACAATCTGTTGTATTAGTTTTGCTTGTTTAACATTAGCTGGCAAGCTTAGCCAAATTGGACACTCGAAAGTTAGTACCATAATGTCTAAATCTGTATCAGTACCTTGTGGAAATCCACGAGTACTGAACTGGCAATCTTTCAACTCGATATCAACAACTCCTGTCCAATCCATAGGATTTTCTGTTAGTTGTAGCTGGATTGATGGATTGAATAATGTTGCAATTTGTTCAAAAAGTTCCATCTTGTTCGTTAAATTCGTAGCCCATATATTGACATTAAATGTCAGAATCCAAGGTGTCGGATTGTATCTTGTAACTTGATATTGTTTATCCAAATCTTTAGTATATTCGTTTGGTGCTGGTGACTTGTTAGTACCCATAACCATCGTATGTGAAGCAGGTGAACGAATGCTCTGGCGGTCCATTTTCAATGACTGTACATTGATAGTTATAAGTGGTGCTGACGGTAGAACGTTTTCGGAACCACCCGAAATGATATATGCTGCCATTCTTGATATATCAGCGTACCGAGCAGGAACAACTTTATATTTCTGGTTTCCTGTGTCGTCAACCCCATTTTTTACTTGAAATTCCCCAAAAACTCTGATAAGATGTTTTAATAAGCGACGGAACTGGCCGTCGTAGTAATAATTTAATTTCATTTGTGTTCCTTATTTTTTGTACACAATGTTAGGTTTGACCACATCCTGAATCGATACACGGTCAGGACTATTAATGAAGGAAGATTGTTCCTGATTAGGTCCAGTCCAAGGTAAACGACCACCATAGTTGAATTGTGTCCAAGCAGAGTTTTCTGAACTGAATTGCCAAAGTGTCTGCGGAACATAATCAGTACGATAGAAATATTCACCATCAGCAGGATCACTTGGGAACTGGTCACCTGAGTTATCTTTAGTCTGCGTTGGTGGTATTGCTGAACGAATGTCATCATGGTTAGTACGGTTCGCCGCAATATCTTTAGTTGTGAACGGAACGTTACTATGTGAATCTGGTGGGATTACCCATGTTACACCATCATCTTCTACCTGATAAAGTTGAGGTTTATGATAATAACAGTAGAAGTCTTCAGCATCTTCTGGTACAATGTTTTCATCGGTGAACGGAAGAATACAGCTTAACCACTTTTTATCAGTTAAGTAGTACTGATAAAGTGAATATCCTGAAACGCTAGCAGCATCTTCTAAAAAGAAGAATGAAAAATCAGCAGCTTTCCGTGGTAACTTGGCACCATATGCAGTATCAACAAGTATCCAGTTAGAATCAGCATCTTTCTCATAAAGTACTGGTAAAGTGTTCTTTATGAAAAACATGTTCTTAGATGGATTAACTGGAAACTCGTATCCACTGATGATGTATCTTGATAACTCACTAATGTCAGAAATATCGTTGTAGATATGTTCATTAGTCCAGTGAATGTATGGAACTTCAGAATCTGCTTGCTGAATGATTTGATTCATGATATCAAGTTCTGTACTTCCAGTACTGTTACCCGGTGAGTTTCCATTTCCATTGTTTGGATCATTAGGATTATCAGGGAATGCATTGTTATCTGGATCAGTAATTTCTGCGAACTCAGGAGAATCAGTTAAAGGTTTCACTCTAAGTTTAAATATATGATGTTGCCAAGTAGCAGAGTAACCTTCAGAAGTTCTGAATGCATCCTGTACTACATAAAAACGATTCAAACCTACATCACGACCAATAACATCAAAGTCGCGTAAGTTTGGTAATTCTAATACATCACCTGGCATAATCTTCCTTCCAACACGCTGCATCATTGTGTTATAATGCACAGTAATGTCCATAGTGTCGAAGTTAAAGAATAAACCTGGTATTTTTAAATCTGGTGTTGCTTCTTGCACTTGATAAACTACCGGTAATGTTATTGCCTGAATATTGTAGGAACGTTGGGTAGTTTCCCCAAACACAAGATCACCAATACTAGATGATGTTCCGTTACCTTTACTAAAGTCTGGTAATGTAGCATCAGTACTTCCTTCATTGCCTTTTGGTCCTTGATATGTATATAACCACATATCAACTCCACCAATGTTGTATTGTTCACCAATAGCATTGTCAATGAATTTATAATCGTTGGTACGACCTTTTTTCCACATTCTATATGTCATTTTCTAATCTCCAAAAAGAAATCTATATTGTATTTATTTTTGGAACGGGTTAGAAAATTGTGATATAATATACTAGTTACAGATAAAATTAAAACGTAGGAGAGCACGATGAGCTACAGTTTCGACGATTTTTTCCAGAAGGGTGAACAACTAGCACGTTCTTTAGGTCACAGCATTTTGTCTGTTGATCATTTAACTGTTGTTGCTCTTGACATTCCAAGCATTATCGAGTTCTTGAACGAAAACGATATCAGTGCTAAAAAATTAAAAGACCGCATTACTGATTATCTGGAGAAATCTACTTCACCAGCACTTCCGTATTCAGTGGAAGAACAAGTCGATCTTGATAAGAAAACACCAGTATCATCAATGGTAAGTAAGATCATGTTCGAACTTCAAAAGAAGTCAGTAATTGAACAACTTAAAGAAAATGATTACACTATCCAAGCGTATTTCATTCTTTTTGAATGTTTATCATTCCCTAACACTGCACTAGATGCTGCACTAGAAGAACTTGATCTAAGTCGCACTGCTGTTGCACGTGAACTACAAAGTTACATTAATAGTATCGATTACGATATCGATTTGCGTAGCAGTACTTCTGATGAAGTACCAGAAAAAACAGAAATTAGTTCTAAACGTTCTGCATCTGGTTCAACTACGAATGTAAAAGTAGAATCAAAAAATTCTATTAAAAACTTTACTACTAACCTAACTGAACTTGCTTCAGAAGGTAAACTTGATCCTCTTATCGGTCGCGAAGTTGAACTAGCAGATCTAGTACAGATTCTTTCTCGTAAAACTAAAAAGAATGCTGCATTAGTTGGTGAGCCAGGTGTTGGTAAAACACAAATCGTAGATGGTCTTGCACAAATGATCGCTGCTGGTACAGTTCCAGAAGAAATGCGTGATGTTGAGATCTTATCTCTAAACATGGGTGCATTCACTGCCGGTACTAAGTATCGTGGTGAGTTCGAAGAACGTGTTGATAGTCTTCTTTCTGAATTGAAAGAACGTGAAAATGTTATTCTTTTCATTGATGAAATTCACACAATTATGGGTGCTGGTGCATCGGGTTCAGGTTCTTTGGACATGAGCAATATGTTAAAGCCTGCATTGTCTCGCGGTGAAATCCGTGTTATCGGTGCAACTACATACGATGAATATCGTAAACACATTGAAAAAGACGCAGCACTACAACGCCGTTTTATGAAGGTTGATATTCTAGAACCTACTTTAGATGAAACTCGTTTGATTGTTAACGGGATTAAAGCTACCTACGAGAAGTTCCATAGTACTGTATTCTCTGCTGCGGCAATCGATGCAATTCTAGAACTATCAAGTAAGTATCTACAGAATAAACGTTTCCCTGATAAAGCAATCGATCTTCTAGATGCTGCCGGTGCACGTAACCGTAACAAAGCTAATCCAGCTAATGTTATCGAACGTGAAGATATTGTAAGTGAAGTTGCTCGTGTAGCAAACTTACCATTGGAAGTAGTTGCGTGTGCAGAAAGTACTCGTATGTTAGAACTTGGCGATAATCTACGTAACCGTGTATTTGGTCAGGATCAAGCAGTTGAGAAATTGGTTGAAAACGTAATGGTTGCTCGTGCAGGTCTACGCGGTAAAAGTACTATTCAAGGTGCATTTATGTTTGTAGGTCCATCAGGTACAGGTAAAACTGAAATTACCAAAGCACTTGCTGATTCAATGGGTCAGGAACTAATTCGCTTTGATATGTCAGAATATGCTCAAGAGCATAACGTATCTAAACTTATCGGTTCACCACCAGGCTATGTAGGCCATGATTCAGGTAATGGTGCACTACTAGACAAAGTTGAACAGCATCCGAACTGTATTCTACTTCTTGATGAAATTGAGAAGGCGAACCGTAAAGTACTTCTAACTTTCCTACAGGTTATGGATGAAGGACGACTAACTGGTTCACACGGTAAAACTGTATATTTCGATAATGTTACTATTATCATGACAACCAACTTAGGTGCACGTGATTCTTCAGTAATGTCTATGGGAATGAATTCAGGTGGCGATGATGGTATGGATGCAGCAATTAAGCAGCATTTACCACCAGAGTTTATGAACCGTATTGATAGTGTTATTAAGTTCAAAGAACTTGGTCATGATGTAATTCTAAGTGTTGTTGATAAGTTTGTTGCAGAACTTCAGTCAGATCTTGACGGTCGCAATGTTACAGTACTACTATCACCAGCAGCTAAAGAAGAATTGGCTAAGAAAGGTGTTACTCCAGGAATGGGTGCCCGTCCAATGAAACGTATCATCAACGATAAGATCCGCGTACCATTGTCTAAAGAAATCTTAATTGGTTCTCTACAGAATGGTGGTGTTGCAAACTTTGATGTTGTCGATGGCGAAATCAAACTAGTATAAAAACAAAAGGGAGCCAATGGCTCCCTTTTTTTATTTAATTAATTGTTCAATCTCTGAACCAGTAACTGTATATCCAGCACTGAATGTACTCAATGGTATTGAAGGGTAGTTAGCATTGTAAACTTCTAACGTATCTTCCGTTCCAAGAATAACACCCATCTTGGTATAAGCAGTTCCAGAAACATAATTGTTTTCACAAGTACCAAACATTTCACGCAACATATTTCCATTCTGACGAATAAGAACAATTTCATTACCTACTGCAATCAAATCTTTAGTAGCAGATGATGCAGAAGTTAATATACCATTCTCAATAGTAGTACTTTCAACCTTAATTGGAGTTGCTACATATCCCATATGCTGTACCGAATCCGAAATCGCAACCACTAGTGCTGCATCGTGATCGTTAATGTAAACGCCGTCTACTAAGTTTCCAGTATAAGTCCAGGTAGAACCGTTAAGTACTGGATTAATATCTTGATATTCGTAAACGAAAATCTGTAAGCTATCATCCATTTTAGTACGAATTAATTCACTTAGAACACCTTTACCATATATTGGTTGGTAGTATCCGTGGTCAACTTCATTTCCATCAATCTCAACAATCTCGTTAGAAATATACATTGAATCATAATCATCAACTGTATAAGTATCTGAGTACGTTTCACCTTTAATCATTCTATCATAGAACAAGTCATAATCAAGAATACTTACTCGGTAAGAACGTTCAGTACTATACATTGATATAGAACCATTAGTGAATTCTGCATCATTGAATGAAGTAATACGAACAACGTTAATTGCAGTTGGTGTACCAGGAACCATTAACTCATCTGAGTTACTATCATATGTTCCGTTGAATGTTAATCCACCTACGCGAATTGTATCACCAGTAACAGACGAAATAGTATAGATGCGTGGTCGAGTTCCATTTTTAATGTTAGCAACAGGTAGAACAGTGTTCCAAGTGTTATCTGCCATTAGTACATCATAATCTTCTGCTTCAGGAGTGAAGACCATAACTTTCTCACCAACTTTGAAATCATTTTCTTGTACAAGACGGATAGTACCTGACGAATCAATTACATCTTTAACTTGGTAAGAATAACGAATTTCATTTCTAGAAATTAGATTTCTTTGCATATACTCAATTGCTTGGGTATAGCGTGGAATACTTACGATAGCTTCTTTAGTATTGTAAGGGTTCTGTAAAACATAACCTTCAATCTGGAAGTTACCTTGGGTCTTAAGCTGTAGATTACCAGAGGTATCATAGCCATATCCGTTAACCGTAAATCTCATTTGGGCTGCATCATTACCTAGTGGGTTAATATCACTTACGTCCACAAATATAGGATCTTGTGTTGTATTGACAGTACCGCTAGCAGTATATAATACATCTTTAGTTTGAGATTCTAAACCGAAGTTATCAAATGAGTTTGCATCATTTAGGTAAATTTCTGAACCTAAAGTTAATACATCCTGAATTTCATCATACAATGGGTTGTTTTTATCAAGAGGTAAATCGTCTAGGTTAATTTCTTCTAAAGTAACAACATCGTTATTAACAATTAAAGCATCTTCCATAAACAAGTCAAGACTAACATCCATTGGAACATCTAGATATTCATCGGTGTTTACATTTTTGATTTTTACTAACTTACGTGGAATCATAACCATACAGTACATATCGATTGTTGGTTGTGCAAGAATTTGTCTTGCAATCTCGAATTGGTCATCATTATCAGGGTTATATGTATTTCTCATTGCTGTTAGTACATATAGTGCATCTAAGTAATTCTTTCCATTCTTGATACCAGAATCGTTCACTGAATCTATATCATACATCCAAGGATACAAACCATATTCATACACTAGGTAATCATTAATTTGCTCAGTACTGAATGAAGGATTAGCTTCGGTGACTAGTGAAACAAACTTCTCGTACAAGTCGCGTGTATACATTACATATCCATAATTTTCATTATTTGATGCAGAGTATCCGAACGGTAAACGTGTATTCAAGTTATCAGATAATACTCGACCTTTGAATGGACAATTCATTTCCTGAGAAATTGAATTATCACTTAGTGAAGTATATAATCTTCTTCTGTTCGCTAGTGTATTGTACTGATTATATTGCTGTGCAACTTTAACAGTACTATCATCGGCAACAACATCATCATATACGGTTTGTAGGTCTGACAAAAATTTCTCAGTCATTGCTACATCATCATTATATTTTTGTAGTTGATCTTTGATTGCTTCCTGTAGAGTTCCAGTAGTAATCATATCAGTATAAATCGCACTGATTCCAATTAGAACATTACTGTCAATTGAATCAGTATCAATCACTGGATAAGTGAATGAATAACGTTGTAATTTATAATGGTTTCCTGGGGCTAGAACGTCACCTTTATTATTCATGAATGAGTTATTAACTTCTTCAAGAGTAAGTTTATTACCCAAATCTGCATCTGGTGTACACTGGAAGTTATCGTATACTAACATCTCATACGATTCTTGGAATGCACGAGAAGGAGATTTAAATCCAGCAGGTAATGAACCAACGATTTCCCATTTTCCTGTTGTTTCGTTTAACTTAGCATATTCATGATCCCAAATATCATCTTCTGTCTTAACCCATGCACCGTCAACAAACACATATCCGTTAGGATCAAGGTCGTTGCTAATTCCGGTCATTTCATCAGTGTTTGAAGTTTTCTGTTCAATTTGAGAACGAATCTTAGTTCTGTACGGTTTAACTTCTTCGAAGTACTCAACGATTTGTTCAATCAAGTTGTCACTCGAACTATTTTGTTGCAAAGATTGCTCTAAGCCAATAACATAGATGTAAGAAGTTTTGAATACCCAATCAACAACAGTTTGTTCAGTGTGAACATATTTTACCATTTCAAATACTAAACGACTTTGAGTTGTATTGAAGGAGTTCTTAATTAAAGCTAGTGCTTTACGAACGTTAACTTCAACGTTACTCAATGAACCATCAGCCTTGTACTGGTCATAACCATAATATAACTGGTTGTTTAGAGCTATAGTACTGTTTTGTCTTGCAATTGCTTGCCAGATTACAACATTACGTGATAGTGTCTTAACATATAATGTCCATGTACCTTCTGCATCCGTAATACGGATAACATCACCTTCTTGATAATTCTTTTGGTTTGCTACATCAATACTAATCTCATCAGTGTAAGAGGTATTTTCGTCATATCCAATGTCATACCAATCAGCTAGTGTCCAGTACTGAGTCATATCCAAAGAAGTTCCTAGTGATTCAATATAATCTGACTGTTTAATCATTTTATGTTGACCTTCACCTTTATCTTCTAGTGTAATATACACAGTAGAACCCGAAGTGCTTGGGGAGTTCATTAAACGAATGTAATTATTTTCATCAAAGTGTACGAAGTACACAGTAGTTGAATCCAATGGAGAAGGAAGTGTACCAGAAGTACTTACTAGTACTGCATCGTTCTCAACAAATGCTTCTTGCGAAGGATTGATTACGAGTTCGTTATTGTAGGTTAGTACTTTAAAACTGATTAGATTTGGGTTATCTTCAACAGTTTTAACGTTAAACACATCATCCATTACAACAGTGTTTGTTGTTACGTTGATTGTTTTGTATATCTCGTTCGCTGCTGTAACAAAGTTTCTACGTGCCTCAATGACATTTTCGAACCATGTTTCACCCGGTAGTATACCGGTATCGTTAGTTGGGTAATGTAACTCAGATACTGTACCATCGGGTAGAGTTTCCTGAGATACCAATGAATTCCACATTGATTCCCAAATAACAGGGTTAAAATTATAATCCTGACCTTCACGGCATAATTGATACTGTTCATGTTTTACAACTTCAGTAGTATCGTTCTGGTATGTGATTGAAAGGATGCTCTTATCATCAGTGATTTCCTGTTGTAGACCGCTAATGATAAATGAATCAGTACTAATTGGTGAGAACCAAGGAGCATTTAGTAATGAAGGGTCTTGAATAGTTCGTGATAATTCATTACAAGGTTTGTTTCTGTTCTTAGCTTTTGGAACGTAAATTGCGTTTTTAACCCAAAAATAATATACAGTCTTGTAAGTATCAGTACCTTCATCATACTCTTGGAATTCTGAATAATAATCCTCTACTGCGTCTCCACTTGGAATCCATGCATTGCTATCTTTATTCAATTTAGCCATGCGTTCACAATGTGTAGCCCATCCATAAGGAAGTACTGGTGATGCTACCCACTCAAGAACATTAATTTCTGAGTTTGGTAGTAGTTTACCCCAATTATAACGTTTATAGTTATTAGTAGCTTCTATATCTACATTACCTTCAGAGTCATATACCGGACGGGTATAATCCATGAAGAATGCGTTAGTAGTGTTCCACCAAACTAGACCAACCTTTTCAGAACCCCATGCTTGAAGTGTTTCGCTTTCGCTATTATACTTAGCTGGGTCTACTGGACTAACATATGTTATATCAGCCATGATTGTTCCTGGGATAACACCATTGATTGGGTCATATACATTCATATATAGTTCAGTTACGTTAGTTTCTGAATTATATGTTGTTGGACGAACAAACAATGAACTTTCTGGTGCAGAGAATGAATACTTCTTATCGATATATTCTTGTTTCTGTGCATCAGTGAATCGATTTACATAACGATATAGTACTGGATTGTTATCTGCAAAATTAATTGTATTAGTTACATCAAGTGGAATAACAAAACTTGTTTCACTGTCACCAGTGGTAAAGTACTGAGTTTCTGCTTTAAGTAAATCAGGCATATATTCAGAATTGTCTACGAAGAAGAAGTAATCTCCATCTTCCATTCCATGTGCTGCACTTAATTGTAATGTACAGTGGTTTCCTGGATAGTTATCTCCATCACCAATTGGTGTAATACTCTCTAAAGTAATACCAGTGTTTTCTAATTCGTAAACATTCCAGTTATTATCCATATCACGTAATACCCAAACCGAAGTAGGATTATTACCAGTATTGCTGATATAAGATAAACGGTCTGTATATGCGGTACTGAAATCACGAGTACTATACGAAACTTCGTTCAATGTTACCGGACCAATATCTGGTAGATGAATTGCTTCACTTTTACCAGTTCTGGTAGGGAATGCGAACTGTCCTTTAGGACGGGTGATCCAGCGTGAATCAACACCCTGAGAACCGAAGTACACAATATTATTTTCAGTACTGTCTGCCGTAGCAGATTCACTGAAGGTAAACATTTGTGGCTGTTGTTCAAATTCATTATTGACTAATTGGAACTGTAGATGTTTCTTACCATATACGTTACCATATTCACCAATTTTAAACGCCCATTCCTGTAATGCTTTGTAGTTATCAGTATTATAAGACTTAGATACGCGAAGTACGCGTTCAAATACCTGATTAGTACCTTTATCACGGATAAATCCACGATAGAAATCAATTTGTGATGTATCACTGGTGATCATCTGAGAGATATAATCACGAGTCTGGAATCCAATTAGATGACGTGCTAGATTACGAATAGTAACGTTATCAACTGGATGTTCAACATCATAATAACTCTTGAAATCATCTACTAATTTTTCGAAATCTGGCATTGTACCAGCTTCTAAGATAATGAAACCTTTCGCTTCTAGGCGACCATTCCATGAACCAGTAATATAACCGTACATCTTAAGCATTTCATGAACTACACCATACTTAGGAATATAAAGGCTGTTACCAAAAATAGTTTTGTCATCAAAAATTACTGCATGTTCATATGCAACTACACTAACACGGATTAGTGACATGTTTTTATCAGATTCATCAGTTAGACGAACACTGAACACGTTACCAATTCTTGAAGTATCGATTTCATATGGACGGATACCTGTGTTTGTATCGTCCAATAACGACCATACACCACCATTAAATTGTGTTACGGACTGTACTGAACCGAAAGTAGTGCCGAATTTAGCATTCTTAGTACTTGGGGATACTGAAATGTATTCACCCACGGCTGGAGATGTTGCACTCCATGAAATAAAGTCCTTACCTATAACTGACCAATCCTGAGTTACACCATCTTCTGAAACATCTTCAAAGATCCAACCAGCATCTTCTAAGTATTCACCATAACCACAAAGGAATGTGTAAACTTCTTGGAAAGTTTTAAGTAATGTTCCGTATTCATATTCGCCGTACTGATCTAAGTACTCGTTATAATGAACTACCGAACGTTTACCAACAGTTACTGATACGCGACGACCAGTTTTGTTAGCAATTTTATATTTTAGTTTAGCACCAACTAGATCATAACCACTAATTGAGAATCCGGTGCCGGTCCATTGGATTTTAACTGCACTTAGAACTTCATCACGGAATGCAGAACTCTTAACTAAACCGATATGTTGGTTTTCTTGAGATACTAAACCAAAACTATCAGAACTGAAAGTTAATTGATCTTGTTTAGTAAATCCACCAATTCGGTGACCGACATTAACGCCAGATGAACGTAGAATATCTCCGTAGTTAGTAGTTATATTCTTATTCTGGTATGTTAGATAATCACTTACCCAAGTCTGGTATCCTAGAATACGTTGACCGTTTTCACCATGAACAATTGTATTTGAATTAAAGTTCAAACGCTTATTAGTTTCACCATAAAGGAATTGTGAACCATCATTAACAATCTTCTGAACAGTACTTCCCTTTGTATCATAGAAGTAGTTTGCAAATTGGCCCGGTTTCGCACGTAATAGTGCCATGACTTTATCATATGCATACATTACGGTATTCATATATGTGAATTCCATATCACCCATGTCACCATAAGCCCACGGTTCAGATACATGTGATAATGAACCACTAACTAATCCTAGTACTTCAGGAGCAATAAGATTAAGTTCAAAGATTTCTTCACCATCAGATGCGAAATTACCAGTACTCACAAGTTCAAATGGTTGTTTACCAAAACGTTTGAATTGATCATATTGACCAGCACGAGTTCCATGTAGGATTGTACCAGTACTTGCATCACCTTGTGTAGATGTAGTATCCCACAATCCACTAGGAACCAAGTCACCATTCTCATCAACAACATATGCAGTGTAAACATATACATATTCAGATGCATCAGTTCCAAGACGAACTTTAGTTGGTTCGTATTCTTGATTAAACCAATCTGGACGTTGAGAGAAACCGAACATTTCCCACGGATGTGTATGTGGGCGATAGGTTCCAAACATATCTGTATAGATTGCACGCCATGAACCACGAGCAGGAATTTCTGTTGGATTTCCATCAACCACATACGTAGTTCCGGTGTAATTCCAAGTCATCCAATTACTTTGGTCATAATCGTGAGTTCCATTTTCAATACCGTTTGTTGCGATAAAGTTTACATAACCACGAAGTTCAAGCTGGATATATTCATCTATAGTATATTCAGTACTGTTGAAGTACGGAGTAGGCTTTAGTAAATCCGTGGTCATTGCTGGAATATAATCAACTGATTTGAAAGTATTATCGATGCTATTAAAGACACGATTTTCTAGTTCATAAATTACTTCATCCATTAAATCCACACCGTTAATAACACGATATGCCTTACTTGCAACACCCATATGGTCGATATTATAACAACCAATATCACGACCAACATGTACATAAGTAGCTTTCTCAGGAGAGAATGCTTTCAACATACCTAAGAATTGTGGAGTAGGTGGAATGAAAGTTTTAGTTGTAGTTGTATTAGTTGCAACATTATCTAATGCAAATGGGAAAGCATTATCTTTACCAACATTGATTGCATTGAAAATCAAATCAACGATGTTAGAAGCACTCTCTGCTAGGAAGTTAGCTGGATTTGCATTATACATCTTCATCATTTGTGCAGTGAACTTATTTTTGAAACGGAAATATTCGTATTGCGTAAAAATAATAGCAGAGAATAAATCTAGGTTCTCGTTAGCACTGTGAAGCATTAATGGAAGTAGTGATGTTTCATTCTGGATAATTTTAGTACCAACAGAATTATCAACAAGACCTGCTTCTAAACGAAGTTCGTAATTGTTTAAATCATTAACTGAACCACTGGTAATATTCTTACCAATAATTTCAAGGAAATGTGGGGTATATTCACCTTGGTGAATAAAATCAACAAATTCGTTATAAGGATTGTTCTGTAGGTTAATAGGAATCTGGTATACACCTAGTGTTTCATCAGGAACCTTAGTTGGACTATAGGTAACAATTTCAATAACGCTGTCTTCATTAATAGAAGTACTATTGTTGAAAGTAATACTTTCTACATCACCATCTGAATTTAATGTGGTAGTGTAGTCAAATGTTTTTACGCCATCAAAGAATACTTCTAATGATTCATCAGTATTGTTTGGTGTAATTTTCTGTGCCAATTCATAGGTGTGTTTAAAGCGGTCGGACTGAACTGCAACACTACTGATGACATTCCATTTCATAAAAGTACTATTTGATGGTTTGTAATATTTGTAGGTAGAGTCATTTTCGACCACATAAGCATACATATTTTCAATCGGATTCTTATACAGATTCATTTCTGAAACAGTATTGAATACACGATACATTGAAGTTTTAGTGACTTCAGGAACTTGACGCACGTATTGTTTAGACTGGTCTTCACTTCTAACCCAATCTGATTTTAAATTCTGTTCTAATACACCACCAACTTCAGAGATTACATTATAGAAGTACAAGCCTGGGATCTCAGTGATCGCACCAGCTTTAGAATACGAATAACGTGTAGTCTGTAGGAAGTTTTCAAAGATGTAGTAGTTGTATTCACTAAGTTCAACATGTTTGCCATAGATTTTATCTAAGCCGTAGTTGAAGTTAATTTTCAAGCCAAATAGACTTGAACCAGAAAACGTACTGCTAGGATAAACAGTGCTGTTGTCTAGTTTAATTCCGTTCTTATCATAAAGTTGGAAGATAGGGAATGTGTTTACTCCAGTTTTAGCTTGTGCAGTGATCCAGTTACGACCATTCCAGTAAACTGAAGTGTTGCCGTAAACGTCACCAGAACGAATTAGAACGACGTCACCGGTAAGTGGCTCACCAGTAGGGCGTACTGTAGTTTCTTCGTCTTCGTCTAATACAAGGCCATATACACGTGTTCCATCAGCCATTTGCTTAATGTATACTTTATAGATACGGTTGTTTTCTCCTGGGTTACCAATACTAGTGAATAGAATACGGTCGCCAGCAGAAAGAATGTGTCCATCGATACGGACGTTGTTACTCACGTTTTTTTGAACAATATCTTCAGGTTTAACTGAGTCAGATAAGTAATCAACAACACCACGGAAAGTTGTTCCGTAATTTGTTAGTTCGATATTTTTATTATATTCGATAATTGGTGCCTGAGCACGGCTGAATCGAGTTCCCTGAGCACTTTGTTCAGTTACTACTGATCCATCAGGTAGAGTTTGACCTACGGTGTACCAGAAGTTCTGTAATGACCAAGTGTTTCCGTTAAGAGCACCGCGTTCCATTACGATATAGTCTGGAGAAATACCATATTCGTTTTCATTATCCCAAAGATATGAACTGTAGTTTTGAATTTTATTAGGGTTAATTGGGGGAGTCCATGAATAGAACTTACCACTTAATAGACGTGCTTGATTATCAGTAAGAGCACCGTAATGCTCCAAATAACCAACTAAGTCAGGGTAAAACTGGAGAGAACGAACGCTGGTATCTGCATTATGTGAAACGTATGCAGTACTTAACTGATATTCCTGACGTGCAATGTCTAATTCATTTAAAAAGATCTTTCCTGAAGCCGAAGGTGATCCGCGATCACCGATATAACCGTCTACGATTTCTTCATCTGCTGGATTAAACCATTGTTGAATGATATCATCACTGAACATTTGAATCTGTTCAAGATTTTGCATCCACTCAGGTAATCTCTTTATGAACAATTTTTGATTAACAGCTTCTGATACTTTTGAAGGCTGAAATTTAAATCCGTTCGCCATGTTATTCTCCAATAAAAATTCTTTCTCTCATTTGTTTTATTTATAGAAGTAGAAAGGGCATCATAAGATGCCCTTTAATTATTAACGTCCGATGTTAATATTACTTTTCGCTAGAGAGTTAACGATAATAACGTTATCAACGGTTGCTGTGCTTATAAACAACTGGTTTGATTCACTTGGTATTTCGAACAACTCACCAAATTTTGAACTTGGATTTTGTGGAACGATAACTACCGAAGCAATTTCAGTACTTAAATTTATGTGAATGTAAGTTGCAAGTTCAGTGTAATAGAAACTTTCACCGAAATCCCAATTATCTACACTGAAGAAGTCATTAGTTAATGAAATAACCTTCTGACGAATCTCATCATCACTTAATTTAGAGTTTGCAAGCTTGATTACTTTAAAATCTGCACGATAATCTGCATCAGCAGTATCACCAAATAGTTTTAAGTACGTCGCACTGTGCCAGATAGTACTGTCACTTATGACAATCTTATTATTAACTTCAGCAAACATCTCATTTAGTTCTGAACTGGTTGGCGGTTTAGGGAATTCTGAACCATCTGCTTTCTTCAACCATAAATCTACCGCAGTTTTATATGAATTTGTTAATACATACATATCAATCAAGTTAGTTCTGCTTGGGTCGATACGATTATCATCCGGTGCATAGTGCTTCCAGTGATAGTTTATATCAACTCGTGCATCTTTCTTAATAAAATAGTCAGTACTTACGTTCTCATAACCATAATAATCTAATTTAGTAGATTCAATTGCTGTATCATCACTCATATTTTCGATTGCTCGAACAAATGCTTGCTCAACAGTAATAGGATTGCTGTCAGTTGCTAGCGTCATGTTAGATACAAAGCTGTTTAAACGGTCATTGTTGTTACCAACAACTTGTTTAACGAAATATGCAGACCCATTATATTCAAATCCTATTACAAAACCAGCACCCTTGTTATACAAGTTAGTGATAGAAGTACTTCGCATGTTTACATTACGTAATAGTGCAGCCTTTTTATATGCAATAGTCTCTGAATTAGCTTGTGCAGCAGTGTATGTCCAAGAAGTATCTAAGAAAGTAAAGTTTGGACCAGTAGGATCAACAATATCAATCGTAAAGTCTGAATTTTCTTGGAAAAATACCCATTGTTGGTACTTAGTCAATTCTTCACCTGTTAAAGTTGGAACAATGTTCCTGAATTGATTAGGATTCAACGGAATTCCACTAGAATCACGAGATGAACTGGTTACAATCACACGTGAACCATCAATATAACCATTTTCCTGATTTACAGTCTTTATAATCTGGAAAGATTCATCATCAGTATAACCATTATTATTTTCATAATTGGAATTATAAGACAAAATGACAATTTTATCAGATTGAACTGTACCAGTACTAATATCGCTGATGTTATCAGTGCTTACGAAGTAGAAACGAACCTTATCACCACCAACAAACACATAATTAACGCCATTAGACACAAATTCCCATGATTCTGCTGTATATGATACTGTTACTAGGATTGGATAGGTAATATTTTCATATTGAACCGTATCACCAGTGAAAGTACCTTCAATCGGAATCCAAGATAGTGTATTTGGTACATAAATCAGAATAAAGTCAGTTTTCTTATCTAATGCTGCCGCAATAGTCTGTACTTCAATGTTTGAAAACTTAACACGGAACGGTTTAATGTATTCTGTACATAATTGGTTAGCTGAAATAGGCATTGACAGTACTAAGTAGCCATTATCAAATACATCAACAACTGAAGTCCATACATCAGCACCTGAAGCAGTAGGGAAGTTGATTATTGTACCAATATCATAAGAAACTGGTGAACCACTTGCCATAATACGTCCATAAGTATTAGATGAATAGCTTGAATTGAACTCTGGAGTCCATTGCTGGTTCGCTACAATACGTACTGTGTTAGTTGGATATTCCTGATATAGCTGAATTACTGAGTTTGCAGAAATCAACGGCTGAATTTCATCAATTGCTACTGCCGTATTCGATTTACTACTAGGAAGTAGTAAAGAATTACGTGCTTGAACGCTATCACGGTAAATTGCCCCATCATCAGTGAAAACATCGGTATTTTGATACTTTCCAGTAGGGTCATTTATATCAATGAACCGTGATTGTCCTGAATATATACGGTTTATGGCCTTTGCCTTTAAAACCGAGTTACCAAGCATCAACGGTGCAATATTATAGTCTTCGCCATTAACAAAACGGTTCTGAGTGTAATATAATTGTGGTGCACGCTCTTTAATTTGCTCTAAAGTCTCTTTAGACTGTGCTAATGATGACTGAAACTGTAAACTAAACTGCATATCAAGGGTACTACTTTCAAATTCTGACTGAGAATTAGTACGATATGTATATTGAACAGGTTTGTTCTGAATATCAGTAGTTTTGATTGTATATGTCTCACCATTAGATACACGATACCAAAAACGATAAGAACCACGTGGTACTTGACCACTTCTTGCATCAGGGAACTTAATAGTTACTTGGTCATTGTCGCGAGTAGTTACAGAGAAGATATTTTTCTGTTTACGGTCAACTGAGTTATACGAAATTGATTCAATTGCCGGAACACGAGTCCATTTAGTTCTTACTAAACCGTCTTCAGTGATTTCCTGCACCCAAACATCAATTTCATTGATATTATTGGTATCAAGATCCTGTGTACGGTTTTCAATACGCTGTTCATAATCATAATCAGTAAATGATAGATTACCTTGTTTGAAATAAACAAAGAAACCAGTATATGGAGAATCGAATCCATTACCATCATTACGATAGATTATATGTTTTTGTTCTTGTGGCTGTGGATGACGTTCTTCCGCTGTACCAGTACTTGTAATATCAGGGTTAACAACTTCAAATGCCATTGATTCACCATTAATATTCGCAGTAAATGGAATATTAGGAGCACTCATTGGAATTGTATTCATTTGGTATAGTTGGTTAGACACACCGTTGACCACAATCTTTTTAATAGGGTCACCAAATTGGTTGGTATCAACAAATGAGCTGTTCATTACTAGAATAAAGTTCTCATACCAGTTTGGATCACTTGGATCATTCCAACGGATAACTTTATTACGTAAAGAAGTTCCGAAACTGTTTTCAATATTTTGGTTTGTTTTAACCGTCATGACTTTTGCAAGTCCACGACCCGGATATGCACGTTTTGGTGCATATGAAATCATTTTAGCTAATTTTAATACTGATGCTCTACGTTCTGCTGTATCAAGAAAGTTCTCTCTACTGTTCATATCCATACGGAACGCAAGGTTCTGACCAATAAGAGCAATGGTATCAAGAATGAAAATAAACTCATCATTTTCAATCCAGTCATTGAATGAATCAGGATATGTCAAACGTAAGTAGTTAATCATACTTTCACGTATAGTGTCGAAATCGTAGGCTTGTAGATTGATTTGAGCAAAACTTTCATAAACTTGTTGCCAATCTTCAGCAGCATACAAATTAGATTGTCTTTTTTGTTGTGCCATGTTTATATACACCTCATATAATAATATAGAAATATTTATCCAAAAGAAAAGGCATCTCGAAAGATGCCTTTAACTTATGCGGCATTAACAAATGCCATTCGTTGTTGTGAACGATTATCAAAAACTAATGATAATTCTTCAACCGTTTCTAGCTGTACATAGTTTAGTACTAAGTCAATTCTATATCCGTATTCAACACTGGATACTGTAACAGATATCAAATATAATCTAGGATCTTGTGAAACTATATTTCTACAATCTGCTTCCAGTAATTGTGCATTACCGGGTCTATCAAGTTCGAATAGTAAATCCCAACCAATAAATCCGTAATCTACATCCATCACTCTCTCACCCTTACGAGTATTAAAATGATTTAGTAAATCCTGTTTGACCAAATCGACGTCATAAAGTACTTGCGTCTTCCCCACTATTGGAGAAGAAAATCCTTTGAAAATAATTGCCATCTACTTGTTTCCTTATTGCGATTCAACGATACGTGCTAATGCTTCTGCACGTGAAGTTGCTTGTTTGTACCAAGCAGAATTACGCATCCCTGCTGCTGCACCTTTATAATCACCCCTAGCCATACATGATAAGGTGTTTTTGAATTGCAGTACTTTACCTTTGCCCATTTGGAATACCATTTGAGTTAGGACTTTCTGTAATTCAATACCACCTTTCATTCCGTACTGCTCATAGATTGATTTTGCGTCAGCAACTTTAGAAGCTAAATCTTTATCCAATAGAGCATTTGCTTGGCTTTCAGTTAAACCTTGTGGAAAGCTTTCACCTGCAACCAATAAATGTCCATATCCAATTGTTGGATAACCTAAACTATCTTTGTAAGTCCAAAATTTATTATTCTTGAAAAAACCTACCTTTGTCTGGTAGGCAATAGTTCCTTCAAATATTTTAATATCACTCACAAGTTTAGGGTCTTGACTTGTTAAAATCCAATTACTCATATATTTACCTCCTGAAAATAATCAGTATAGGTATTTATTGAGCAGCCTCTAATCTACGGGCCATAACTTCTGCCCTACGAGTTGTTTGTTTATACCATGCAGAATTTCTAATTCCTGCCGCTGCCGCTTTGTAATCACCGTTAGCTATTGCCTGAAGTGTATTTTTGAATTTAAGCACACCACCTTTACCCATCTGGAATACCATTTCGGTAAGTACTATTTGAACAATATATGGAGTTTTCATCTTATATTGTGCATAAATTGATTTAGCATCGTTGACAGTTCTCACTAAATCTTTTTGTAATAGTGCGTCTGCTTGGGCTTCATCTATACCACCAGCAAAGTTATCACTAGCTGTAATTAAGTGACCATATCCAATAGTTGGATAACCCAAGCTATCTTTATAAATCCAGAATTTATTATTACGGAAATATCCAACTGCTGTTTGATATTGAATTGTACCTTCAAACTCTTTAACTTCTTCTAAAAGTTTTCCATCACTAGGTGCAACTTTCCAATCCACAGCTTGCTTATCGATGTTAGACAAGTCTTCTGCTGGAGATGATGCAGATGCATTAGATGTTCGACGCTTCGAACCTGAACGTTGTGGGACGTGTAGTGAGCCACGCTGTGCATATCCTGAACCTATACTACTAACAGTTGTAATAACAACCAAGTCAGTACTATCAGGTGAATAACCAGTAGATGGAGCAGGATTTGGATTTGATGGCTTACCAATAGTTAAACTTTTGTTAGCACAATCTGCACCTTTCCCGGTTACAGTACTGAAGAATAATCCAGGATCAACTGTACCTGAGAATCCATATATATTTGCAGATACTAAACGTATCTCATATGAGAATACTCCATCAGCCGTACCTATTTTCTGTCCTTTTTTGACAGTATCTTTATTATTAACAGTAGCAGTAATATCATAGAACACCGATTTATAACCAATAGGGTGCGTGATTATAATACCCCCATTTCCCATTTTGGTCACAAGACCACCTTCAGGAGCTACAACATCTCCTTTAGCCTGTATAATCCAACCATTTCTATTTGTTGTTGAACCTGATTGTGTTGGAACACCTTTACCCCAAAAACCAAATTGACGAATTGTACCAGTACATGGCATAAACAATTGCAATCCTTCATATGTGGTGGTATAAGTACTTGAACCATCACTACCATCAGTTACTACTAAATCCTGTGTAAGAACTTCATTTACTTCAGTAGTGCTATTTACATGTTGTACTGTGCTTTGAGCTTGGGCTGTTGGTGTAACTGGTGCTACATCATTAGCCGGTTGCGGTTCAGCAGCAGCCTTAGCATTATTAGAACCACCGCCCTGAACAGGTGCAGCCATTTCATTACTATGATCAGTTGGACTAGCAAACGCAGCATGTAAGTGGATGTGATTATTTAAACCAACAGATGGTGTTACAAAGTCAGGTGCATTGATTTGAGAACTACTATCAACGGTTCCTGCAATAGTAAAGTGTGTTCCAGATCCAGTTAAATTTACTGAAGTTGGTGCAGTTAAATCAAAGGTTGAACCAGTTTTAATTGCAGTGTTTTCACCAGAAGTAATGTTAGTACTTGAACCTGATTGTACACGAATACTCGCCGCAGCTACTAAACGTAAATCAGCACCAGTATTAATAACAACCTGTCCACCTACCAATGCATCTAATTTACCAGTTAGATTTAATTTAGTGTCACCTTGTGTATGAACATTTAAATTACGACCAATTTCAAGGTTCATATCTCTTTTAATTGAAAGGTTGAAATCTTCATCAGTTCTGATAGTAATACTTTTATCAGAGTGTGCAGTAATTTGTCCATCAGCAGTCATTTCAATACGTGCAGTACCGTCACGGTTAATAATAAAAACATTACCGTCACTTTCAGAAAGTAGAAACTGTGCACCACTTCTGGTACGTAAAATAATACCTTCACTTTTACGCAAACCAACAGTTGTATCATTTACTGGATTGTTCTGTTGAGTATTTTGGTAACCATCTGGATCTTCATCCCAATTGGGTGCGGTTAGTTCTGCATCGATATAACCATCATCGATGATAAAGTTATTTCCACGCGGTGAAGCAAGACCATAAACAGTACTGGTAGTTTGACGAGTACTACTCCGGTTCGGTACACCTTTTTGTTCATCATAAAGAAGGTTTTGTTTTGTTAAGCCAGCTACTAACGGTACGTTAATATACTTCTGGTCTAACTGTGTTTGTAATGTATTACGGTCATAGTCAGTAACTGGTACTGGCATATCATAACCACTGTTTGGTAATTTCTGCGTAGCACTTCCTGGAATCATGGTATTCATTCGGTCATCAAAACCACATGCGAACCAATAACAATCATGGATATTACCATTAGCAAAGAATATTGCTACACTAACTCCAACGTCAGGTGGAACTCCCCAAAAGCCATAGCCTTTAGGGAATTGTTGATATGATTCCGCTCCTGGCTCTCCTGGGGTTCTTCCTGCAAATGGTGAAAGATATGACGCAGTAATCCATGAGCCTTTTGAATCATCAGCACTTTGTGAATTTTGCACCCACACTTTCAACTTTCCGCTTTTTTGTGGATCGCGATTATCCATTACAGTTGCTAGTTGTACGAATTTTGGATCAAATCTGGCTGTTTGGTTTTTAGCAAACGCCTGACTTTTACTTAGATTTGAATCAGCCATTATTGTGTTTTCCCATTTCTCTTAATTGATTCAGGACTTTCAGTAACCTGATTGTACTGATCTTTTCTGCGTAGTGAACGTATTACGACACCACCAGTAATTTGTTGTGTAAATGAACCATTGCTATTAAATTCACTCACTACTTTATTAACTCTATAGAAAGTTTGTGCAAATACCGATGACTGATTAATTTCTAATATTCCAGTTTCATCACTGATAGCAACAATTGGTTTAAGGTTTAATAGCAAATATGTTTCAGTAGTTAGATAGTTTGCGAAGTGAATGTCTTCTGGAGTTTGCTGAATATCCTGACCTTGAACTGCTCTTTCCAAATACTGCATATATGAATAATCACCCCATCCTAACCAGAATGGATCACCAATAACTTTCATGTCTAATTTAGCTAAGAATGAACGGTTATAGTAGTTGTCTCGAACAAGCCTACGTTCCATTTCATCATTGGAGCTGTTATCACCCTTTGAAGCTGAGTTAGTAGTTTTGGTATTCGTTGGTTCGGTTGGAACAGAGTCAACACGCGGTGCACCAATACCATTAGTACCTTCAGTTGTTAAATCAATATCGTTTCTAAAATCTTCAATATACTTAGGAACTGCCGCCGCTAACGAAAGGTTATAGTTACTTTGGTCAGTTTCACCTTCAGTTGGCATTACGTTACTTTGAGATACACCCTGTGCATCACGAATAAACTGGCGTTCTTCATCAGAAAGCTGTCTTCCATTCTCTTGTTCACGAAGTAGACTTTGTGATTTAGCCCATAATCCTGCTGTATCATTAGTACTGAATTCTTGACCAGCTAATTCTAATGTTTCAGCAGTGTGAGTACCTGAACTGTTGGCTTTATCAATTTGAGATTGTGGGTTACGAATAACCGCCAAGTTAAATCCTTGATCATATTTTAAATCCAAATTAATAATCTCATTATTCAAACCACTGAACTGATAGTCATAACGTTTAGCATTTATCTTTGGCTTTTTATTTGGATCTCTTTCATCTGCAATCTTGTCTGCGTTTTCGTAGAAATAATCCAAGTTGAAAACATCATGTGCCAAATCATCTTTTGAAGTTACATCACCAATTTTATATTTCAATATATAGAAAAAGTTTTTAAATGCAGAGGTATCACGTACTGGATCATATCCAACATAACGGGAAACTGGAATAATATTCACAAACTGTCGTCTTTTATCAGTACTTTCATGTAATGGCATACAACAGTCCAATACATCATCGATTACACGAGAAATAGGAACATCTGCACCCCAAGTAAATTGTTTAGCTGCTGATGCACCTGATGAAGTCTGATTAACTTCTGGACTTTGTTTAACATCGTAGTTAATAGTCATGCTTCCTAATTCAGAAGGACATATCAATTTAAAATACTCATCATTTGCAAATGCACCATAACGATAACGCAAATATCCGTACTGATCAGTTGCAACTTTATTCATATGGTCTTGTAACTGTTGTATAAATGCACCAAAGTTTCCAGTAGTACAAGTATATGGTTCCATTAACGTCCAATCACGGTTTTCCATGATTCCACCACGAGTACTTGCCATTGTGAATGTATAAGCCATTGTTCCACCTGATGGTGAAGCAGAGCCTTGTATTGTGTTGATACGGACTCCCCATTTTCTATTCAACGAAGTAATAGTTGTTGCAACTCCAGTATCTTGATCATATCCGATGAAGTTCAATTCGAGAACAACTGGAACATCCATGAATTTTTTATATCCCAATTCATTTGAAAGTACTACTAAGTCATCAAATAAACTCATTCCACCGTTCTCTTGAACTTCCATAATTACGCTATTCAACGAGAAGTTAGAAGTTAATCCTGGTGTTGCTGGGCCAGCAACTGTCATTTTAACACTGTTAATACTGTACTTACCGGTCACACCACTTTGTGCAATAATGTACTTAGACACTTCTGCGTTTGGGTTATCCAAAAAGAATTCATATTCATTTGGTGCCATCGTATATAGTGAAAAGTTCCACGTATAGTTATGGTAAGATAGTAGTGGATTATCATATGGAAGTACTAAGCTATTCAAATCTAAATTTGAGTAGGTTCCGTCTGCTGCATTATATGATTTTTGTTTTTCATTAGTGATTCGAGCAACATATCCATTAGTAGTTCCTGGTATCATACCTTTTACTGTATTTTCAGTTTTGGCAACACCTTGTTTTAGATTATTAACTGAAGCATTTGCTGCTGCCGTTGCACTATTTTTAACTGATTGTGCTGTCTGATTAACTGATGATATAGTTGAATCAATAGATGCGGAGACTTGTGCAGAAACACCTTCTATATTAGCATCAGGTAAAGATGTTGAACCGGTTGTTGCTTTATTGATAATATTATTAATTGATGCCATGTTTTATATCCTTACTTAACGCTGCGTGGTCCATTCAACCAAACTTGAACACGTTGTAATGTTGGAACTAGTATTACTTTACCTGCACTAAAATCATAAATCGGATCTTCAATAGTGTTTGGATTAAGTAATGCAAAAATGTAGTATAATCTTTCATTTCCATACAAATCTTTAGCTAGACGCCAAGGTTGTTCTGCATATTGAGAAGGAATTGTATATTGAATATCAGAATCTGCTGGAATGATTATTTGTGGTAAATTATAATCAAGATACCAAGTTTGTTTCACCTTTGCATAAGGTGAATAAAGACTGTATTTAACGGACATTAAATAAATCCTCCTTTACGAAGCATCTCACCGCGTTTAAATGAATTTAAGTTAAACTTATTAGTCATGAAACTTGGAGTAGGTTGCTGTTCAAGTTGTAATGTTATAGTCATTTTTTGTGGAACCCATACTTCATTCTGTGGGTTGACTGTACCAACATCTCTAAGATTTTCGAAGTATGCACGTGTTGCCGAATCACTATAATCATATCCATCCAGAGATGAATCTACAGGAACTTGGATATATGATACATCATCAGGATAACTGAATGCGTATGATTTAATAATAACTGGAATGTCGTTATAAATGTAACGACCGTACCCACTTAGTAATAGTATTGGTGGTGGTGCACCAACTACTGCAAAATCTGGATTCTGTGAAAGTGCAGCGGATCTACCAAAGTCCATTAAAGTTATTGAACGGACAAAGTGCATACACGCAAGTGTATACATAGCTTCCATTGCAGTATTACTATAGAATGAACCTTGGATTGTTAGTATTGTATTTGATGTATTTTTGTAGTTGTTATAACCACTGTTAGTATGAACTGGTTGTTCCATTTCATAGTTAACTGTACGTTGTTCAGATATGATAGGTGTATAGTTCCATACCATACCATTTGTGACACGTAAAAAAGACAAAATAGATTTCTGAGGTACACCACCATTGGATATGTCACCATATACATAGTTAGCCCCAGCATCTTTCGGTCTTAATCTTATTCTGCGATCTATCATAAACGTTCTCCGTGAAAATATTATCAAGTATTTATAATATGAAACGAAATTGAAAATTATGGTATAATAGAGAGGTAAAACAAGGATCGTTTTATATAAAAACATGGAGATTTTGAATGGCAATTAAACCCAAACGCAAGAAGTACTTGAACAATGCGGATTTGCTAAGAGAAATTCATATCAGTAAAATGTCATACTGTTGGGTTCTAGACGATGCTTACAGTATGTATGATTACATCGTCTTCGACGAGTCCGAAATTACTGAAGAATTACTTGAACTGGCTAAAGCAGAGCGTATCAAACGCATTAATTCCAGTACACTTGATAAAATACGTGCGGCTAACGCATTCACTGCCAAGAAAACTAAAGAGCACGCAGAAGAAAACAACCTTTTACTTTCAGATGTTCCAATCGATGAAGTTGTTATTCGTGTCATTACAAATGTACACATTCCTTTTGTAGAAGGGTCTAACGACGAAAAGAAAGTACGTACAAACTTCGAACCATTTAAACATTATATTGTTGATGAAACTGGTGAGCTTTACGAAGTTGCACGTTCACACTGGAAAGGTGACCTTGAGGATGGAGTTTTCTCTATGACTCATGGGAGACAAACAAATGAACTCGGTAAGATGTTCATTAAGTTGGCAGAAGAAATATCTCACAAACCTAATTATCGTAATTATACATACTTAGATGAGATGATGGGTGATGCGAGAATTCAACTAGTTAAGAACGCACTACTCTTTACAGAAAGTATTCTGTATAAAAAGGTTAAACCTGCTGTGCAGCTTAATCCTTTCGCATATTATACTTCATTCGTTAATAACGCATTTCGTTCAGTACTTAATTCTGAAAAGAATGTTCGCAATATTCGTGATGATTTACTTGAGTTACATGGTTTTAACCCAAGTCATACACGACAAATTGAAATCGAAATGAAGATGCTAGAAAGGAAGCAAAATGGCACTGTTTGATAAAGCTATTATTTTTACTGATATTCACTTAGGTTTAAAGAATAACAGTAGGGAGCACAATACTGATTGTTTTGAATTTGTTAAATTCATGATCAGTGAAGCAAATGAAAGAAATATCAGAACCTGTATTTTTATGGGTGATTTCTTCCACAATCGTAGTAATATTAACATTCATACATTAGACTTCGGTCTTCAAATCATGCAATTACTAAATGATTCATTCGATATTACCTACTTTTTAGTAGGTAACCATGACATGTATCATAAAAATAAACGTGATGTAACAAGTATTAATATGGCAAGAGTGTTTGATAAGATTCATTTTATCAATAACATTGAATCCATTGATGATTGTGCGTTTATTCCATTCCTAATTGATGATGAATACAAACAACTTCCTTCTTTGCGTGCAAAATACGTGTTTGGACACTTAGAACTTCCCGGTTATCTTTTAAACAAGATGGTCGAGATGCCTGATCATGGTAAAGAAACGGAAGATTCGTTTAATGGATGTGAATATGTCTTTAGTGGTCATTTCCACAAGAGACAAGCTAAAGTAACGTCAAAAGGTACTAAAATTCTGTACACAGGAAACTGTTTCCCTCATAACTTCTCAGATACTTGGGATGATGCAAGGGGTATTATGTTCTTAGATCATGGTTCAGAGCCAGAATTCAAAATGTGGCCCGGTGCACCTCGTTACAGAACATTTACACTATCAGAATTACTATCTGAACCTACATATTACCTTGAAGACAATGTAATTGCTAAAGTTCAGATTGATATTCCGGTAACTATGGACGAAATTGGTTTTATTCGTGAAACTTTTACGAAATTGTATAAGATTCGTGAATTTAACATTATTCCAGGCAAGAAAGCAGTAGAGAACAACTTTACTGGTGAAGATTTCTCAGCAGGTACTGAAACAGTTGATGAAATTGTTATTGCTCAAATAAAAGAGAATAAATCTAACGTTATCGACAATGAACTTTTGATTCAACTTTATCTATCACTATAATTGGAGGCAGGATGCTATCTATTAAACGCATTTCAATGCGTAATTTCTTTTCTTTTGGTAATGCACCCCAAGTTTTAGACCTAGATAGTACTGACCTAGCGTTAGTACTAGGTCAAAATAATGATGCATCAGTAGGTGATGATGCGGCGGGTCGCAGAAATGGTGTTGGTAAGTCTGCCATCATTCAAGGTATTGTTTATGGGTTATATGGTAAGAGTATCAGTAATGATATTAAGATCCCTAATCTAGTAAACAAGATTAACGGCAAGAATTGTGAAGTAACGATTGATTTCGAGAAAGATGGTGTTGAATATAGAATTGAACGTGGGAGATCTCCCACGTTTTTTAATTTCTTAACACTAGAAGATGGGAAAGCAGTAGCAGATGAATCTCGTGGGGAAAAGAAAGATACCCAAGAAGACTTAAATGAGATTTTAGGTATATCACAATTACTCTTTGAACATATTGTAGTACTTAATGCTAACGTAGAACCTTTCTTATCACTTTCACAACAGAAACAACGTGAAATGATTGAAGAACTACTTGGTATTACCCAACTAACCGAGAAAGCTACTCTACTTAAAGATATGTACCGTGAAACTAAACGTCTTGCAGATCAGGAAAAGTTCAAAATTGAAACTATTACTGAATCAAACAAGCGTATCGTTCAAAGTATTGAGTCTTTACAGACTAGAGCTAATGAATTTGAACAGAAGAAAGCTAAAACTATCAATGATTTAATTCAAAGCTTAGGTGATTATGAAGATATTGATTTTGATGTATTATTTGCACAAGCTTCATTAATGGAAGAAGCAATTAAACACAATAATAACCGTATTAACCTTGAAAATCGCGTTGCACAACTTGCAGTTAAGCATGAAGAGTATTCTAACGCATTACATACCAAAAAAGTACAAGTACTTAACAGTATTGATGAACTTTCTAAGTTCGATATTGCATCCGAGTTAGCATTACACGAAGAATTAGCAAATTGGGTTTTTAAAGAGCAAGTACTTAAAGAAGCATTGAATACCAAACGGTTCAAAGAGCAACAAATTAAAACGGTTACTGATCGAATTGCTCATCAGGAAGGTTATTTGCAGAATGAACAACAGAAACTAGCTGAAATTGCTGAAAGTAAGTGTCCATTATGTAAACATTCATTAGAACATGATGATAATCATTCTGTAATGAAGCAGAAAGCAGAAGATGAAGTGCAAAAGATTACTTCCACGATTGAAACACTAACTGGAGAGCTACAAACTCTACAATTTGAAGTTTCTCATTTGGAATTGTTTGAAATGCCAGCTAAACCAGTGACATTTTATCGTACTTTGTCAGAAGCAAAGCTACATGAACACAAACTTGAAGAACTAATCAAGAAAAGTACTGATGAAGATATTAATATCTATGATGACGAACTAATGTCTGCATTTACCGAGTTAGAAAATACAGAGATTAAAGAATATGAAGAGACTTTTAGTACTGATGAGGTTCGTGACCTACAACATTCATTTAATTCTTTAGTTTCATCATTGGAACGTGAACAGGCTTCAGAGAATCCATTCTTTGAGCAAATTGAGACGTTAAAAACAAACTCAATTCAACATGTTGACTATGATGAATACAATAAGTTAGTAAAACTATCAGATCATCAAGATTATCTAGCTAAACTACTTATGAATAAAGACTCATTTGTTCGCCGACGCATCATTGAACAGAATATTTCATTCTTGAATTCAAGATTGCAGTACTGGATTGATAAGTCAGGCTCACAACATACTGTTGAATTCCTAAATGACTTAAGTGTAGACATTGAACTTAACGGACAGTCATATGATTTCAAACAGTTGTCTCGTGGTGAAAGAACTCGTGTTATTATTGCATTGAATTTAGCATTCCGTGACACATATGAATCACTTTATCAGGGAATCAATGTACTATTAGTTGATGAATTGTTGGATAATGGACTTGATACCGGTGGTATTGAATGTTCATGGCATATGCTTCAAGATTTAAGTGCAGTCCGTGGTAAAAACATCTTTGTTGTATCACACCGTGAAGAATTAGTAAGCAGAGCAAGCTCAATACTTCGTGTTGTGAAAGAAGATAGTTTTAGTACTATGGAATTCTGTGATGTATTAGACCTATAAACAAAAAGGAGCCATTAGGCTCCTTTTTTTATGTGTAGCATATTCAAATCACCGGACTTAATAAGTTTCCGTGCTTGATTAGCTCTTTTAGATGAATTAGACTCAGGTTCTACTCCAAAAGAAATTAGAATTGAGGATTGTTGTGCTGCGGGTAGGTTCTTAAACTTCTTTACATCAATTGTAAGTGCAGTATGGTGAATAACTTGTTCTTCTTCTGGTATATTACCATTACGTTCAATATAGTCTGCTAGATTTCTAAGTACTTCATGTATTGGTTTATCAGTTAAATGTCCAAGGCATCTACGGTATGAGTTAACTACTCTACCTTCCCATCCATTTACTTCATTTTGAAGTACTTCACGACAATGTTGATTACCTGAGTGTTGGTGATCAAGTACTGGTTTAGTTATGCGAATACCAATGATTGGATCAATACCATTTTGTTTTTTTAATAGTTCATTCCTATAGGCTGCTGCCTCTTTAGGATTTTTTAATCTTTTCTTCATATGTACTCCAAAAACGTTTACTTTATGTATTTACAAGAAAGTGAAACAGTGAACGTTTTTGTGGTATAATATGATTGTAGTAATACAACCCTGCTTGGCAGTACTTAACAGTACTGATAAAATAGAACCTAATTCACTCGAAAATGTAGAGGATAGATGAGAAGTTCAAGCAGTTCGAAGTGCAGAAGACACCCGTTAGGAGATGGCATAGTTTGTACCACCCACGGCAATACGGCACTATAAAGATGTTCACTAAGCTGACAGAACATCCTCGATAGATATATAGGAATCGCCCCTACCAAAAAGCTAAGGGAATTTAACTGATGTTAAATAATGCGATGGTTTTTATACAATATAAATCCGTCCATTTTCAGTTGATAGGTTTTAAGTTTGATTGTATAGACTTAAAACTGAGTGTGGTAAGCCCACGACCGTTGCATAAGACCGTAATAGCGAGAAACAGAGCAACCCGCTTGCGTTCTATTGAAAAATAGAAATTTACGATACAATTAAAGTACGACTATCATCGTCAGAAATTTAGGCACTTTTATAAGTGCTTTTTTTACGTCTTTCCCCTGTGGGGGGATGATAAATGAAACAAATCTCGTCAGTATAAAGTGTGTAACGTTAACAGTGATGCATTAGATATAAATCTGAATTGAGTTGATTCAGTACAGAACGTTAGTGATGTACAGAACAACGAAAATTCTTTGACATTCGAAGAATGGCAAATCTAAAGAGTTAAGATAATTTAGCTACAAAAAAACCAGCACAATGGCTGGTTCTTAATTATTTCTTATTTTCTTTTTTGACCTTTTTATTATATTGCTTCACAAGAAGATCTCTGTCGGTAACAGGCATATTAAGTAGCGTTTCATATGTAGTGTTCTCTATGTACACTGACACCTCCATCAATCCACTTTTAATATCTTCCGAGTTCAATCTTAGGTCTGCTATTTCTTTCCGTATTTCTTCCGGTTCAGAAATTAGAAGCTTTGTACGAAAAAATTGCTTGGGTCAAATTGAAGATTTTCGATTGTCCATTCATGATCACACTTAGAACATCCTACATCCATCTCATGCGAAACTCCGCAATTATTAACTTCATCTGCTTTTTCTCGAATTTGTTTGAGAATAAATGAAGGCTGTACACCCAACCATTCTGCAATAAATTCCTTCTCAGTAATCACATTCCCGTCTACAGTTTCAACACTATCAATATTACAAACAATCATATCAAAACTCAATCTTGTCATTTCTTCAAAGATTTGACTAAAGACTTCCATTTTCTGTTCATCAGTTAAATCATCACGTTTTTCTAGGATCTGTGCTTTCTTTTGTTGCTGGAACATATTCTGTCCAAAGGTATTATATTCCTGCCATGTTTGAGGTCTGAATTTAAGAAGTAGACCACCTACATCTTCTAATAGTAATTCTGGTTGCTTTTCTAATAGTTCAGCACTATCTAATAGTACTTGTAGGTTACGTTCAAATGCACCATGATGACCACATTCAGGACAATCTACTTCAATATGATATTCGGTTTCTTTTGTTGCTAATTTAATTGCAATCAATAGTAGTTCAACATCTGGAACAAAAAGTTTTCTTGCGTCTGCAATATTTGGTACGCAGTTCTCAATAACACTAGATACTGCTTCACCATTCATTAGTGCGTCAGGGTTATTGAACATTAATTCATCTCGTGCAGAACGTGCACAAACGCCACATTCCACAGTGTCATTTACTAAAACACCTTCGTTGTATTTCACAACATTGTTACTTATCAACTTTGTATAAAGTACTTCTACTTTAGTGTACTTTGATAAAGGGTTCATCTTATTCATATCGACTCCATTATAAATATGACTATACTATATATTTTGTATACGATTATTTATGAGGAAGAACACATGGCAGGATTAAGCAACGACTATATCCAACAGCAATTGTTAGACCAAAGTGTTTCCATGAATGATAATTTAAGTGCTATGCGTGAAATACTACTCGACGTCAAAAAGAACACTGGAAAGAAAAATGGTTCTGGTGGAGGCGGTGGTAATAACAATGGAAATGGTTCTGGTAATAACGGCGGAAATCGCGGTAATCGAAGAAATAATGGAAATAATAATCGTAATTCTGGTGGCGGCGGTAGTAGCTTCAAGAATGCATTTAAAGATTTATTCGGAGAAGCATCAAATCTCGGAAGAACAGCGTTAGGTAATAATGGAAATATCCAGAACGTTGTTGGTTCAGTTGGAACATCTGCAAAAATACTACAACGTTCATTGGGTGCATTACCTGGGCCAATTGGATTAGTTGCTAGTGGATTTATGCAAATTGTACAAGTAGGTGCAATGGTTTATGAATATTTAAACCAGCAGTTACAAATGTATAATCAGTTAAACAGTGCTGGTGTTACGTTAGCCAACGGTATGTTGACAGTACGTAAAGGTTCCGGTTCAGCTTTCATGAGCATTAATGAATTTAGCCAAGCAGTAACTAAAAACAGCGATTCGCTAGCTGCAATGGAAGGAATGTACGGCGATGGTGTAGAACACTTTGGTAAATTGCTAAATACCGTTCAACTTACACAGGAACAAATGGGATTATATGGTGTATCCCAACAGCAATTAGCTGATATTACCGCAAAGAACTTCAAATTTGAAAAAATGTATTCTAGTCAACAGACTATGCGTAACATGAATGAATCACAGAGTACAACTAAATTTGTCGGATCAATGACATATCTAAGTAAAGCTGTTGGTAAGAGTGTTGATGAATTACTATCTCGTTTTAACGATTTGAGTACTAATATTGACACTGGAGCCACTATTTCAGCGTTACAAAACCAAGCTGGATTTACTGAAAAGAAATCAGTCGAGGTAATGAAGACCTGGAATGGTATGTTTGCTTCAATGGGTGAATTTGGTAAAACTGCACAACAATTAAATGCTTCAAAATGGTCATTAGGATCATTACCTGAAGAATTTAACGATGAAGTTTCTCAGCAATTCGCACAGTTCATGCAGGGTGTACAAAAATCTGGAATTACAGACCAACGTACTATTAATAAAATGACTGCAAACTTCATTAAAGAACATCAGGATATGATTTCTAAGCAAGCTGATATTGACCGAGCGGTTGGTAACACAGCGGCTGAAAATTTCCACCGTCAAATGCTACAGACAATGAATCTATTAAACGATCCTAAAAATAATCCTAGTCCGGTTATCGAAGAATTCACTAACAGATTTAATTTATGGCTAGGTGCTACATTCACTGAACCTTTTAATAAATTTTATGCTGAAAACGCTGAAAAAACGGCAAAGTATCTTACTGACTTAGCAAATAGAAGTACAGATGGTTGGGATTTTGTATCCAAATTAGCCACCGACTCTTTAGAGAAGTTTAAATTGGGAATGGCAGGGCCATTTGGAATGTTGGCGAGCATACCTAATAAATTAATGGGTATGATTTTTGGTGAATCATGGAATAAAGTAACTGAAGCCTTTAGTAATTTAGGTGGCGATTTAATTCAAATACCAATTAGAGTTGGAAAGTTGATTTGGGAAATGTTTACAGGTTCAGATGCTGATGTTGATGCTGCCGGTAAAGAACTAGCAGGATCAATTAAACATATTTTTTCTGACGTTACTGCGGTATTCAATAAGATTAGTAAATTAAGTATAAACTTCGATGATGTTAAAACTAAATTCCAAGATGCAATAAATTCACTAAAAAGTAAATTCTCTAGTATGTTAGGACGAATTAAAAGCTGGTGGAATGATTCAGATGATGAAGATGTTAAAACAGATGGTAAAACTGCTTCCAATGATGCTAAACCAATATCACCAACTGCTTCTCAGCCTAAAACGGCTGGAGTTCAGAAAGTAACTGCACCACCTGAATATACACCTCCTGCAAAAGTTGAACAAGCCGATCAAAGTGATACTGAAAACGTTCAAACTGCTAAAAATTCAAGTAATGAACAGGCAAGTAAGCTACTTGGCGAAATACTAAATAACCTAGAGCAGCAAGGTCAGAACAACGGTCAAATCGCAGTGTTATTGCGACAGATTGCAGAAAATACCGAGCCACCTCGAAATGTATAATGGAGTTATATAAAAATGAGTTGGAAACGTCATATGACAATGGGGCGTTCGAAGATATCGAGCACCCCACAAAACAACAATCCCGTACAGTCATCAGGAGCGAAAACAAATTTCGCTTCTTATCTACCTGCTGTATATACCGGATTATCAAACCGTGTTGACCGTTATCGTCAGTACGATCAAATGGACCAAGACCCTGAAATTCGCACCGCTTTAAACATTATTGCGGATTTCTGTACACAAAGTACTAAAGATTTTGGATTGCCATTTAATATTCAATATAAAGATACAATGGGTGATACCGAAGTAACTACATTAGAAGATAGATTGGAGTCATGGAGTGACCTTAATGAATTTAAGGTTAGAATTTATGACATTATTCGTGGAATTCTAAAATACGGCGATCAATTCTTTGTTCGTGATCCAGAAACCTTTGAATGGTATTGGGTCAATCCAATGAATGTCGATAAGGTAGTAGTAAATGAATCTACTGGTAAAAATCCAATAATTTATTACATGCGTGATATTTCTCTTAATATCCGTGACAAAGTAATGAGTAATACTCAATTAGGATTTGATAAACAGGCTTACGGTACATTACCTAATTCATTATCTGGTGCTGGAAACCAATATGGTTCAGTAGGTGGAGCTGCCGGAGGCGGTGGAACAGATAGTTCTAATCCATTCGGCACTAACGGTCAATTAGATGTGTTACCAGTAGCGGCTGAACACGTAATTCACCTATCCCTAAATACTGGACAAGATCCTTTCTGGCCTTTTGGTACAAGTATCTTAGAAAATATCTTTAAAGTCTACAAACAAAAAGAACTATTGGAAGATAGTATTATTATCTACCGTGTTCAGCGTGCTCCAGAACGTCGTGTATTTAAAATCGATGTTGGTGATATGCAACCGCACCAAGCGATGGCATATGTTGAGCGTGTTAAGAATGATATCCACCAGCGAAGAATTCCTTCCAATAAAGGTGGCAGTACTTCATTAATGGATGCAGCATATAACCCATTAAGTATTCTAGAAGACTATTTCTTCCCTCAAACAGCGGAAGGTCGTGGTTCATCAGTAGAAACTTTACCTGGTGGTGATAATTTAGGACAAATTGACGATTTACGTTATTTCAATAATAAATTAATTCGTGGTTTACAGATTCCTGCTTCATATCTACCAATGGGACCAGATGATGGCGGTGTAGCCATGTTTGGTGATGGTGCAACACAGGCTATGGCTAGTGAATTGCGTTTTAACAATGAATGTATGCGTTATCAACGTATTATTAGTCGTATTTTTGATGAAGAATTTAAACGTTATATGATTAAAAATGGATATAACATCAGTGCATCATCATTTGAAGTTAATTTCAATCCACCAATGAACTTTGCAGCAAACCGCAGAGCAGAAATGGATGCTAAATTAATCCAAACATATATGCCATTGAATGATCTTCCATACTTCTCTAAACAATTCATTATGAAGCAAATGGGCTTCGAACAAGACGATATTGTAGAGAATGAAAGACTATGGATGCAAGAAAATCCGGGAGCTATTACTAATGCTGCTGGTGAAGGTGCTCCAGGAGCCGATGCGGGTCTACAATCAGTAGGTATTGAATCACCTAATTCACCAGAATCCGATTTAGGATTAGATGATGATGGTAATTTAGCAAGTGCTGACGCCGAATATCAGGAACAATCTGGTGGTGGTGGATTTGACCCTAATAGTTTAGGTAATTCATTTTAACGACCATAAATAGTTATGATTCGTTCTCATGAACGATTAATTATAAGGATGTAGGTTATGTTGGACGAAATTTTTGAAGCTAAAGATGATTCGATGTATGACCCTGAAGATGATCAGACGGTATATCAAATCACCGATACTCGCAAACCTAAATTGACATTGCAAATTCTCAACAACTTGAGAAAGTACAGGGAATTTAAGAAAAACGAAGCCTCCAAGCGTGATGCAGTAGTAGCAGTCGTATATGCGGCTGCACCTGCTGAACAGTCTGGCGGCATGATGTAAGTTATTTTAGTTGAAAAGTACCATTTTTAAGCTTTTTTGAAAATGGTATTTTTTGAATCAATAAATAATGACATACCAAAATAAATTTTTGTATATCTTTTGGAGGATATAATGGCAAATATTAAACTATTGCAAGAAGCTATCCAAGCTTTTGCTAATGGCGATAACGAAGTAGCTGATAAAAAAATGCGTAAGTACTTTGTTGAACAAGCACAAGAAATTAATAAAAAATTAGAAGAAGAAATGGAAGCTGAAGAAGAAGAAGTTTGCGAAGACGTAGACACCGATCCTTCAGAAGATATGACTGACGATGTTGGCTACAAACTAGACGAAGAAGAAGAACTTGATGAAGGTATGTTCGGATTCGCTGGCCTAGCTGAAGAAGAAGAACCAGAAGCTGAAGAAGCACACGGTGATTTCGGTGGTGAAGAAGATTTCGGTGGTGAAGAAGCTGGTGCACAACCAGACGCTGACCAATGGGAATCTATTAAGTCTGCATTTGATTCATTAGAACGTATGTTTGATGAAATCGAAGGTGGAGATGCTGATTTCGATGATCAATCTGATGATTTCGGTGATTCTGAAGAAGAAACTGAAGACGAATTCTCTGATGTAGATTTCGGTGCTGAAAAAGTTGGTGAAGCTTACAAAATGAAAAGTGTAACTGCTCCAGAAAAAACTGAAAAAGCAGGTGTTAACAAGAAGTCAGTAGTTGCTTCTAATGCTAAGTCTCCAGTAGACGGTGTTAAGCCAGTAACTATCAAAGACGGCACTGTTGATGCGACTGATGACAAATTCGAAAACTCAGATGCACTATCTGCGAAAGTTGAAGATAACAACAACGTTATGGACAGCGGTAAGAATGTATTGAAACCAGTAAGTGTTCCTAAAAATACTGCTGCAACTTCTAAATCACCACTACCAAAACAAAAATAATTAAAGAAGGGAGATCATTTTTATGAGCAATATGATTAGAGAATGGTCTTCATTCAATGATTCTAGAATAGTACTAGAGTACAAAGAGGATCAGGTTACTGGACGTAAGAATTGCTACCTTCGTGGTATTGCAATT
>Ga0308167_1000731_pt1 | contig 50016 bp, 47 predicted proteins | sample PhyCR1_2_FD_202138 | JGI IMG/M metagenome (GOLD analysis project Ga0308167, IMG submission 202138) | Phyllosphere microbial communities from UC Gill Tract Community Farm, Albany, California, United States - DLSLRC.R1 | ecosystem: Host-associated > Plants > Phyllosphere > Unclassified | place... | reverse complement strand
GAGTCATTCATATCACTGTATAACCGCATGCACAATACTCTTTCTGTTCCAGGTATAGGAGACATGAATGGTACCGTCCGAAGTCTGGATCACGGAAGGATACGAATATTCATCACCGTCTTTACCATTTTCCAGCACCAGGACATCTTTCCATTGCTGACCGTCCTTAGAAATGGCCACATTGAGCTTCGTGCGTCCTTCCCACCAGTTTTTCCCGCTGATTTCAGGATTATATACAATAAGCAGCCAGTTATTTTTCAGCCGGATGGCATCAGTCCCTGAATTAGGATTGGCAAGGCTGGTTTCCTTCCAAAGCGTCCACTGCCTTCCGTGGTCATAGGAAAATGAGGTCATGACTTTGTTCTCCTGGCTACGGGCGAGAAGCTGAAGTGTGCCGTTCCTGTATTCAATAATGCTGGGCTGGATGACCTGCACGTCTTTCTGGTTGTAGTTAACGGGAATAATTTTCCAGGTCTTTCCGTGGTCAGTGCTCCATTCGAGATGGACTTTCCAGTCCTTTTCGGTAAATTCTTTGCTGGAAGGTGATACAAGATCTCCGTTCCTAAGCATCAGCGGACGGTTCTTTACCGGTCCTATCAGGCCTTTCAGCCCCTGAGCTTCCGACCAGGTTTTTCCGTTATCAGCCGAGGTTTTGAGCCAGCCGCTCCAAGCCCTTGGATTGGGTCCTGCTTTATAAAACAAAAGTACCGAATCCGTTTTGGGAAGGGTATACAGTACAGGATTCCATGTTGGATAGGTCATATTGCCTGATACTTTTCCGTCGGCAACAGCTTCGGGAACAGACCAGTTCTGATGATTCCATCCGGACAGCCAGATTTTCACCGAAGGGTCTCCTTCGTGGTCACCTCCGAACCATGAACAGAGGATGTTCCCGTCTTTTGTTTCCGTTAATGTGGAAGCATGGCACTGGCGAAATCCCGCCGTGTTTTCCGTAAATATTTTTTCCCTGGAAACCAAGACAGGCTGATAGCCTGTACAGGAAGCCAACAGAAGAAGAAAATATATTGAAATCCAGGGTTTCATCATTGGACGGTTATGTTCTGCTTCAGAGGCAGGTTTTTCGACGAGTTGCCCACCATAATCCTGTAGGTTCCTTTTTCTACCGTCCAGTTCATCTTTTCATCAAGGAACTGCAGCTGCTGTACGGGAACCTCGATCGTTACCTGTTTGGATTCTCCTGGTTGTAAATGGACTTTTTGAAAGCCTTTCAGCTCAATAACCGGCCGGGAAACCGAAGCCAGGAGATCTTTAACATACAGCTGGACAACTTCGCTGCCTGCTTTTGACCCCGTATTTTTTACCGTTACCTGTGCCTGTATGGTGTCAGCCGGAGCATATTCTGACCGGTTAAGCTTCAGGCTAGAGATTTCAAATGTGGTATAGCTTAATCCGAAACCGAACGGATACAAAGGCTCTCCGCTCAGGTCATAATAATCGTTTCCTCTTCCGGTAGGATGGTGGTTGTAGCTTAGCGGAAGCTGTCCTTCCTCAACCGGGAAGGTTAACGGAAGCTTACCTGAAGGGTTTTCTGCTCCGAAAAGTATTTTAGCAATGGCATTCCCTCCTTCTTCACCGGGATACCAGACATCTAAAATAGCCCCTGCCTTATCTTTCCAGGAAGTTGTCTTAATGGCTGAACCTCCTACCAATATCACGGTTACCGGCTTGTTCAGCTTGGAAACTTCGCTGATGAATGCTTCCTGGTTACCAGGCAGGCTCAGTGACGACCTGTCCTGGAACTCCCCTTCATGAATACCTGCCGCAATAATGATGTAATCAGCATTCTGAGCCATTTTCAGGGCATCGTTAAAATCTTCCTGATAGTTTTTAAGCCCGTAATTCCAGACCAGTTCTATATTGGCTTCACCCCGGTCTTCCCGGAACTCAACCGTCAGATCATACTTTTGCCCTTTTGCGAAATCAACTTCAACGGTTTTGGTGGAATAGCTCAGCTTTTCCCATTGATCGATCATCAGCGTTCCGTTCAGGTACATCCTGAAACCATCATTTCCACGAAGGCCTACGTGGTATTTCCCCGTTTCCGGTGCTTCCAGCTGCCCTTTCCAGCGGACACTGTAGTGGTCGGGCTGAAGCTTTTCAGGATTCGGGGAATACAAAGTCCATTTAAAATCCAGCTGCTGGTCCAGCCTTTCAAAAGCAGGGCTGCCGCTCAGATCCGTATCCGAGAAATAACTTCCTTTCAATCCTTTCAGGGTATTAACGGATAAGAATTTTGCAGGAACGGTAGTCAGGTTTTTTACATCCCAGTCAATTCCTCTGGAATAATCGATTACAATATTTTTGTCTGCCGTAAATTTTTTAATGCCTTCCAGGATGCTGGTTTTTCCATTTCCGGGACCGGAGTATCCGCCCAGCCTTGCGTCTGAGGCATCAGTACCAACGACTAAAATATGCTTAACCGTTTCCGGAATCGGAAGGGTATGGTTGTTATTCTGCAGCAGGACAAATGATTCTAAGGCGGCTTTTTCAGCAACAGGCTTGTGGTTCAGCAGTTTCAGCTGCCTGATCTCTTTATCAGAAATATAAGGGTTTTCAAACAGTCCCAGTTCGAATTTGGCTCTCAGCACGCGGGAAACGGCATCATCAATGCGTTCCCGGCTGATCCTTCCGTCCAGAAACGGCGGAATAAAAAGTTTGTAGTGCTGGTATTCGGTCTGGAAAATCACATCCAGTCCTGCATTGATGGCCTGTGCAGAGGCATCATCATAATCTTTGGCCGTAAAATGCAGGACATTGGCCCCGCCTACAGCGCTTGCATCGCTGATGACAAATCCTTTAAAGTTCCATTCCTTTTTCAGTTTTTCGGTCAGCAGCCACTCATTTGCCGTGGAAGGCCTTCCATCCAGCAGATTATAAGAAGTCATCACCGAACGGCTTCCTCCCTGGATAAATGCCTGATGAAAAGGAACCAAATGGGTTTCTTCCAGGTACCTGCGGCTCCAGTGGATCGGATAAGAATCCCTTCCGCCCTCACCTACATTGGCTAAAAAGTGCTTTGGCGTGGTAATGATCCCGACCTGTTCAAAAGGAGTGACAAAACTTACGCCCATCACCGAAGTCAGGAACGGATCCTCACCATAGGTTTCTTCCGTCCTTCCCCAACGGACATCACTCGCTAAGTTCACCACCGGTGTCAGGATCTGGCGGATCCCTCTCAGCCGGGATTCCCGGGCAATGGCCGAAGCGACTTCTTTCATCAGCTCCGGATTAAAGGAGGCAGAAAGTCCGATTGCCTGCGGAAAAGCCGTAGCTCCTTCCCTGACCAGTCCGTGTAAAGCCTCATCAAATGGGATGACAGGAATGCCCAGCCTTGATTTTTCCACAAAGTACTTCTGGATCGCATTGATTTTCGCAGCCAGGCGTTCCGCCTTCTCATCGGCATTGTATTTCAGCATCTGCCCGGCAGCCCCTCCACCGCTATTGGCAGCGCTGACCTGCAATCCGAAAATGCCGTGGCTGTACTGGCCTTCAGGAACACGGTCCAGGTCTCCGGGAATCATGAAGCACTGCCAGAATTTCTCCTCCGGTGTCATTCTTCCCAGCAGGTCTTTGACCCGGACTTCCACCGGCTGTTTCGGGTCTTTGTATAAAGGCTTCTGCGCCTGGATCAGCACAGCCTGAAACAGAATTAAAATTGCTGTTGCCCTGGAACGGTACATCCTCATGATTCTGTCATTTGAATTACGGTTGAATAGGTAAGTTTTGCGCTTTTAGGAATCATGACTTCCACCGTATTGCCGGATTGTTTCCACTCGGTTTTTGAGGAAGTTCCCAATACATTCAGTTTTTTGGGCCTGTATTGTTCAGGAAGGGTAAAGTTGATGGTTGATGGAGCTTTATAATCTGAAGATTCACTGATATGGAAGACATTCACTATTTTTCCGTCTTTGCTCCGGGTAAAATATACCTGCCCCTCATGGTATGGTGCAATACTTCTGGTGCCGAATACTGCCGATCCGTTGACGTCCATCCATGCGGCAATTTCCTTCAGCCTTTCATAGACCACAGGATCATAGTCCCCGTTAGGACCGGGAGCAATGTTCATCAGGTAGTTGCCTCCCCTGGAAATGATCTTAATAAGGGTTTCAATGATTTTCTGCGAGGATTTATAATGGTCGTTCGGGACATACGAAAAGGAATCACCCATCGTGATGCAGCTTTCCCACGGAATAGAAAGAGCGTTTTCGGGAACTGCCTGTTCAGGCGTCACATAATTTTCCCATTTCCCGGGAACCGTCCGGTCCACGATGATGATTCCCGGCTGGTTCCTGCGTGCCATGGTCCCGATTTTATCCATATCAATGTCCTGCTCTACTTTGATGGTCCGCTGCCATTCCACTTTGGGATCTATGGTATTGAAAGGTCGTACCCAGCCTCCATCCAGCCACAGGATATCTACTTTTCCGTATTTTGAAGTGATCTCATTCAGCTGATTGAAGGTAAATTTTTTGAAGCTTTCCCAACGTTCGGGATATTTTTTAGGGTCGTAATTCACATTTCGGTCCTTAGGCGGGAAATAGGGCCACCAGTAATTATCGGAATGCCAGTCGGGTTTGGAAAAGTAAGCCCCGATCTTGAACCCTTCCGTCCTGAATGTATTGAAGATTTCTTTGGTCACATCCGCTTTCGGGTTTTTGGAAAACGGGGTTTTCGGGGACGTGATCTTATAATCGGATTCCTGGGTATCAAACATGGCAAAACCGTCATGGTGCTTGGTGGTAAATACCACATATTTCATTCCTGCCTTCTTCGCTGCCTCTGCCCATTTCTTTGGGTTGAACTCAATAGGATTGAAGGTCGTCTGGAGATTTTCGTAATTTGTGACATAATCGTTATAGGTTGCGCCATGTTCCGGCTTACGCTGCGTCCAGGATTCATCTTCCGGGCACAGGCTCCAGCTTTCAACGATGCCCCACTGGCTGTAGGTCCCCCAATGCATGAACAGTCCGAACTTCAGGTCCTGCCACTCTTCCAGGTTCTGCACCACCAACGGATCATCCGGCTTCCGATACCCTTCAGACACATTATGCGCCTGCGAAAAAAGAGCTGTAGAGCCCATCAACAAAGAAAAAAACAAAGCTGCCGTTTTGCACTTCCCGATCATACAGTATACTTTCCGCTAAAGTAATCATCCTGCGATAATCTCACAACTGTAGGGATTGGAATGTTTTGGAAGAATTTGGAAGCTTACATTATATGGAAGGATATAATTGGTTATTATTATTTAATGCTTCTTTTGAAAGTTTTAAAGGATTCGAATAATCAGTGGATCTTTTCAATAGATTTATTTAATCAGGTCCTTCAGAGCAGCCTCCATATCCGGATAAGCAAAACTGAACCCGCTGTGCAACAGTTTTTCAGGATAGACATTCCGGCTTTTCAGCAGAAGTTCGGTTTCAGTCTGTAGAAAGAAAGAAGCGATTTTCAGTTGCCATACCGCAGCATTTAGTCCGAATGGCATCTTCATCCGCTTCCTGAGCTTATTCATCATTTCCGCATTGGTCAGGGGCTGTGGTGCAGTAACATTGATCACTCCTGAGATTTCTACATGATCAATGATCCATTCCACAGCCCGACAGAAATCACCGATATGGATCCAGCTTACCTTTTGCCTGCCGCTCCCCTGCTTTCCGCCCAGGAAAAGTTTCGTAACGGCTTTCAGTTTCGGAAATGCGCCTCCGCTGTTGCCCATCACAATGGAAGTCCGTAAAGCCACTTTCCGTGTTTCCGGGTTTTCTGCCCTGAAAAATTCAGCTTCCCAGCTTTTGCAGATGTTCATTGAAAAATCATCCCCGATGATGTCGTTGGCTTCTGTATTCAGATGCTGTTCCGAATGGTCATAAATCGTCGCCGAACTGGCATTCAGCCATATTTTGGGGGGATGGCCGCATTGGTCGACAGCCTGTTGTAAAACCCTTGTACTGTCTATCCTTGAAGTATAAATCTCCTGTCTGTTCTTTTCGGTGTACCGGCAGTCGACGGACTTCCCGGTAAGGTTGATCAGCACATCCGCTCCCTCAAGATAGTCTTTCCAGTCTCCCAGGGTGCGGGCATCCCAATAGATTTCATGTTCCTGTCCAGGCTGACGGGTAAGGATGAATACGCGATGCCCTCTTGATGTAAAAAACTTTTTAAGGCGGTCTCCAAGGAATCCTGTTCCGCCGGCAATGATGATTTTCATGATGTGTTGTATTGTATTCATGTACAATGTATTAATGTATCGGTAGGTTCAATTGATGGATTTACATCAAAGATAAAGAATGGACCAGCACTGTCGATCGTCTTAAGGATCTATTCATTACTGACCCATGATTAATCAAGCCGGATCCGCTAGGCGACATATTTTTTGACCTTCACTTCCACCGCCGAACCTTCTGCGAGCATAACGGAGATAGGCTGTTGCTGGCCGAGGCAGGCAAAGTCAGTTCCGTACATCTTCTGGAAATCGAGGTCCAGTTGATGGTCTTTAACCGGGTACCAGTCCCACTTCGGATGGCAGACCTCATATTCCGAAGTCCTGTTTTTCATTTTGGTAAAGCCGTAATAATGTTCGGTAATAAATTCAAACTCCGAGTCTGAGTCCATTGGTAGTGCCCTGTTTTCGGCAGTCAATTCCATAGAATGCCAGCTTTTGTCTTTCCAGGAATACCGGATCTGCAACTCGTTCCCATTATTCTGCATCACATTCTTCATAGGCATGGTCTGATAATGCTCTTTATAGACGGAATTGGCAACCAGGCTTAAAGCAGGCTTTGGCACAATCTCTTTGATAAAAACCACGCCTCTTTTCCAACCGTTGTTCTCTTTTTTCTTTACATAAAACCGGAGGTTGACTTCTTCAAAATTCCTGTGGAAAGGAATCGGCAACCCAAGCAGCCTGGTATTCATAAACATAAACCCGATCAGGCTGACATAACATGTACCCCGGTAAAAATCCAGCTCAGTGCCTGCCGGCAGATACGGGACTAAAACTTCAGGATCAATTTCGTAATTGAAAATGGCTAATTTGCGCCATTCGGCTTTGAGGAAATTCATATTTTGTGTATTAATGTATGATGTATTAAATTATAGTGCTTTAATATGAATCTATAATCTATAATCTATAATCTATAATCTATAATCTATAATCTATAATAATTTTCAGGGTTTGTCACGTGCTTTCGGCACATTGCTTCAGATAGCGGTTCCTGTCCTCCAGAAGATTTTTCAGATAACGGGTCAGATAAAGTGCATTGAATGCCTTGCCGATGATTCCGAAAGGGGATTCAAATTCAAAAATATCCGTCATCACGGTTGCTTTTCCTTCAGTCCTGAATATATGTTGATGGTGCATGGACCGGAAAGCGCCCTGGATCATGATATCGGTGAATTCATAGGGCCTTTTCATACTGATGATTTTTGAAGTGAGTGTCTGCTGTATGCACAGATGCCGTGCTTTCCAGGTAACCGTCTCACCGGTTTCAATCAATCCTGATGTCCGTCCGGCGATAGCTATTTCTTCCGTATCCGACATTGAGCTGCGATGGACATCAATATTCCTTGCCAGATCAAATACGGTATGGATATCAGCATTGATCTTTGTTTTGAGGGTAACGACAGGCATCGCTTTTAATGATTATGATTATGTTTCAACATTTCATTTTCTTTTACATTCCGGTAATCCCGGTAGCAGATCAGGTAATAAGCGATGGCAAGCACCGGTGTACCGAAGATGCCAAACGCAAACATACCATACATAAAACCGACTATTGAATCCTGGAGTTTTAAAACGCAGGCAACGATGAGGATCAGGAACAGCAGCATAAAAGCCATGCTGATCCTGTGATAGATTTTGAATGCATTGGATTGAACATATTCTTTGTTAAAACATCTTTTGGTAGAACTTATGATGTGTGCCAGGGCTATCACAAAATACACCATAACCGATGCGGCTGAATGCAATACGGCGATATCTATGACGAGAATAATAATAAAAGTCAGGATAAGGTACAACTGGATATTGAAATCCAAAACAATAAAATTTTTCATAGCACAATGTTTCTAAGATTGGTTTTAATACCGGCAGGGATTTAAAAATTCAGGAAATCCCCGCGGGTTCTTTTGTTCTGAAGTTTGAATGTCACGTACATCCAGATTTTAAAAAGTATATTTTTCATTTTTACGGATTGGTTTTATGGGAAGCATGTCTGCGGCCTTTGAGGAATAACAGAAGGTTCAGGAACATCATGATGCCGAGGTAAATGGAAAACTTGCCGATCTTTTCGCTCAGGCTGACCACCAGGCTTTCTACGGTTTCAATACGGTACAGTTCGATGATGCAGAGCGCAAAGCCGATATTCAGAAGGTAAAAGCCGATTTTAAACAGAGAGTTGGTCGCCATTGCAATGTCCTGCTTCTGGTGGAAAATATCCATCATGAATGTTTTGGAGTTTTTAAAAAGAAACTGGGATACGGTAACGGTAAGGATGAGCACTACCGGAAGGTAAATCATGTACGCTGAAAAGTTGTACGTTGCGGGGGTTAAGATGGTTGCTGTCATGATCATTTATTTTAGGATTATTTTTTTTCTTAAAAAATACAGGGCAAACAGGTTGATATAATGCAGGACACAGAGGATGAGCAACATATTCCCGATGCGTACCGCCGTCACGGAAAGCAGCTGTTCCGCAGAAGCTATCGGTGTCCAGGTAGTCAGGCTGATGGCAATATACCCTAGATTGATCAGGTAATAGCAACCCAGCAGGATCCTGTTGATGGTCAGGCAAAGCTCCGGATCATGGATCAGATAGTTCAGGTAATAGGTTCCGGCATGGTAACATCTTCTTCCCACATCCACCGTGATGTATGAGCTCACCGCAAGGAATATGACGTATGAGACAATATTGAACATCTTATAAATATTATACTTTCAATAATTTTTGAAAATTAAAATGAAATAAAAAAGGATCGATATCCTTTCTATTTCAACAGGTTGGTAATTTTACCTACCAGCCAGTGGTCGTCGCTCTTGATGGCCAGATCCATGATGTTGTTGATCTTTCCGGTTACGGAGCTGAAATCCTCCATCAGCCGGATAAACTCTTTAGCTTCATCGGAATCCTTGTCATCGATATTCTTCAGCTCTTCAAGGAAACCGATCACCGGTTCTATTTCCCTTTTCCTCCGTTCTTTGGTAATCTGCTTGAACAGGAACCAGATGTCTTTCTCTGCCACAAAATACTCTTTCCGGTCGCCTTTTACAAATTCCTTGCGTACGATTCCCCAGTCCATTAGGGCCCGCAGGTTCATATTGGCATTTCCCCTTGAAATTTCCAGCTGCTCCATTACCTCATCGGTAGAAAGCGGCTTTACTGAAGATATCAGCAGGGCATGTACCTGAGCCATCGTCCGGTTGATCCCCCAGTTGGTCGCAAAGGTTCCCCAGGTCTGAATATATTTTTCTTTGGCTTCTGAAAGTTTCATTGTCTTCTTTTTCTTTTTGAACGTTAGCCAGCCCTTGTCAGGCCGGTATCAGTTTCAATTCCTGTTACAAATATAATTATATTTTTTGAACTTTCAATAATTTTTGAAAATAAATTATGCTTTTTTTTATTTCCTTAAACAGTCCGGGCGGCTATAAACTTTTACCGATCATTGCATCCAGAACGGAGATATTCAGATCCCCGGAATACAATATGACGCCTTGTTTATCAATAAGAATGATTTGCGGGAACGCGGAAACCCCGTAGTTTTTATTAACCGATGCATCACCATTCAAAGTATCATAGCTGACTTTATGCCTGTCCACAAACTGATGGATAGCCTGTTGGCTGTCCGTCGTATTGATGGCCAGCACCTTTAAGCCTGAAACTCCGTAGCGGGTATTCAATGTATTGAGTTCAGGAACGGCTTTAATACAGTAACTGCAGTTCCTGATCCAGAATTCCAGCAATACGGGATGCCCCCGGAACTGCTGTAAACTCACTTTTTCTCCGGTCCCATTGTGTACTAGGGTGAAATCAGGAGCAACCTGCCCCGTATCAATCAGTTTTACCGATTCTTTTTTTTTCTCCTTATATTCTTTCAGATATGTTGAGTAATACCAGCTGTTTTCTTTAGGCTCTGCGGGATTAAGAACCATATGAGAAAAGTCTGTCCGGTTAACATCCCTGCTTCCTCTTTTAAGCTGGATATAGCTTACCGGCAGAAAACTTTTCCTGTCAATGATTATTTTATGGTAAAACGTTATCTTTTCTGTGGTTAGCTTAAATCTTTTCCCAAGGTAATCCGGATACCGGTCCTGGGTTTGGAAATTCAAAAGATAGTACGGTTTCTTACCGATCAAAGTATCCTTAACCTGCTTTACCATGCTTTGGTCACTGATAACAGCCGGCAAAATATTCCTGATCGTAATGATTGAGTTGTACAGTGCGGACAGACCTTCAAAATCTGCAAGCACAACTTTATTTTTAATGTGAATAGTCCTGTCTTCTTCAGATGTTTCGAAAAGCTCGGTATTGTTAAATACAGAAAGCCCTGTTTCATCTCTATACTGATACCGGAATCCTGCAAGGTCATTATCTTTGCTGAAATCTACATACATTTCACCTTCCGATTTGTTGTGATAATCCTCCGCAGGATACGTAAATTCTCTTGTATAATGATAGGCAATTGTTTTTACGGATTGTAGTTTTCCTGAAAGTTTCCTGAAGATATTCAGCTCATTTTCAGGGGTACCGGCACTAATCTCTGTGCTTATTACTACGAATAACAATAGTGTGAGCCTGAATGGATAACAGAAGTTTTTCATGATCTATTTTTACTGCACCTAAAAATACACAAATTTGCTTCCCGGCGGATAAAAATGTGAAATTCAGATTTCCTGATGATGAAACGAATACAATTCCTTAGGCGTAAAAAAGCTGCCTCCTTCCGGAGGCAGCTCAACCACTACTTCTGAATTCCCCTGTACGCATCTACAAGTCTTATCAATTCCGATCTGTAGCCTTCATCATCTCTGTTTTTACCTTCCCGGGCCAATGCCCCGACCGCTTTGAGGTCTTTATCTTTAATCAGCTGAGAATCCCTGAGGATCAGCCCGAACCATGCTACGGCAGAGGCGAACCTGAAATCGGGACCTGACTGTTCTATGGTTACCGGCGCATTCTTCACCACCTTCACGATTTCGTTGCTCTGGTCACCATCCGGCTTTTTGTATCGGAATTTAATGGTGGCCAGTTCATTGCCGAAGTTCAGTTTTTTCGGAGGTGCCGAATACTTCAGCGTGTTTTCTTTAGGAAGGAATTCGGAATGTACATCTGCCGGAATCACCTCATACAGGGCGGTTACCGTATGCCCGCTTCCCAGTTCGCCGGCATCAATAGCATCATTGGTAAAGTCTTCGTTCCTCAGCTTCCGGTTTTCATACCCGATCAGCCGGTAGGATTTGACGAATTTAGGATTGAACTCGATCTGGATCTTCACATCTTTGGCTATCGCATACATGCTTCCGGCAAACTCTTTTCCGAGGAATTTATTGGCTTCCTGAAGGTTATCGATGTAGGCATAATTCCCGTTGCCTTTGTCAGCAAGGGTTTCCAGGCGGTTGTCCTTGTAATTCCCCATTCCGAAACCGAGGCAGGTCAGGAAAATCCCGGTCTTCCTTTTTCCTTCGATGAGTTGTTCAAGACCCTTTTCTGTGGAAACGCCTACGTTGAAATCGCCGTCCGTAGCCAGTACTACCCTGTTGTTCCCGCCTTTGATGAAGTTTTCCCCGGCCAGCTTATATGTCAGTTCTATGCCTTCGCCGCCGGCTGTACTTCCGCCGGCCTGAAGCCTGTCCAACGCCATTAGGATGGCTTCCTTGTCTTTTGCAGATGTCGGAGGCAGCACAACGCCGGCACTTCCTGCATATACCACGATGCCTACCTTATCCTGAGGCCTGAGCTGGTCGAGCAAAACCCTGAAAGAGGATTTCAGCAACGGAAGCTTATTCTCATCACTCATGGAACCGGAAACGTCGATGAGGAACGTAATATTGGAAGCCGGAAGGTTATCAAGCGGTACTTTTTTACCCTGAAGCCCGATTTTCAGCAGTTTGCTGCCTGGATTCCATGGTGCATCGCTGTATTCAGTACTGATGGAAAAAGGAGCTTTTCCTTCAGGCTGGGGGTAATCATATTTAAAATAATTGATCATTTCTTCAATCCTTACCGCATCCCTATCTACAGGAGATCCGTAATTGATCATCCTCCGGATATTGGAATAGGAAGCATTGTCCACATCAATGGAAAAAGTGGACAGCGGCTGGTTTATCGTGAGCTCAAACGGATTCTCTACCCATCTATTGTATTCTTCATCATTGACCTCCGGCTGGATTCTGACCGGATTTTTTCCTTTCTGTTTTACGGCCGTCTTTTTAATATAAGCCTTATTGGGTGAGGCACTGATCTTCAGCCCGCGTGCATATCCCATAACGGCTGACTCATTAACTGATATCTCAGAAGCCGTTACCATCTTGGGCTTAGGGCAGCCATTGTATTCCGGCATTCCGGGAACGGTCGGGCAGGCATCATCTTTATCCAGGATACCGTCGCCATCAGTATCGGGCCACGGACAACCGTTATTCTCAGGCGGACCGGCAACAGCAGGGCATGCATCGTCCTTATCAATAATTCCGTCGCCATCCGTATCCGGCCATGGGCAGCCGTTGTTCTCAATAGGACCTGGCTGTTCCGGGCACTGGTCGTCTTTATTCGGGACACCGTCCTGGTCGTGATCCTTCCGGAGGCTCAGAACTTGTTTCCCGTCTGCTGAAGGAGTTGTTTTTGTTTTGCAGCTGATCATAAAGGCCAGTACGGCAAGGGTTATACAGATTTTTTTCATTGTAGTTAGGTTTATTTATGGGGTTAAATATGGGCAAAGGATATCCTGCTCTCCGCCAGGGAAAGCTTATTCTGAAGCAATGATTGGGTTAGGCTGAAAGAAGTCTTATCTGTTTTCCGAAGAATCTTTTTTCAATGCTTTCCTGACCTTTTGTACTGCTCCGGAGAAGTAATTTTTGGTTTCTGTGATGACTATTCCTCGGGAAGCTTTTTTACTATACATCGATATGGCTTTCTTACCTGTAAGAACGGTAACGGATCTGATATTTCCGGCATTCAGTGTCCTGAACCTTTCGATTCCGACCGTTTCATCATCAATGACATACAGGCAGTCTTCCGCTGAAAATGCAGGATCTGAACCCTGAATGGTAAGCGTACCCCCCTGCGCAGCCGGAGCTACCCTGATGCTGATGCCGGGAGATAAGATCTGTACGAAAGCCGGCTTATCCGGATCCTGCGTGATGCTTTCTGATGAAGAAGGCGCAGCATCTGCAAGGGAAGCTTTACGGGAAATTCCATGTTCTGAACCTGAAAGATTATTAAAACCGGAGGTCGCAACTTTAGCTTTCATCTTCTGCCCCACAGCTTCATCACCTGCCGCGCGCTCTTTTTCATACGCTTGCTGATCTTTCTCATTTACAGCCATAGATTGCCGGAACCTATGGTCATTATCTTCAACCTGTACAACCGATTCGGCAGATGTATGTCCAGCTTCGTTTTGTACCACCGGTCCTGAAAGAGGCGAAGGAACGATCCCATCCCTGGTTATTGTATTTCCGGAAGCCCGGACCGTATTTTTTTTCCGGACCGCTGCCGGAACCTCAACATCTGCCGACAGGCTATTTTGGGAGCCTGGTACTTCGATTTTTGAAGGCTGAGATGGAGTTTGAGCCACTACCGTTTTTGCCTGCTGATTATCTGTCTGGTTTTTACCGGTCAGGAAAAAGATCCCGCTTCCGATGATTATGCTTGCTGCAATCCCATACGGAATCCATGACGGCACTTTTTTAGGTGCCGGATGCAGGTGATGATCCAGCTGCCTGTCCACTTTGTCCCAGACTTTTTCAAAACCCGGAAAAGTGACCGGTTCCCCGGAAGCTTTGGAAGCTTCACTGAATGCAGTATCGATATCGTTTTGGTTGTCCATTGTTGTAAAAGTTTAAATGTTCCTGCTGGTTAAAAGTTCCTGCAATTTTTTCCTGGCAAAATTCAGCTGTGATTTGGAAGTCCCTTCGCTGATGGAGAGCATGGCGGCAATTTCTTTATGGGGATAGCCTTCAATTGCAAAAAGGTTGAAGATGGCCCTGCACCCTTCGGGAAGGAAATGCAGCAGTCCGAGGATGTCTTTCTCAAAAGAGGCTTCTTCATAAGATTCGTCAGCAATCATAAGGTTGTCTTCCAGGGAAACATGGAGCTTTTTATTGGCCCTGAGTTTCTGTAAGCATTCGTTCACCGTAATTTTTTTTGCCCAGGCCTCAAAGGTTTCCAGATCCTGAAGCTGGTTCATTTTCGTGAATATTTTAAAAAACGTATCGGCAAGGACTTCTTCGATATCTTCATCGCTTTTAAGATACCGTCTGCAGACTGCATACAGTTTTCCTGCAAGTTTTTCATAGACCTGCCGCTGCGCATTCCGGCTGTTGCGCCGGCATTCCATCAGGAGTTCTTTATCCATACATCGGGGCTTATACTACTATAGATGCAGGTAGTTTCAGAAAGGTTGGAAACATGGCTGACTTTTTTTCAAAATAACGAAAAAAAATAACATCTGGGCCTCTCATATTGAGGATGGGCATTTAAATCCAACCTGAACACATTTAACTTTACCGGCTGTAACGAATCTCAGATATGAACGACTATTCATAATATAATTTTTACAGTAATGAAAAACACTAAATTTATCTCATTACTTTTTGTTTTGTCTGCAGGAAGTATGATGTTTGCGCAGGATGACCTGATCAACAAGCTGAAAAGCAACCAATCCCAGAATGCCAATTTCCAGTTTACCACCCTCAAGGATGTAGGTGCCACGTCGGTGAAGAACCAGGGTTCGTCAGGAACGTGCTGGAGCTATTCCGGGAATTCGTTCCTGGAATCTGAAATGCAGCGTATGGGCAAAAAGCCGGTGGACCTGGCAGAAATATTTACGGCAAGGAATTCTTACCACGACAAAGCAAAATTGTACGTCCTGAACAGCGGAGCCATCAACTGGGGCGACGGCGGGGAACTGCACGATGTCATCAATATGTATAAAAAATACGGTGCCGTACCTCAGGAAGCGTATAGCGGACTGAAAGCCGGGCAGACCACCAACAATTTCTCGGAGATGCAGTCAAAGCTGAAGCCGGTCCTGGACAGCCTGGTTCAGGCTTCACAAAAAGGCAGGCTTACCGACAACTGGATGTCCTCCGTAGATGCTGTACTGGATGAATACCTGGGAAAAGTCCCTGCTAATTTTACGTACGAAGGAAAATCCTATACTCCAAAAACCTTTGCGAAGGAAGTGGTAGGCATCAACCCTGAAGATTATGTTGAATTATCATCTTATAAGGATTACCCATACTTCCAGAAATTCGTAGTGCCGATCCCGGATAACTGGAGCCACGATTCCGACTGGAACGTGCCGATGAAAGACCTGACGGCTATCGTAGACAATGCCATTAAGAAAGGATATTCCGTAGGCTGGGCAACCGATGTTTCCGAACCGTATTTCTCGTATAAAAACGGCGTTGCCTACGTTCCGGATGTCAACCTGGACCAAACGATGACCCCGGAAATGAAAAAAGAGCTGTTCACAGAGCCTAAAGCGGACAAAACCATTACGGAAGACATGCGGCAGAAAGCCCTTAACGACCTTTCCACTACCGATGACCACGGAATGCATATCGTTGGCCTTGCAAAAGACCAGACCGGAAAGGAATATTATATGGTTAAAAATTCATGGGGGGTAACCAATGATTTCAAAGGCTATATCTATGTGACCAAACCGTATGTGGAATATAAATCAACTGCTATCCTTGTCCACAAAAATGCAATTCCGAAAAATATCCTGAAACAGCTGAAGCCTAATACCGGCATCGGTCTGTAATCCTGAACATTCAGTACCATTTTAATATATTTAACTGTAAAATCCCCGCTACGTAACCGTAAGCTGGGATTTTCAATAAAATGAATAGATAGGTAAATTATGCTAATATAAAGTTGACATGCTTGCCGGTGAAAAATCCGACAGTTCTTCCAGTCTGCCTTCTTTCACCTTCTGCACCCATTCCGGATCCTGTAGTAACGCCCTTCCCACAGCTACCAGGTCAAAGTCTCCTCTTTCCAGCCTGCGGGTCAGTTCAGACAGATCCGTGGTACCGGTACCTTCGCCGGCAAATGCAGCCATGAAGTCTCCTTCCAGTCCTACCGATCCCACGGTAATGGTCGGCTGTCCGGTAATCTTTTTAGCCCAGCCTGCGAAATTCAGGTCGGAACCTTCAAATTCAGCTTCCCAGAAGCGGCGCTGTGAACAGTGGAAGATATCTACACCTGCTTCTTTCAGTGGCAGCAGCCATTCTTCCATTTCTTCAGGAGTCTGAGCCAGCTTTACGGAATAATCCTGCTGTTTCCATTGGGACAACCGGATAATAATGGTAAAGTCCTCTCCTACCGCAGCCCGGATTGCTTTTACGATGTCTACGGCAAAGCGGCTTCTTTCTTTTAAAGTTTTCCCTCCGTATTCGTCGGTCCTGGTATTGGTTACCTCCCAGAAAAACTGGTCAATCAGGTATCCGTGTGCTCCATGGATTTCCAGGCAGTCGAAACCGAGGTCCTTCGCAGATTTAGCTGAAGCTGCAAATTGTGCAATGGTATCCCGGATGTCTTCCAACGTCATATCCGATGCTTTTTCCATCGGTACTGACGGGTAATCATCTGAACTTCTCGTATCGCCCACATGCCAGATCTGCGGGCCCATTTTACCACCGTTAGCATGAACGGAATCAATGACATTCTGCCATCCCTCCAGCGCTTCAGTTCCGTAAAAATCAGGGATGTTCTGCATATTCTTTGAAGCCGGCCTGTTAATGACCGTCCCTTCTGAAATGATCAGGCCTACGCCTGCGGCAGCCCTTCTGGAATAATAGTCGGCGATCTGCTGTGTCGGAACACCGTTATCTGACTGTGCCCTGGTCATAGGAGCCATAACGATCCTGTTTTCAAGGGATAAATTTTTATAATGAAAAGGTTTGAATAATGATTCTGTACTCATTGGTAATACGCTCTGTTTTGTAATTGTTACACAAAGTAACTAATAATAGTTCTTATTTGTATCTCATATATCAAAAAAACTGGTAACTTTGCAGTAACCGATGATAGTAACATTGAAGTAACGGTGAAGATATGCACCTGATTGTTTGCCCGGCCAACTCAAAAGCCATTTCCTATGAAAAAGAATGAATTAATGGAATACAGCTGCCCTTTAGGCAAAGCCATGTCGGCATTAGGCAGCAAATGGAAACCGATTATCGTGCTGGTGATCAAAGACCGGAAATTACGTTTCGGAGAGCTTGCGGTACGGATCCAGGTGATTTCACGAAAGGTGCTCACCGACCAGCTCCGGGAAATGGAAGCCGACGGACTGGTGATCCGGGAGGAATTCAAAGAGCTGCCACCTAGAGTGGAATATTCTTTAACGGAGAAAGGGCTTGCCCTGCTGCCGATCCTGTACCTGCTGGAAAAATGGGAACAGAAATACCAGGTTAAAGGAAAAGGTGATGGTAAGAGCTGTAGTGTTTTGAACAGTCCGGAGGTGACAAGTATGCTTTAGCATAAATATCCTGGCTTTAAATTACCTAACTCTTATTTCAACAAAAAACCGCTTCCCATAGAAAGCGGTTCAAAATTTATCTAATTTTCCTTAAAATATCGCAGGATATTTCTGAGGATTGGTTTCATTAAACATGGCGTAGATCCTTTCTACCATATCATCTGCCGATGGCTTGCTGAAATAATCTCCGTCACTTGCATACGCCGGCCTGTGGTCGTTGGCAGCGATCGTTAACGGATCGGAATCCAGATATCGGAAAGCTTTTTGTTTCTCCAGGATCTGTTGCAGGATGAATGCTGAAGTTCCGCCTTCCACATCTTCATCAATAACCACCAATCGGTTGGTTTTCTTCACGCTTTCAGCAATCTCATGGGATAAGTCGAAAGGAATCAATGACTGAACATCGATTACTTCTGCAGAAATACCAAGTTTTTCAAGTTCTTTAGCTGCTTCCATAACGATTCTCCAGGTAGAGCCATACGTTACCAGAGTAACATCGCTTCCTTCTTTAGTTACTTCAATCTGACCCACCGGAACAGTGAATTCCCCTATATTATCCGGTTGCTTTTCTTTCAAACGGTAACCGTTCAGGCATTCCACAATTACTGCCGGCTCATCAGCCTGAAGCATGGTATTGTAGAACCCGGCAGCTTTGGTCAGGTTCCTCGGTACCAGCACTAAAATTCCTTTGGAAAGGTTTAATATTCCGGCCATCGGAGATCCGGAATGCCAGATGCCTTCCAGGCGGTGTCCCCTGGTCCTTATGATCAACGGTGCTTTCTGGCCGCCTTTCGTCCTGTACTGAACGGTAGCCAGGTCATCGCTCATTCCCTGCAGGCAATAAAGGATATAATCTAAATACTGGATTTCTGCAATCGGCCTTAAACCTCTCATTGCCATTCCGATTCCCTGTCCGAGGATGGTTGCCTCGCGGATTCCGGTATCGGCAACACGCAGTTCACCGTATTTTTCCTGCATTCCTTCCAGTCCCTGGTTTACGTCACCGATGTTTCCGGCATCTTCCCCGAAGACAAGGGTTTGAGGATATTTTTCAAAAATTTTATCGAAGTTGTTTCTTACCACTACCCTGCCGTCAACGTCTTCAGAGCTGTCCGAATACACGGGCTTAACCTCTTTAACATTTGTGGCCTTCCACTCAGACTGGGAGTATAAATGGGAAGAATAATTGTCTTTTTCTGTTTCGAATACTTCGTAGTATTTCTGCATCAGCTGATTTCTCTCTGCAGAATTGGTTCCCCTGGTTGCCAGCAAAGCTTTTCTCGCCAGATGGAATACGTCTTTCTTAGCTTTGGATACCAGTTTGCTGAACTGGCTGACATAGCCTTCGATCTCCGTATTCTGTGCTTTAAGGTTTTCCACTAAAGGCAATACAGCCTGTGTCAGCTCCCGGATAGCATTCTGGTAGTTTTCCCAGGCAGTTTTCTGACCTGCTTTTACCATCTTTTTGGCCTCTTCATCAATCGCATCCAGCTCTTCAGCAGAAGCGATGATCTCTTCTTTTCCGTCGATTTCAATGGAATAGTTTGAAATCCATTCCCTGAATTTGACCAAACCGTCAAACGAGGCTTCCCAGGCCAGCCTTTCTTCATTTTTATATCGTTCGTGGGATCCTGAGGTAGAATGTCCCTGAGGCTGGGTAACTTCAATCACATGCACCACTACCGGAACATTTTCCATCCTGGCAAACTGTTCTGCCCTTGCGTAGGCATCCAGCAGTGCCGGATAATCCCAGGCTTTTACCTGGATGATCTCACAACCCTGGAATTCGCCTTCTTTTCTCTGGAAACCGCTCAGCATCTCAGCGATATCCGCTTTTGCCCTCTGCTTCATGGTAGGAACGGAAATCCCGTACCCGTCATCCCAGATCGATACGATCATCGGCACCTGAAGTGCACACGCGGCATTCAGGGTTTCCCAGAAATGGCCTTCCGCAGTGGAAGCATCACCAATGGTACCGAAAGCCACTTCATTACCACCGTTTGAAAATTTTTCCGAACCTTCAAAAGTTACGCTTTTATATATTTTGGAAGCCTGTGCCAATCCCAGTAATCTCGGCATCTGCCCGGCTGTAGGTGAAATATCTGATGAGATATTTTTTTGGGCCGTCAGGTCTTTCCAGCTGCCGTCTTCATTAAGGCTCCGGGTAGCAAAATGCCCGTTCATCTGTCTTCCGGCAGAAGCGGGTTCTCTTTCCACGCTTGTATCTGCATACAATTGCGCAAAGAAGCTTTCTACCGTTAAAGCATCTACAGCCAATGCAAAGGTCTGATCCCGGTAATATCCGGAACGGAAATCCCCGTTTCTGAATACTTTGGCCATTGCCAGCTGGGGAAGCTCTTTACCATCCCCGAAAATTCCGAATTTAGCTTTCCCTGTCAGCACTTCCCTTCTTCCCAGATATGACATTTCACGGGAAATCCTTCCCAATTTATAGTCTTCAAGTATCTGATTTTTAAAGTCCTGAAAAGAAATCTGCTGTGTTTCAATATAGGTTGTCTGCATAGCCCAATATAAAATTTTTACGTTCCTGAAGTATTTTGCTAATATACACTTTTTAAATTAATTTTAATTTTTAATAATCTTTTTTAAAAATTTGATAATAAGGAAAATTGTGCTTTATTTTGAAAAAAATTGTACGCCGTGGAAAAGAAATCGCCGCACATCCTCAATGCTTCCAGTAACCTGCTCGGCTTTTCACTGGTCATTATTACCTCGCTTAAGATCAGCAAAATAAGCCAGACGACCCATCTGGATGAGTTTGCCGGCATTGCATGCCTGTTTTTTGCCTTCAGCTGCTTTTTTTCGTTTCTTTCAATCCGTACTGCAAAGGAAATCCGGAACATCCAGTTTGAAAAAATTGCAGATTATTTATTTTTAATTGCGTTATTATGCATCGTGTTATCAGTTCTGATCCTGATCATAAAAATAATGTAATCAATTTACATAATCCTTAAAAATAATACACTTTACCAACAATACCAGCAATAAAAAAAACCGGAACATGAGTCCGGTTATATGCAGGTTAAAATTTTCTTTCAATGACGTAATCGAGCATGCTGTGCAGGGATTTCCTGGCTTCTGAATCCGGAAACTCATTGAGGATATCTTTCGCTTTCTGCTGAAAATCTTTCATTACCGTAATGGCATAGTCCAGTCCGCCTGAACTCTTGACAAAAGCGATCAGTTCCTTGACTCTTTTCTGGTCGTTATTGTACCGCTTGATCGTTGTAAAGAAGTATTTCTTATTTTTCTCATCCGCTTTTTCAAGGGTGTGGATCAGCGGAAGGGTCATTTTCTGTTCCTTGATATCAATCCCTACAGGCTTTCCGATGACATTGGAACTCAGGTAGTCAAATAAATCATCTTTAATCTGGAATGCCATCCCGGTATATGTTCCGAAATCCATCATTTTTTTAGCCAAAGCTTCATCCGCACCATTAGACAATACTCCGATTTCACAACAGGCCGCAATCAAAGTGGCCGTTTTCTGGCGGATGATCTCATAATAGACGTCTTCTGTAATATCAAGTTTCCTGGCTTTTTCCAGCTGAAGCAGCTCACCTTCGGACATTTCGCGGATGGTACGGGAAATCACGCTCAGCAGATCGTAATCCTTGTGGTCCGTAGAGAGTAAAACAGATTTGGATAACAGATAATCGCCTACCAGAACGGCAATTTTATTTTTCCATAAGGCATTGATGGAAAAAAAATTACGCCTCTTGAAGCTCTCATCTACTACATCATCATGAACTAGGGTCGCCGTGTGGATCAGTTCGATCATAGAAGCACCACGGTAGGTTTTCTCATTTACTTCACCGATCAGCTTGGCACACAGAAATACAAACATAGGACGCATCTGCTTCCCTTTGGTGGTTACGATAAAACGGGTGACTTTATCGAGCAACGGAACTTTGCTTTGCATAGACTCATAAAACTTCTGCTCGAAAAGTTTCATTTCATCATTGATCGGTCGCTTGATTTCTTCTACAATATTGGCCACAATCGGTGAATAATGGGTAAAGAGTTATTAATTCACAAAGATAATTTTTTTCATTCAATTTAAAGAGAAAATTAATTTTTAAGCTTTTCTTTCGGAATGAAGTACAAACTCTGTGCTGCATGGGTTACGGAAACTTTGAATTTTTCACCGGAAATATAAATCCCGGCCCCGTCTACGGCAATACCTTCAATCTGCCCGATGGATAAAGCACTTCCCAGATAATATTTCTGAGGAGCTTCACTGAAAAATACGCCGGGCTCTGTCTCTTTAAAAACCTCCAGGAAAACCTCCGTTTTCTTGGTATACCCAATCAGGTACAGCCTATGCTCAAAGTAAGCGGCATCGGTTACCATAAACCCTGTTTTGAATGACTCTTTTTTCTTTGCTTCCTGTACTCCGGGAACCTCCGGATCGATCTCATAACGGGAGGTTGCTTTCGAGCCCCATTCCTTCGTGAAAAGATGCAGTTTACCGTTAAGGTAAATCATAGCTTCGGCATCAAAATCCGTTTGGCCGTAGTCCGGTACAAATTCCTTCTGTTCAGGATAATAAAACCGAATGGTTTCAGGGACATCCGTGTTCAGATTTCCTTCACTGAACGGAACCTTATAAACGGTGAGGTCCTTTCTGGTGCCTGCATTATTGCCGAAGTCGCCGATGTAGAAATTCCTGCCGTCATTAGCCAGCGCTTCCCAGTCTTTATTCTCCGCCTGTACAGGCAATTTGCGGATGATGTTTCCTGAAGTCCGGTCAACCTGATAAATATCCGGTGTATTGCCGCTGTCATTAAAGGTGTACAGCTGCCCGTTCATGAGGTCAAGCCCTGAACTTTCCTTAAGCTGCTCATCCAGATGGCTTACCCTGTATTTCCTGATCTTCAGGAAATCTGTTTTTTGTGCAGAGACCTGGAGATGGATCAGCAACAGGAAAACCGGAATCATCTTTTTCATTCTGTAAATGTAAAACTTTATTCAGAAACAGGGCAATGCCGCTGTGGTTACCATCCGTTTTTCATAAAGGCAAAAAACTTCTCTTTATTGGACCTGGAAACAGGAATGTGGCTGTTATCTGCCATATGGACCATGCCTTCTTTTGAATAACTCGCAATGTAATTGATATTGACGAGGTGGGACTGATGCACCCTGAAAAATAAGGGGGCCGACAGAAGTTCTTCATAATACTTCAGTGACTTGGATACCATGATCTTTTTCTGGTCCGTAAGAAAAAACAGCGTATAGGAGCCGGAAGATTCGCAACGGATGATATTTTCTATTTTTACTACATGCATCGCTTCCTGAGTAGGAATGATGATGGTATTCTGGATTTTGTTGGTCCGCTCCGCAAGCTGCTTGAGCTGAATGTCCTGCATAAAATTCTCTCTTTCTGAAATGCGTTTTACAGCCCGTTTAAGTTCTGTAAGATCCACAGGCTTAAGCAGGTAATCGATCGCATTGAATTTGAATGCCCGTATGGCGTGGGATTCATAGGCTGTGGTAAATATCAGGTGGAAATTCTTATGCTGTATCCGTTCCAGCACATCGAAACCACTGCCATTATTAAGCATGACATCCATAAAAATCAAATCCGGCTGCTGATCATCAATCATGCTGACCGCCTGCTGAACTTCACCGGCATACCCTGTTATTTCAACAGTATCCGGCGCAACGGATTGCAGCATGATAGACAGGCCTTTCTGCAGATGATGCTCATCTTCAACAATAATGGTTTTATACATAATTTAAGAATAAATAGGAATTATGATGGTAGCCGTACATCCCCCTTCTTCATTTTCCTGGATCCTGAATCCTGCATGGGGATTTTCCGTGGACATAACGGAAAGCCTTTCGTAGGTTATGGTATTGGCCAGGGAGGTATGGCTGTTCTGGTTTTTGCGCCGTTTGGATTCAGTCAGCCCGATGCCGTTATCCGTAACAGAGCAGATGATCACGCGCTTTTGATCATCCTGCCTGAAGCAAAGGATCAGACGGCCGGTCCGCTCAGACATAGCCGGCTTCAGACCATGTTCCACAGCATTTTCAATGGAGGGCTGTATCAGCATGGAGGGGATAAGCGACTGAACCTGTACATTTTTATCACAATGTATTTCATAATCGAATGCATCATTAAAACGCACTCTTTGCAATTCAATATAATCTTTAAGGGTAAGGATTTCGTCTTCGAGCGTAATAAACTCATTACGGGAATGTTCCAGGACCTGACGGGTAAGCCGCGCAAACTTACCGAGATAAGACACTGCATTGTTCTGATCATTCTGCAGAATCATTCCCTGGATATTCCCAAGGGCATTAAAGATAAAATGGGGGTCCATCTGGGACTGCAGCAGCCTTCTTTCGAGGGAGAGCTTTTCCGTAAGGCTTTCAAGGCTCTCCTTTTCAAGCAGCTTCAGCTTAAGCTCGCTGTTGGCCTGTTGCTGCCGCAGGTGATCTTCTGTTTTCCGGAAATACTGCCTCCTGTAGTAGAAAAAAAGATAGAGAAGGATCAGGACGACCAGTAAAATTCCCGCAATGGCAAATCCCAGGAAGGTGTTTTTTTTCTGAAGCCTGTTTTCCTTTTGCAGCTGGAGGATCTGGCCTTTCTTTTTTTCTGTCTCAAACTTAACATCCGCATACTGAATCATCTTTTGTGCCTTATCGTTATACTCTGCCTTGAAATAGGGAATAAAGAGCGTATCATAATGATAATACGATTTAAAATCACCCCTCTTTGCAGACAGGTTTTTCAGGCTCCGGTAAAAATCTGACATCAGATCATTATCCTTATAAGGCAGTTTGGCCGCTTCAGCCAATCCCCTGTTATAGAACTCTTCTGCATCATCATACCTGCCTTTTTTCTGATAATACTCACCCTGAAGGCCCATCAGATTCCGGTAGATGGATTTCATTTTATATTTTCTGGATGTATCTATCGCTTTCTGGATATGGTAGAAAAAGATCTCTTCCGGCACAGAATCAGGACTGTTAAGTTCAAGGTTGGCCAGGTTCAGATAGGCGATGGCAATATTGCTTTTAATCGTAATCCGGCTTTCATGAGCCTCTGCCATTTTTATGGTTTCCATGTAATAGGATACCGCCTGCTGCCAGTATTGATGATCAGCCTTGAACAGCTCGAAAAGATAACTGCCCACAGCAAGCCTTGCGTGGAGAATATTATCTGGATCGGCGCTTAATCCGGCATACCTAAGGGCTTCATAAGAATATTTTCTGCATTTAACCATATCGTGTGGTGAAAACAGATAAGATACATCTGAAAGGATCCTTGCACAAACCCCGTATTCCTTAAGGTGGTCAAACAGACGGTAGGCCGTCAGGAAATAGTTCAGCGCATCTCCTTCCGTAGAATTGTCAATATAGGTGTTCAGGTAGCCCATAACCATATTGGCATAGGCCAGTGCACGATGATCCCTGGTATTGCTGGCTGTATCATAAGACATTTCCGAATAATGCCTGAACCTGTCCAGGTCAGAATAACGCCTGTAGGCCAATGCGGTCAGAGCATAATTTATTGCCTCATCCTTTCTGCTGTCCTGTTCTTTTGCCAGGACAGCCGCCCTTTCCAGTACGCGAAAACACTGTGTGCTATCCCTGAAACGCAGGTCATATCCCTTCCAGGACATGTTTTCAACTGCCGATCTTTTCTGAGCGACAGCAAAACATGCTAAAAAACAGCATACCAGCAATACTAAAGATCTGTATGCTTTTCTTCCCGGAACTGCTGCAAAATATTTCATGTGAAAATATAATTTCCTCGCAAATGTAGCTAATTTACAACTACTTTATGAATAAATTTAAGCTACACTACATAAGTCTGATGGATCAATATAAGATAATACACATTTGCCTTCCGGAAGAATAACAACCCATATTTACCATTGACCAACCAAAAACGGCCAATTAAAAAATAAAGCTTTTTAATTTTTAACTAAAATATGTAATTTAGTATAAAATAGTATTATGAATTACCTGATGCCTAAAGCAAAAATGATCGCAGCTGCTGTTTTTATATCGGCCCTACCCAATATGTACCTTGCACAGGAAGCAGCAGAAACTTCCAAGAAAATTGAATTCACCATCAGTACCGGAAGCAAGATACTGTCTACTCCCCTTAGGTCAGCTTCCATGCAATATTATCCATCCATGGGAATGCAGGAACCTAAAGCCCAGGCTGGCTCCAAAACGGAAACAAAGCCGGCACAGTATTTTTATATTACTATGGAAACCGAAAAACTGAGCCCTGAATTTCTGAAACTGCTCAATCAGAGCAGAGCTAATTTTGCAGCCACCATAAAAATTGCAGGCCCATCCGGCAACAAGCCTGAAAGGCTTATCCAATGCCAGGAAGCATCCCTGGATACGATGAGTGAACAATATACCGGTGACTATGACAGTTCTATGATCAGTTTTACCTGCCGGAGACTGAGTGTTGACGGAATACAAATGAATTAAATTATGGAACAGCAATTTCGTTATTTTATCAAAGAAGGAAATACGTATCATCTTAAGAAACAATACGGCTTTTCAGGAATTATTATTGTGGGCCTTGCTATTGTTGCGATTATAGGGTTTACGGCGCACATTCCTGCCCTGGGATGGATTGCAGGCATCTTTTCCCTGCTCTGCCTGGTGTCGGTAATGAATGAAAAAGTGGTCATAGATATGAATTCACGGCAAATGCTGGTCAAGAAAGGCCTTGTGAAACCCGCTGCCGCAATCCCTCTGGACTCCGATCTCAGTTTTGAAATCTCACGTCTGATCTACATCTTTATCCCGGTCAATACGGCACTTAATCTATGGTACCGGTCCGGTGGAAAGGAACATGCCGTGATGATTTCGCAGGGGTTCTCTAAAAAAGCAATGCAGGAGCTCCTGAATGAAATTGAAGCAATTACCAGATAATGCCGATGTCTGTAAGAAAAAAATATGCTGTTTCCGAAACCCGGGAACAGCTGAGTTTCTTTCCTGACCGGCCATTGGTCAAAAAGTACCTTTGGCTGCTTTCCTGTACGGTGGCAGCCATCATTGGTGTATGCATTTTTTACACGCAGCTGAATGAAGGCATCCGTATTCTTGCGTGCATATTCCTGACTTATTTTTTAATCACAAGCATTTATACGCTCGTACACCGTTGCAGCATCTGCATCATTTTTGACAAGCAACAGAAAACAGTCCTGCGGAAAACCCGGTTTTTTAAGCCGGGAAAACTGATGCACTTCAATGAAGCGGTGATCATTATCAAGCGGGATACGGGTACAGTACATTATGCATTGGGGGCCAAAAAAACTGAGCTGGTAAAAAATTACCGCATCAGTGAGGATTTCAATACGTTCAGTACAGAATCAAAGGCTCACCAGCTTTACAAAGCTGAAATTTTAAATGCTGTGGGCAACCTTATAGGAAAAGAGAATCCCTGAGATACGATCAGGCTGATTTTTTATTGAGAGCATGTTTCTTAGCCGCCTTTCTGGCCAGGTACTCCTTCTGAAACTGCCGCACCGTTTTTCCGGTTCCGTCATGCCGCCATCCTGGTGAATTGAAAATATAATTGATCCGGTCTGAAAACTTCAGTCCGGGCTGCCTGATGTCTTTCCAGATTTTCCTCCATTCGTACAGGAGGACCGTATCCGGCCTGTTATCCGGCATTTTTGGATAGATGCCATACTTTATGGGAACATTCGGATCTTCTTTCTCAAAAGTCCCGAACATCTTATCCCAGATGATCAGGCACATGCCCATATTCCGGTCCAGGTACTTGATATTGCAGGCATGGTGTACCCTGTGATGAGAGGGAGTCACCAGAATATATTCCAGGATTCCCATGCTTTTTACAGCCTGTGTGTGTACCCATGTCCCATATACCTGTCCTATGGCGTATACCACCATGATATGCCAAGGATTAAACCCGAGGAATGCCAGCGGCGAAAAATACAGGTATCTGTACAGCGGCTGAAGCACCGGGCTTCTGAATCCTGTGGTCAGGTTGAAGAATTCCGAGCTGTGATGGGTAATATGGACGGCCCAGAATGCCCTGGAATGATGGTCAATATAATGGAGCACATAATACGCAAAATCGGTTACGACGAAGCAGATCAGCCAGTACCAGACATTGAATTCCCAGGAAAAAAACCTGTGGTTGAAAAAGAAAAACATAACGCCCATGGCGAAGGCTTTCATGATAAAGTCCAGCCCGAAATTCAGCAGGGCAAGATAAACATTGGTTGCCACATCTTTGCCATTGTAGAGCTTAGCTTCCGAAACATGACTGTAGATCATTTCGGCAAGAATAACGGTCGCGTGAATGGGAATAGACCAGGAATAAATATGTTCCAATCCGTCTTCCCCCCAAAAGTAATCCATCATCTCATGCAGATTTTATCCTGCAAAGGTATGGTTTTAAGATTCTTTTAAGAAAAGTTTCGGTTGTTTTTAATGAAAATTTAATCGGTTGTTTTATTGGCCAGCTGCCCGCAGGCTGCATCGATGTCGCCGCCGCGGCTTCGCCTTACCATAACGGTAATTCCGAAGTTTTCCAGCTGACGGATGTAGTTTTCTTCCGCCTGTTTATTGCACTGGTCGTATTTTCCGTCACCGATAGGATTGTACTGGATCAGGTTAACCTTGGAAGGCACCTGTTTACAGTATCGGATCAGTGCTTTGATATCCTCGTCGCCATCGTTGATATTTTTCCAGACACAGTATTCAAAGGTAATCACAGAACCGGTTTTCTGGTACCAGTACTGGAGGGCCTCCATAATTTCCGTCAGAGGAAACTTATCGGAAAACGGCATGATCTCATTACGCTTGGATTCGATGGCGGAATGCAGTGACAGTGCGAGCTTTACTTTCAGTTCTTCGTCAGCAAGCATTTTGATCATCTTCGGAATCCCGGATGTGGAAACGGTAATCCGCCTCGGGGACATCCCCAATCCTTCCGGCTGGGTGATCTTCCGGATGGCCTCCACCACATTCTTGTAGTTCATCATCGGCTCGCCCATGCCCATGAAAACAATATTGGACAGCGGCCGGTCAAAATACATTTTGCTCTGGCTGTCGATCAGGGCTACCTGATCCACGATTTCCGCAACTTCCAGGTTCCTCATCCTTTTGAGCCTTGCCGTAGCACAGAATTCGCAGTTCAGCGAGCATCCTACCTGGGAAGATACACAGGCCGTAGTCCTGGTTTCCGTAGGTATCAGGACAGACTCCACCAGCAGGCCGTCATGGAGCTTTACTCCGTTCTTAATGGTTCCGTCCGTGCTTTTCTGGAGCTGGTCCACAGAAACGGGATTGATGGTATATTCCTCTGCAATGCGTTCACGGAGCGGCTTCGAAAGATTGGTCATCTCATCAATCGAATGGAGGTTTTTACTCCACAGCCAGTCGTAGACCTGTTTCGCACGAAACGGCTTTTCCCCCAGGGAGACAAAATAGTCTTTCAGCTGGTCGAGTGATAAGGTACGGATATCTTTCAAGACAATAGGGATTATAGATTTTAAATTATAAATTTTAGATTACAATCCTTTACAGAAGTTAGGGACATAATCTAAAATTTATAATTTATCATTTAAAATTAAAATGTATTACAAAATAAGCATCGCGTCTCCGTAAGAGTAGAATTTGTATTTCTCTTTTACGGCTTCTTCATACGCGTGCATGATGAAATCTTTTCCTGCAAATGCTGCAATCATCATGATCAGCGTGGATTTCGGTGTATGGAAGTTGGTGATCATACAGTTGGCTACCCCGAAATCATGCGGCGGATAAATGAATTTATTCGTCCAGCCATGGAATGCTGAAATTTTCTTGTTCGAGGAAACGGAAGTCTCAAGTGTCCTCATTGTGGTAGTTCCTACAGCACAAACCCTTCTGTGTGAATCAACGGCGTTGTTGATGATCTGGGCATTCTTTTCATCGATGAAAATCTCTTCAGACTCCATTTTGTGCTTGGAAAGGTCTTCCACCTCAATCGGGTTGAAGGTTCCCAATCCTACGTGAAGCGTTACCTCAGCAAAATCGATCCCTTTGATCTCCAGCCTCTTCATCAGGTGCCTGGAGAAGTGAAGACCTGCTGTAGGGGCTGCTACGGCTCCTTCTACTTTAGCGTAGATCGTCTGGTATCTTTCTGCATCTTCCGGCTCAACTTCTCTTTTGATGTATTTAGGAAGCGGGGTTTCACCCAGCTCTTTTAATTTTGCCCTGAATTCTTCATAAGAACCGTCAAATAAAAACCTCAGCGTCCTTCCTCTGGAAGTAGTGTTGTCTATAACTTCAGCTACCAAAGATTCGTCTTCAGTAAAGAACAGTTTGTTTCCGATTCTGATTTTCCTTGCAGGATCTACCAGGACATCCCAAACGCGGGTTTCCTTATCCAGCTCCCTTAAAAGGAAGACCTCGATTTTAGCTCCTGTCTTTTCCTTGTTCCCATACAGACGGGCCGGGAAAACTTTGGTATTGTTGAAGATAAAAAGATCCCCTTCATCGAAATAGTCTACCACATCTTTGAACAGCTTGTGCTCAATGGTTTGCGTTTTTCTGTCCAAAACCATGAGTCTCGCATCATCTCTGTGCTCAGACGGGTGCTCTGCCAATAATTCCGCAGGAAGATCAAAATTAAAATCTGATGTTTTCATTTTTTAAATTACGGTTTAAAAATTTATCGAAATTACAGCGTGTAATTTTCGGACTGCAAATATACGACATAGGATACCCCTTTGTCAAGTTTTATTTAAATGATTCACAAAAAACTGCCTGCAGGGATTTTAAAAACAGAAAAAAAGAGTATTTTTAAATGAAAAAATTACACTATGAGCAAATATTCGTTAGAAGCATTCGTTAATGAAACCAAAGAAAATCCACAGGAACGGGATTATTTTGAACTGGAAAAACCTCAGCTGCTGGAAATTAACCTGAATAACCAATCGGTATGGACCAAGGCAGGCAGTATGGTAGGTTATGTAGGCAACGTCAGTTTTGAAAGGCAGGGGATGTTTTCCGGCGGATTGGGGAACCTGCTTAAAAAGGCCATCAGCGGAGAGGGTGCAAAGCTGATGAAGGCTGAAGGTACAGGAAAACTGTATGTGGCAGATTCCGGCAAGAAGGTGCGCATCCTTTACCTGAACAATGAATCGGTATGCGTGAATGGAAACGATGTTTTAGCCCATGAATACAATATTAAAAGCGACATTACCATGCTGAAAAGCATCGCAGGGGTGATGTCCGGCGGATTGTTTCAGGTCAGGCTTTCCGGGACCGGCCACATCGCCATTACCACGCACGGCGATCCGCTGACGCTGATGGTAACCCCTGATGCTCCTGTATACACCGACCCGAATGCTACGGTTGCATGGTCGGGAAACCTCAGCCCTGACCTTAAAACCAATGTTTCGCTTAAAAGCCTGATGGGAAGAGGAAGCGGAGAAGAGTTCCAGATGAAGTTTTCCGGAAACGGATGGGTGCTGATCCAGCCGTATGAGGAAGTGTATGTGCTGGAGAAGTAGGGAAAACATGAGTAATGAGTAATGGGTAATAGGTTATAGAATGGATAATAAGGTATTGAATATAATTTTGCATAAGTTTTAATCCATTGGATATGTATAATAAAAGCTGTTTCAACTTATCTGAAACAGCTTTTCATTTTATGCTGTATAATCCGGGGGACTGTATGTTTTTCATTGAGTTAATCAAGGTATTCTGCAATTTTTTTCCAGCTTTCCAGTTTGTGTTCCAGTGAAATGGTATGCAGCGGGCTGGTGGATGGCAACAGGAATACAGGCAGCCTGTAATCTTTCCCCAACATTTTCTGCACGTTTTTATAAGATTTGCCACCGTTACAGAAAACAGCTTTGATTTTCGGGTGGTCATTTAACAACTCATCAACGCGGTTGGCTTCTTCGTTCCTGATCTCAGAATCCAGGCTGCCTTTCCTTTCGCAGGAATCGATGACATCCCATAGGGCTATATGGTGTTTCTTTAAAACGGCAACCCTTCGGGTATAGTCTTCCGTGAACTCTTCATTCAGCAGTTCAAACATAATTTTCCAAAATTTATTCTGGGGATGGGCATAATACTGCTGCTTCTCCAGGGATTTTACTCCAGGAACGGAACCCAGGATTAAAATTTTTGAACTTTCATCAATGATGGGTGGAAAGGACGATATTCTGTTCTGCATATTTCTGACTCTAATTTGGCAAACTTTCAACACTGTTAAAAGCAAAAAACGGACAATAGCTGTCCGTTTTCATTATATTTATTGTTTAGTCTTAACATTCCGTCAAAAAAAAGACTGAAATATCTTCAACTTATCCAAAGCCAGCCTGTTTAAAGCGTTTCCTTAAGCCAGTCGAAGAACTCTCTTTGCCAGACCAGTCCGTTCTGCGGATGCAGCACCCAGTGGTTTTCGTTCGGGAAATAGACTAATTTGGATTTCAGCCCTCTCAGCTGTGCAGCCTGGAAAGCTTCCTGTCCCTGTTCGTAAGGTACGCGGTAATCGATTCCGCCCTGAACGATCATAATCGGTTTATTCCACCGATCTACGAAATTGCTAGGATTGAATTCTGTATATGCTTTCGGAAGCGGTTTTTCCCATGGCGATCCGAGATCCCAGTTGGCAAACCATAACTCTTCCGTGGTCAGGTACCATGATTTCATATCAAATAATCCGTCGTGGGCGATAAAGGTTTTGAAACGGTTGTTATGGATTCCTGCCAGCATGAATACGCTGTATCCGCCATAGCTTGCTCCTACTGCCGCTACCCTGTCTCCATCAACGTATGGCAGTGTTTTAGCATAATCGGTTGCTGCAAGGTAGTCCCTCATCGGCTGGCCGCCCCAGTCGCGGGAGATTTCCTCGTTCCATTTCGTTCCCCATCCCGGCATTCCCCTTCTGTTCGGAGCTACAACGATGTAGCCATTGGCTGCCATAAGAGCAAAGTTCCAACGGGTGCTGAAAAACTGGGTAAGCGCGGATTGCGGACCTCCCTGACAATACACCAGTGTCGGGTATTTTTTATTGGGATCGAAGTTCGGCGGATAGTGGAACCATACGCCCATTTCTTTACCGTCTGATGTCTTGACCATTTTCAGCTCAGATTTACCCTGAGCCAGGGAAGCATAGATATCTTTATTGGCATCGGTCACCTGCTTCATATCACCGTTCTTTACATTGACTGTAAAAAGTTCGGAAGCATGGTTGATGTCGGTTCTGGATACGAGCAGTGCATTTTTGTGATCCGTGTAAATTTCGTTTACGTCAAAATCACCGCGGGTAATCTGCTGCACTCTGGAATTTTTAGGATCCAGCGAGAACAGCTGTTTGGTTCCCCGGAATGCTGCTGTAAAATAAATGGTTTTAGAGTCTGCTCCCCAAAATACCTCTCCTGAAACACTTTCATCCCAGTTTTTGGTCAGGTTTTCCGTTTTACCGGATTTCCAGTCCATGATCTTGATGTCATTTTTATCCGCTTCAAAGCCGTCTCTTGCCATGCTCTGCCACACCAGGGATTTCCCGTCCGGGCTGAATTTAGGATTTACATCGTACCCTTTATTGGATTCGGTAAGGTTCTTTGTCGCCCCTGAAGCCAGGTCATAGGCAAAAATATCCGTGTTGGTGCTGGTTGCATAGTCTTTACCGCTTTTGGGCTTGGTCACATACAGCAGCTGGGAAGAATCCGGGCTCCAGATGAAATCTTCAGCGCCTCCGAAAGGCCTTTGAGGAGAGTCCCACATCTTACCTTCCAGCAGGTCTTTGGCTGCATCTGCCTTTTCTGAAATCTGGACGACAAAGATATGGTTGTACTTCCCTTCATTGAAGTAATCCCAGTGCCTGTGATTCAGGTCGGTGTAAACTTGAGCTGTTGTTTTCGGCGTATCGGCATATTTGTCTTTCCCCATTACTTTTTCTACCAGAACCTGCCTGCTGAAAGCAATCTTCTTTCCGTCCGGGGAAATCACGATGTTATCTGCGTCTGTTATGGTATAAAAGTCCGTCCATGTTTTCCCATTGTCTTTGGAAAGCAGGATCTGGTCGCCTTCCTGGGCATACATCCCATTCTTATCCCACTGGATGATTGCTTTTTTCCCGAAATCCGTTTTTACGGACTGCTGGTTAATGGCATTGAGGAAGTAACTTTCGTTCTTGGTTTTTTCCGTTTTCAGATCTACCTGCCCTACTTTATAAATAAGCGAAGACTGATCCGGTGACACCGCCTGCACTCCTACTTTTTTTAAAGTCCAGAGGATTTCAGGGGTCATTACTTGTTGTGCGTTCATTAAAAGCGGTGCTGCCAGAGCCAGCAGACTGTTCTTAAGTTTCATAAATTCCTTTTTAGTCAAAGATGGCCAAAGGTACTTAATTTTGATTAAACGGGAATGTGTCTGGCGGAGAAGGAGGAATTCGGAAATTTGATAATGGATAATGATAGGGAATACCTGTTTCTTTCTATAATTTGAGCCTGTAATGGATTTCATTCCTTTCCCGCTCCATTGGAACTTTTATCTTGTTTCTGATTTAGGTATAAAAAAATCCGCCAATGAAATTGACGGATCTGTATGGTATTTTTTTACTGCACTAATCTTTATCAGAGAACAGGGAGTTGGCCAGTGATGTGATCACCGATAACAGAATACTGAACAGGAATGCCCACCAGAAGCCGTCTACCGTCATGCTGTCAATAAAATAATCGGCAATAAGAATGATCACGGCATTGATCACCAGGGTAAATAACCCTAAGGTAATGATGGTTAAAGGCAGTCCTAAGATATTCAGGACAGGCTTAACAATTAAATTCAGCAAGGCCAGTACAATTGCAAAAATAACAGCAGCGGAAAATCCTGTAAAGTGGACTCCCGGCAGGATTTTAGTCAGCAGAAATGCGACTATGGCTGTAATCAGAAGGCGGATAATTAAGTTCATATTATTTTTTTTAGTTTATGGATCTTGATGTGCAAAATACATTCCAATAGTCCCCAGTAAACCGGTATAAGCTTTACCTGATTTTCATCATCGTTACCAGGGAAGTCGCCACATGGCTTTCGGAACCGCCGTTCCCATCCACCGTATAAATCTCGGTGCGGATCACGCTGATTTTTGCACCGCCTTTAATCACGTAAGATTTTGACACCAATGCTTCACCCATCGCCGGCCTCAGGTAATTGACTTTCAATTCTACGGTGACTACATAGCAGTCTTCTTCATAATGGCTTACCGCAGCATAGCCGGAAGAAACATCCACCAGAGAAGCAATCATAGCGCCATTGAACATTCCTGCTTTCCTGGTCATCAGGTCCATTTTCGGGATTTTCATGGAGATGAAATCCGTTTCGGCTTCCAGCAGCTCAGCATTATAGAAACGTAAGGTTTCGGAACGGTTGAAACTATCGGTGATCAGCTGTCTTTTTTCAGGTGTCATTGTTTTGGGTTTGATACAAAAGTAAGGTAACAAAAGAGAAGATAAAAGCTTTTGGCACCGAAATGACATGCAGGATCAATGATTCCGTTTATCGCCCTGGTCTCCAACTTAAGATCAGCAATGCTATATAATCAGATGATGTAATACCATGAATAGAATAGCCTGCCGTGAACAGTAATATCAGGGCAGGCTATGTCATTATTTTTGCAACAAAACTCTTTTACTTCTTTTTTATAAACTCCAGCACATCTTTATTAAGCTCTTCAGCTCTTTCTACCGGAACACCGTGGGAAGCACCTTTATAGATCTTGATCTCGGAACCCGGGATCTCTCTGGCAATGTATTCGGTATGGGAAGGCAGGATCATATCGTTTTCCCCGGCTACCACCAATACTTTCGCACGGATTCTGTTCAGCTGTTCCCTGGTGATTTTAGGTTCGTCAATCATCAGCTGTACGAGCCGGATTTCAGATTCAGGTTTATGCTGAGCAGTTTTCTCAGCCACTTCATTTTTCATGTCCTGCAAGACTTTGTCTCCAAGGCCTTCCGGAACGACATTGGCACCGCTTGTAATGATTTTGCTTACACGATCCGGGTATTTAATGGCAAACTCAATCCCCGTATTGCCGCCATCACTCCAGCCCAGAATATTGATTTTCTTCATGCCCAGCTGATCTGCCAGAGCTTTTACATCATCAGCAAACCGGATATAGGTTAACGGCCCGGTAGTAGCATCCGTGCTTTTACCCTGTCCGCGGGTATCCATTGCGATCACCCTGAAATGCCTGGACAGCTCCGGAATCTCTTTTGAGAAATCACTGATGCTCCCGCCGTTTCCATGCAGCAGGAACAGAGGCTCTCCTTTGCCGTATGACTCATAATAAATATCGGCATCATTCAGATGGAGCACTTTTCCAGCTGTCGCATTGCTGCCGAAATCACTGCTTTCGTCGCTTTCGTTTTTTGCCGACTTATCCACTTTAACATCTATATTGATCGCGGGTGCTGCAATCGATACTTTTTCCCAGTCGCCGTAAAACTGCCTCATGTAGCCGGTTTTGAACAACGCTGCACTCAATCTTACATTTCCGTCAAATGCCTTCAGAAACTGGATCCCGACATAAAATTTACCCTGAACCCAGATATTCCTGTCGTTAACGTCCAGAGAGAATACGCCGTCTTTGATCCGGTCTGCAGTAAGTTCCGCGGTTATATCTTCCTGCAGGATGCTTTTCCCGGGCATGTTGTTGTCGTCACTGTAAATGGAGTACCGCATCGCAACCGGTTCTTTAGCATTGAACTGAGCCACATTCAGGTTGATGCGCTTGATCTTTGCTCTTTTTTTGGTGGTAAACTGTAAAGCGGTTTCCCCCAAAAAGCTTTCTTTGTTAAATTCCGGATTCACAATATAATTGACGCTTTTGCTTTTTGTATTGACGCCCCAGTTTTTGTCGACGAGTTTCTTCGGACTGATTTTTACCTCTTTGATGTTGGTTACTTTTTCCTTCAACACAATCTGATGCGGATTTTGCCTGATGAAATCCGCTATGCTCATTGAAAAGGGTTCATAACCGGCCAGTTCAGCCCGGATATTTTTACGCGTATCAGCAGATGACACATCCAGCAAAAATTTCCCTGAAGCATCGGAAACGGTTCCCAGGCGGTCCTTTTCTACCCCTATATTGACATACGGTATCGGTTTGTTTTCCTCTTTGGACCATACAGTTCCAGTAATGACCTGAGCATTCATGATCACGGAACCGGTAAGCACTGCCATAAGAAAGGCGAGTTTTTTCATAGCTTCTATTTTTACCGCAAACTTCTGAAAATTTCTGTTCAGGGCATCTCAAAGAAAGGTTAAATGCAGGGATGGTTTAGTTAAATTTTTCAAAACAAATATTGCGGTAGAATCTCATTGATTATAATTAACCACAACAGTCACAAAAGCTTTTTAACACATAAGAATCATGAAGAGAACAGCTTTGAAAGCAAAAGAACACAGAAGTTTTAAAAACCTATGGTTTTTAAATGCGTGAAAAAATCTGCTTAATCTGTCGATCTGCGAGAAATTTTAAACCACAACAGTCATAAAAGTTTTTTTAACACTTTAGAATCTTGAAGAAAACAGCTTTGAAAACAGAAGAACACATCAGTTTTAAAAACCTACGGTTTTTAAAGTGCGTGAAAAAAATAATCAGGAGATAAAACCACAACAGTCATAAAAGTTTTTTTAACACATAAGAATCATGAAGAAAAAAACTTTGAAAACATTAAGAACACAGAAGTGTTTAAAAACCTACGGTTTTTATGTGCACGTAAAATCTTTGCAGCTTGCGGAAATACCAGCTGCAAAATTCCCCTCCCTTGGAGGGGTGGCGAAAATTCACAGAACTTTTGACGGGGTGGTTTTTAATAATGATTAAAGTGATGTGATCCACTTGGAAATAATAATCTGCTAATACATGAGAGATTAAAAAACCACAAAAGCCACAAAAGTTTTTTTTGACACTTAAGAATCAAGCTTTGAAAACAGGAAGAGCACATTAGTTTAAAAATCTACGATTTTTAAATGCGTAAGAAATGGATAAAATTAACGTGCCGGGCGGGTGTGTCAATTGTTCCTATACAAATTCAGGAAAAACATTAAGCAAGGCTTACGGTGAAATTTTCATCTATAGACAGGATTCCTTCTGTTACTGTATCCGGGTGGGCACTAAATCCTTTCAGCTTTGAGGTTTTGCCTTTGATGACAAGGTCCATCAGCTGTTTATCGGATAATTTTTTGCCGAATATTTCAAACGTTACTTTGAAACCGCAGTTTTTGAAGTCTGAACACCCAACGGCAGTTTTCCCTTTGATCAGATGATGCGATTTGCACTTCGGGCATTGGGTTTCCTCCCAGGTCGGCAGTTCTTTTTTTACGGACGGTTCCCTTTTCTTCTTTTCCTTTACTTCCGGTTCTTCCTGAAGGGTAATGACTTTCGCTTTTCCATCCACCACTTTTTTGGTCAGCGCAGTGACCATCTGGATGAGCTCTTCCTTGAAGAGATTGGCTTCATACTCCCCGCTTTCGATCTTACGCAGCTTGGATTCCCATTCCCCGGTGAGCTCCGGGCTTTTCAGCAGTTCATCTTCAATGGTATCGATCAGCTGGATCCCGGTCTGGGTGGCAATCAGGTTTTTTCTTCTTTTCTCAATGTACTTGCGCTTGAACAGGGTTTCGATGATGTTGGCGCGGGTAGAAGGCCTTCCGATCCCGTTGTTTTTCAGCATTTCACGCAGTTCCTCATCTTCCACCTGCCGGCCGGCGGTTTCCATAGCTCTCAGGAGTGTGGCCTCGGTGTACGGTTTCGGCGGTGAAGTTTTTCCCTGGTGGATCATCGGATCATGCGGTCCGGTCTCCCCTACCTTGAATTCGGGAATGGTCTGTTCCTCCTCTTTCTCTTTTTCTTTATCCGCAGGTTCTTCTTTGGGTTCTTTGGCATAGACGGCTCTCCATCCCGGTTCCAGGATCTGCTTTCCACTGGTCTTGAACGGAATGGTACCTACTTTCCCTTCAACGAGCGTGTTTGAAATCTTACATTCCGGATAAAATACGGCAATGAAACGCTTGGCCACCAGGTCGTAAATGAGCTTTTCTTCGCGGGTGAGGTTCTGTGAAGGCGGTATTTCCGTCGGGATAATGGCATGGTGATCCGTTACTTTGGCATCATCGAAGACGGCTTTGGATTTCGGTATCGGCTGTTCCAGCAATGGCGAGATCCATTCCTGATAGAAGGTCATGCTCTTTAAAATCCCTCCGATCTTCGGATACAGGCTTTCAGATAGGTAGGTAGTATCTACACGAGGATAGGTGACGTGTTTTTTCTCGTACAGGCTCTGGATGTAGTTCAGGGTATTTTCCGCAGAATAGCCATATTTTTTATTGGCTTCCACCTGAAGCCCGGTGAGGTCGAAAAGCCTCGGATTCTTTTCTTTTCCTTCTTTAATTTCAAATGAAACAATTTCAAAAGGGTTCTGCTTCAGGTATTCCAGACCTTTTTCTGCCCGATCCAGCGTCTTTAAACGGTCGATGGCTGCGTTGAAAATGACATCACGGTACCTGGTTTTGAGCTCCCAGTATTCTTCTACCGTAAATGCATCAATCTCTTTCTGTCGCTGCACGAGCATAGCCAATGTAGGGGTCTGAACCCTTCCGATGGACAATACCGCTTTATTGCCGCCGAATTTTTTGGTAAAGAGGCGCGTTGCATTGATTCCCAATAACCAGTCGCCGATTGCCCTTGCATTGCCGGCCAGGTACAGGTTCCTGTATTCTTCTGCGGGTTTCAGGTTGGAAAACCCTTCTTTAATGGCCTCTTCCGTCAGGGAAGAAATCCACAGGCGCTTAACAGGCTTATCGCACTTTGCTTTCTGAAGGACCCAGCGCTGGATGAGCTCACCCTCCTGTCCGGCATCCCCGCAGTTGATGACTTCCTCACATTCGCCGACCAGCCTTTCAATGACTTTGAACTGGTTCTCCACGCCTTTGTTCGGAATCAGCTTGATCCCGAAGTTACCGGGAATGATCGGCAGCAGGAAAAGGTTCCAGGATTTGTATTGCGGACCGTAATCATGCGGCTCCTTAAGGGTGCAGAGGTGCCCGAACGTCCAGGTTACACAGTAGCCGTTTCCTTCCATATAGCCTTGTTTGGGCATGGTAGCGCCCAGGACTTTGGCAATATCTCTGGCAACACTCGGTTTTTCGGCAATACAAAGTTTCATGAACAGGTATGGATTTTTTGAAGAAGACAAAAATCGGGATTTTTTTTGACTTAAAAAAAGCAGTCAGCAATAATCCCGGTAATTCAGCAAAAAGCCAGAGTGATGAATCCATGATCAACCTGATCCGCTACCACACCATCGGCACTTCCATCAGAAGGATTTCTGTATTGCCTGATGTTGCCTTAATGTGTATTTCATCCATGCCATATATTCCGAAGCCGTCCCTTCTTTCAAGCTTCTGGCCATCGATTTCTGCACTTCCTTCAATAATGAAAGCATACACACCATTTCCCTTTTTCATGATCTGATACCGGGTTTCGAAAGCATCATCAAAATGGCCCAGGTGGAACCATGCATCCTGATGGATCCACACCCCGGCATCTTCAGGATCGGGAGAAAGGATCTGCTGGAAGCTGTTGTGGCTTTTCGCAGGATCAAGGGTGATCTGGTCATACCTCGGGGTAACGTTTCTTTGTTTCGGATACACCCAGATCTGGAGGAACTTCCCGAAACCGCCTTCATCCTTGCTGAATTCACTGTGCATGACGCCTGTTCCTGCGCTCATGACCTGGATATCGCCGGGCTGAATTTCCGTTTTGTTTCCCAGGTTGTCTTCATGGATCAGGGTGCCTTCCAGCGCAATACTGATGATTTCCATATTGTCGTGCGGATGGGTACCGAAACCTTTTCCGGATTTTATAATATCGTCGTTCAATACTCTTAAAGCACCGAAATGGATGCGTTCCGGATCATAAAAATCGCCGAAGCTGAAGGTTTTCCCTCCGGAAAGCCAGTCAAGTGCTGTCTTTTCCCTGGAGTCTGCCTTATGCATGATACGGTTTCCTGGTTTTTGAGGTTCTGAAAAACAGGCCTCCACTTCGCTCAGCAAAAGCCCGCTTCCGCCACCGTAATGCTCGATCACTTTTATATTCTGATCAGGTTCCTGGCAGAAAGCTTTAATATCCTGTTCAAATATATCCTCCAATCCGGAGCTCAGCAAAACGATATCAGGTTGGTGTGACCTGACTGCATCATAGCTCAGGTTTTCATCACTGATGAGAATTGCTTTCCAGCCTTCATTTTTTTCAATAATCCTCTTTAAGGTATCCAGAATTACCTGGTCTTTTCCGATTACTAAGAATTTCAGTTGTTTCATTGTGAGTGCAATTTTAAAATTTAATGCGGTCTAATCAGAATGCCGGTTATAATTTTTCTTTTAGCCACACATCATTATATTGTTCCGGATGACGTTTGAACTGTGCATGAACATACGGGCACAACGGAACAATCTTCAGGTTATTCTCCCTGGCATAGGAAACCAGTTTCTCAAGCAGTATTTTGGCAAAGCCCCTGCCTTCATATTCTTCACTGACTTCGGTATGATAGACCGTCAGTTTTTCGCCGATGACGGAAATATCCATTTTTCCAGCTTTCTGATCATCAGAAAAAAGCTGGATTTCCCCTTTTACGTTTGCTAGGACTACTTCTGTTCTTTCCATATTTTTAGATTTTAGATTTTAGATTTTAGATTTTAGATTTTAGATTTTAGATTTTAGATTTTAGATAAAATTAAGGACTTCAGAACGGCTGGCTCATGATCTATGGTAATTTCGGTTAAAATTTCTGATGTGATGGTGTGGTATCTTCTTTTTATTTCCCCTATCTAAAAAAACAGGAATTAAATCATGATTATCAAGCACTTAAAAACCCATCTCAAAAATTTATTCAAAAAGTCTACTTAATCTATGGACTAATAAAAATATATGTCCTATCTTTGCCCCCGTAATCAGGTAAGGATATGAAAGCAGGATCACAGTTCAGATACAATTCAATGAAGAAGATGACCATCAATCATATGATGGTGTATTGCTGTATGCCTTTGTATAGGAATTTTCGGAGTTGACCTTACTTTATGATGACCTATTTCTAAAGGCTTTACTCCACAGTAAAGCCTTTTTTATTGAAAAATATGATTAACATTCCATGATAGAGATTAAAAATATTTCAAAGACCTTCCACCGGAAGAAGCAGTCGTTCAAGGCACTGGATGATGTCAGCCTGAACGTGAACGAAGGTGATATTGTCGGGATCATTGGATTTTCCGGAGCCGGGAAAAGCACACTGATCCGTACGGTCAATCTGCTGGAAAGGCCTGACAGCGGCCAGGTGGTGATCAACGGTACGGATTTCACACAGCTGAAGCCCGGCCCATTGGCCAGGGAACGCAAAAAGATCGGGATGATCTTTCAGCATTTCAACCTTTTATCGTCCCGGACAGTCTTTGACAATGTTGCATTGCCTCTGGAACTGGACCACGCCCGTGCTTCAGATATCCGTGAAAAAGTCAACGGGCTCCTGAAGATTGTAGGGCTGGAAGATAAGGCGAATGAGTATCCCAAAAGCCTTTCCGGAGGGCAGAAACAGAGGGTGGCCATCGCCAGGGCCCTGGCCAATGATCCTTATCTCCTGCTTTGCGACGAAGCGACCAGTGCACTGGATCCGGCGACCACGCAATCCATCCTCCAACTCCTGAAAGATATCAATCAGCGACTCGGCATTACGATCCTGCTCATTACCCATGAAATGGAAGTGATCAAATCCATCTGTAACCATGTGGCGGTGATTGACCAGGGGAAACTTATTGCAAAGGGTACTTTAAGCGAAATTATTACGGACCGGAACCATCCGGTAATCAGACAATTCATTAATTCAGATATCATGACTATTCCACAGGAATTCAGTAAAATATTACAAAAAGAGCCCCGGGAGGGTTTGTACCCCCTGGTAGAAATAGAACTCAACGAACAGATCAGTGTAGAAGAACTGCTTTCAGTGATCTACCATGATTACCATATTCCCTATAAGCTCCTCAAAGCAGATGTGGAGTATTTCGGAGATGCCAATGTAGGAAAGCTGCTGCTCCAGCTTCAGGGCAAAGAAGAGGAAAACGAAAAGGCCATCTATTATTTCAACCGGAATAAAATTCAAAATACAGTACGCGGATATGCTTAGTGATACAGTAGTTTCCCTGTTGCTTAAAGGGATATGGGAAACGGTTTACATGACTTTTGTTTCTGGATTTTTCGGTTTTGCCATCGGGCTTCCGGTAGGGATTTCTCTTTTCCTGACCAGAAAAGGGCAGCTGCTGGAACATGTTGCTTACAATAGGATTTTATCGGTACTTGTCAATATCTTCCGGTCTATCCCGTTCATCATCCTGATTGTCTGGATGATCCCTTTTACCAGGATATTGGTAGGGACTTCCATAGGGATGAATGCAGCCCTGGTGCCGCTGAGCATCGGTGCCGCACCGTTTATCGCCCGACTGGTGGAAAACAGCCTTCTTGAAATTCCTCACGGACTGATTGAAACGGCCAGGGCTATAGGTGCCACTCCTTTCCAGATCATCCGGAAAGTACTGCTTCCGGAAGCTTTGCCTTCCCTGATCAACAATGCGACCATAACACTGATTACCCTGGTGGGCTATTCCGCCATGGGCGGTGCCGTGGGAGCCGGCGGACTGGGACAGATCGGCTATCAGTACGGTTATATCGGCTATGATGCCGTGATCATGAATGTGGTGCTCGTCCTGTTGGTTGCGCTGGTATTCATCATCCAGATTTCCGGTGACCGTCTGGCGAAGAGGGTTGACCATCGGTGAATTTGTGTCGGAGGGTTTAGGGTTGGAGAGTTTTAGTGTCAGAGAGTAAGAGTGAGAGGGTTTTAGAGTTTTAGGATGCCGCCTTCTTTAAGAATGTCGTTTAAGATGACTGTAATGGATTTCGTTGAGTTCAGTCTTGCTTTACGGTTTACAGATAGATAAAAATTAACAATGAAAAAAATAATGATTGTAACGGCTGTCATGGCCATACTGACCGGAATTACTTCCTGTCGTTCCCCTAAAAATGAAGATCCGAATTTTATCAGGGTCGGTATTACGTTCGGCCCGGAACAGGAAATTGCCGAAACGGCTAAAAAGGTAGCCAAAGAAAAGTACAATCTCGATGTGGAGCTGATCTCTTTCAACGATTATGTTGTGCCGAATGAAGCGCTGAACAATTCGGATATTGATGCCAATGCTTTTCAGCATGTCCCATATCTTAATGAACAGTCGAAGCAGAGGGGCTACCATCTTGCTGTTGTGGGCAACACCTTCGTTTACCCTATAGTTGCCTATTCTAAAAAAATCCGCAATATCAGCCAGCTCCGGGACGGCAGCACCATTGCCATCCCCAATGACCCGACCAATGGCGGAAGGTCTTTGCTGCTGCTCCAGAGCAACGGACTGCTGAAACTGAAAAAAGGAATCGGCCTGCTCCCGAAAGTAACTGATATTGCTGATAATCCCAAACAGCTGGATATCATAGAAATTGAAGCACCACAGCTGCCAAGGGTACTGGACGACCAGAAAGTCGTAGTAGCCGTTATCAACAATAATTTCGCTGCCCAGGCTGGACTGGATATCAACCGCTACGGCATCCTGAAAGAAGATAAAAATTCTCCCTATGTGAACACCATTGTGACCCGGCAGGATAATAAAAATGCTGAAAATGTAAGAAAATTCATCAAGGCATACCAATCGGATGAAGTGGACAGGAAAGCCCAGGAGGTTTTTAAAGGAGGCGCGGTGAAGGGATGGTAGGATGTTGATGGGTAATGGGTAATGAGTAATGGGTAATGGGTAATAAATGATGATTGATGAGGTTGAATGTTAAAATTGAGGCAGATTTGCCCGAATTACATTTTCTCAATTTGAGATAATAAAAATTTCCTTATTTTTGCTGTTCATCAATAAAAATAAGGTTTTTATGTTTAAGAAAACTGTTGTCATAAGTTTAATCACTCTATTTTCTGCTTCTTCCATGGCTCAAAATACTGCTTTGCCGGTTTATCTGGATGATTCCAAGCCCGTTGAACAGCGCATTCAGGATGCCCTGTCGCGGATGACGCTGGAAGAAAAAATCGCTATGATCCACGCACAATCGAAATTCAGCTCCGCAGGTGTTCCGAGATTGGGAATTCCTGAATTCTGGACTACAGACGGCCCGCATGGGGTACGTCCTGAAGTATTATGGGATGAATGGAACCAGGCAGGCTGGACCAATGATTCCATCATCGCTTATCCTGCCCTGACGGCTTTATCCGCCACCTGGAATAAAAAAATGTCCTGGAATTACGGAAAAGCATTGGGTGAGGAAGCACGCTACAGAAAGAAAGATATCATCCTCGGCCCCGGTGTCAATATTTACCGTACGCCGCTGAACGGAAGGAATTTTGAATATATGGGCGAAGACCCGTACCTGACGTCTAAAATGGTAGTTCCGTATATCCAGGGCGTTCAGTCTAACGGTGTGGCTACTTCCGTAAAGCATTTTGCCCTGAACAACCAGGAAATGTTCCGTCACACCAGCAATGTGAATGTAGACGCCCGTGCCCTGTACGAAATTTACCTTCCGCCCTTTAAGGCAGCCGTAACAGAAGGTGACTCATGGACGATCATGGGAGCTTATGACATGTATAAAAACCAATACGCCAGCCAGAACAAATACCTTCTGAACGATATCCTGAAAGGGGAATGGAAATACAAAGGGGTTGTAGTTTCAGACTGGGGTGCCGTCAACAATACGGAACAGGCGATCCACAACGGCCTCGACCTTGAATTCGGAAGCTGGACCAACGGGCTTTCCGCCGGGAAATCCAATGCCTACGACAATTATTATCTTGCTGACCCTTATCTTCAGCTGATTAAGTCCGGTAAGGTAGGCACCAAGGAGCTCGATGACAAAGTCACGCGACTTCTCCGTTTGGCGTATAAAACGACAATGAATAAGAACAAGCCCTTCGGGAATATCGCTTCCGAAGAGCACAAGGCCATAGCCAAGGAAATCGGTGAAGAAGGGATCGTCCTGCTGAAAAATCAGGGAAATATCCTGCCGATTGATCTTAACAAGACCAAGAAAATAGCCGTAATCGGTGAAAATGCCATTAAGATCATGACCGTGGGCGGAGGTTCATCTTCCCTTAAAGTAAAATATGAAACGCTTCCGCTGGAAGGGATCAAAAACCGTTTCGGTAAACAGTCAGATGTACAGTATGCAAGAGGATATGTTGGTGATGTAGGCGGGGAATACAATGGAGTAAAATCCGGACAGGACCTGAAAGACAACCGTTCTGCATCCGAGCTGATGAATGAAGCTGTAGAGCTGGCTAAAAAATCTGACTTTGTTATTTTCGTTGGCGGACTGAATAAAAGTGACTTCCAGGACAGTGAAGGCAATGACCGGAAAAGTTACGGGCTTCCGTACAATCAGGACCAGCTGATCACTGCACTGGCTAAAGCCAATAAAAACCTTGCGGTGGTCATGGTGACCGGAAATGCCGTAGCCATGCCATGGATCAAGGAAGTTCCTGCGGTTGTTCAGGGATGGTATTTAGGCTCTGAAGCAGGAAATGCCCTGGCTGCTGTTCTGGCAGGAGACGCCAATCCTTCCGGAAAACTGCCGTTTACGTTCCCGGTAAAGCTGGAGGACAATGCTGCCCACCAGTTGGGTGAATATCCGGGCAACAAAGAGGAACTTGCCGCAGGAAAAGGAAAAGATCAGCAGCACCCGATCAACATTACGTACAACGAAGGTATTTTCGTAGGGTACAGATGGCATGATACCAAAAAAATCAAACCTCTGTTCAGCTTTGGCCATGGATTGAGCTACACAACCTTTGAATTCGGAAAAGCCAAGGCTAATAAAACGAAAATCGGTCAGGACGATACCATTACCTTCACAGTAACTGTTAAAAATACCGGTAAAAAGGCAGGTGCCGAAGTAGCCCAGCTGTATATCAGCGATCTTAAATCTTCGGTTCCAAGACCGGCCAAAGAACTGAAAGGCTTTGAGAAAGTTTACCTGAACCCCGGAGAATCCAAAGAAGTAAGCTTTACCATTGACAAAACAGCGCTGAGCTATTTCGATGCCGGGAAACATGACTGGATGGCAGAACCGGGAGATTTTGAAGCGCTGATCGGAAATTCTTCCGATGCCATCAAAACAAAAGTGAAGTTTACTTTGCAATAAACCTATATCATCTATTCTACGAAAGAGCCTGCTGAAGGCTCTTTTTTTATTCATACCTTAGGAAACCGGATTCAGATTTCTATAATGAGTTCCCCGTCAAAACCGTTATCAGGTTCGCTGATGTAGCCATGTGGATTGCAGATTACTTCAGTTTTGCCTATGGTGTACTTGCAAGGTGTATGGATATGACCGTGGATCCAATATACAGGGCTGTATTTCAGGATAAGTTCTTCAAGGTTGGAAGCATAAGCAGCCGTAACCGGATCCTGAAGGTATTTTTCCGGTACCGAATGGATAGACGGTGCATGATGGGTCACCACTATGCTGGTTAATCCTGAAGCCTTTTCCAGGCTTTCTTCCAGCCAGATTTTTGACATCTGGTGAATTTTAAATGTATCCAGTGTCCTCATTTTTGAATAGGAAGGATCACGACGGATCATTTTATAATCGTTCATTTGCGACTGGCAAAGCATCCCGTACTGAACGGGATTCCCGAAAATGGAAAAATCCGTCCATAAAGTTGCCCCGTGAAATCGGATTCCGTCGATATCCACCGTATTATTTTCCAGCACATGGACATTGGATCCAAAGGCAGCCTCTTTGATCCTGTTGAGTGTTTTAGGATAAGATCCTTTATAATACTCATGGTTTCCCAGCACATAGATCACAGGGCGATCCGGAATCTTATTCTTGATCCACTCAATCCCCTTGATCCCGATATTGATATCTCCTGCGAGGATTACAACATCTGCCGAATCGAAGGAAAGATCCGTCTGCCCGAATTCCTGGTGCAAATCACTAATGACCTGTATTTTCATGCTGCTAAAGTATAAAGAATCACGCTGAATACAATAGAACAACATTATAGAATCAGTCCAGGCTTACTGCAACAGCAGGTTTTCCTGATTTTGAATGCCTGAAAGCAAAATAAGTCAGAAGGATGATGATACTTATAGCATACAGCATAAGGATGATGAAATTCAGGTCCCCCACAGCATTGTCAGAGGGAAAAATCTGATTGAGGAGAGACATCAATGACAGTCCTAAACCGGCACCCAGGAAATAGCTGGTAGAGCCCATTCCCGAAGCCACGCCATAATGCGTAGGTTCTACATCACGGATCCCGAGTACGGACAAGGCAGTAAAACAAAAGGTCATACCGATGCCTGAAATACAGGCAGCACCCATAAGGACAATGGTTAAAGGGTAATTAAAATGGACTGATAAAAGCAGTAATACTGATCCTGTAAGCATAAAGCTCCATCCCATAAGCCCCATCTGTCCTGAATTCAGTCTTTTGGAAACTAAGGGCAACACGAATTTCGCCAATAGAGCAGACATGATGCTGAACGGCACCAGCAATAAACCTGAAGCCGCCGCTGTATATCCCATATCCTTCTGAAGCATCAGGGATATCAGGAACAGGAAGCCTATGAAAAATGCTCCCAGAGCAAAAAAAGCAATGTTAGAAACATTCAGGGACCAGTGTTTTAAGATCCTGAGATCAATAAGGGGCTGCTCAGAATGCCTTAGGCGGAAAACCATGGCAGATAACAACAGTACGGAAACAAGCAAAGATCCGCCAACCGGCAATGGCTGCTCGGTAATATGAATGAACTCGTGCGTGCCATAGGTAAGGCTTAATAAACCTGCCACAAGCAATATCCCGGAAAGGACATCCGTTTTAGCGGTTTGTTCCCCACTATCATCTAAAGGAAGGTATTTGAATGCAAAAATGATGGTGATCAGAAGAACAGGAACATTGATCAGAAACACCCAATGCCAGCTCAGGTAAGTACTAATAATCCCACCTAGTGAAAGGCCGCTCCCTGATCCGATTGCTGCAAATGAACTGAAGATTCCTACAGCACGGTTTCTTTCCTGCATTTCCGTAAAGGTATGGGTAACAATGGATAAGGCGGAAGGCATAATGAATGCGGCACCTAGTCCCTGCAGTGCACGGAAAATCGCCAGGGTCCTGAAATCAGCTGATAACCCCGCTCCTAAAGACGTCAGCATAAAGATTACGGAACCGATCAGAAACATTTTTTTCCTTCCGATCTGATCGGAAAGCTTACCTCCGATAATCAAAAATCCTCCGAAAAATAAAACGTATAAGGTCTGCAGCCACTGTACGGTTTCTGCACCAATATTGAACTGCTCCTGGATCGAAGGGATCGTCAGATTGATAATGGCAATGTCTAATGCCTCTACAAATGTTCCTACCGATGCCAATATTAAAATCAGGTTTTTCTTTGTTTCCATACCATATAAATTCCCTGCAAAATTAGTTTTTACAGTACAGGTATGAAAATAATAGCTTACATTTGGAACATAAAGTAGTATTAGGAAATCATAAAAGAACATTCGTACTTTCACGTATTTATTCAATCATAAAAACAGAACAGATGTCAACAGAACATTACAATCCGGATAACAAAGACCTTTCTATCCTCAGGTTGCTGCAAAAAGATGCCAAACTGAGTGTCCGGGATATTGCGGCACGGATCAACCTGAGTGCAACACCTACCCATGAACGCATCAAACGTTTGGAACGGTTGGGAATTATTAAGGAATATACTACAGTCGTAGACCGTAAAAAGGTCGGTAAAGGCATGATGGTAATCTGTATGATTGCACTGAATGCACACAATAAAAAAACAGCAACCCGCTTTATTGAGGAAGTCACCCAATTTAAAGAGGTAGTAGAATTCTACAATATCAGCGGCGATTTTGATTTCATGCTCAAAATCCTTGCTCCAAATATGGATGAATTCCACGAATTTTTCGTCAATAAACTCTCTGAAATTGAAGGCATCGGCCAGACAAAAAGTATTTTTGTGATGAACAGCATCAAGGAGAGTGGGAGGATTTTGTGAGAGTTTTTTTGTTGGAGAGCTTTTTGTTTTAGTTGGAGAGTCTGAGAGTCTAGTGCTTTAGAGTTTGAGAGTCTTAGTGTTGTAGAGTTATAAGTGATGAGTTCGGTATTGTTTGTATTATCTGGAAGATGTGATGATATCAATTGC